>ERZ837487.4190-NODE-4190-length-11673-cov-25.441212_pt1 | contig 11673 bp, 11 predicted proteins | sample MGYA00519911_ERZ837487 | MGnify/ENA primary metagenome ERZ837487 (study PRJEB31850, sample SAMEA3708818) | human gut metagenome | biome: human gut; feature: human-associated habitat; material: faeces | place: China | collected 2014 ...
TGGGCGGCGTGTTCTACGGCGGCGCGGACTATCCGTTCCACCAGACCGGCCTGTCTCTGGGCCGCTGCTACACCTTCGGTATGCTGGCAGCAAAGCACGCCATGGGCAAGTAAGATCTCCTGAAAGCAACACGAACCCCCTCCGGGCTGACCCGGAGGGGGTTCTTTGCATACAAAAAGGCTCTGCAGCATTTTGCCGCAGAGCCTTCGTTTTTTACAGATGATACCGGGACGGCTTACTGTGCCTGGCTCAGGCAGTCGTCCATAGCGGTGAACACAGCGTCGCTGGTCAGGGTAGCACCGGCCACGGCATCCACACCGGCGGTGGAACCGGAAGTGGTCAGGGCATCAGCCAGCGTTTCGGCAGCAGCGCCGCCCAGCTCAGGGGTCTCGCCGGAAGCGTCGATGGCGACCTCGGAGACCTTGCCGCCGGTAACGGTCACGGTGACGGAAACATCGCTCAGGCAGCCCTTGGCGCTGGAGGTGTAGGTGCCGTCGGTCAGGTCGGCAGCGTTGTCGGCAGCGGGCACGGTGCCGGTGTTCTTGATGTACAGGCTCAGTACCACACCCATGATGACGGTGACAACAGCCATGATGATGATATTCCGGGTCAGTTTCTTATTCATAGAAAATAGGGTGCTCCTTTTTGATTTTACTTTGCGGGTTTGAAGCTGTCGCGCAGGGTGACAACGCGGTTGTACACACCGGGGTTCTTGGAGTCCGGGGTAAAGAAGCCGGTGCGCACGAACTGGAACTTTTCGCCGGGCTTTGCGTCCTTCAGGCTTTCTTCCAGCTTGCAGCCGGTACGCACCACGACGCTCTCCGGGTTCAGGTAGTCCTTGTAGTCGCTGCCCTCGGGGATGGCGTTCATGTTGGCCTCGGTGAACAGCTTGTCGTACAGGCGCACCTCGGCGTCCACAGCGTGGGCGGCGCTCACCCAGTGGATGGTGCCCTTCACCTTACGGCCGTCGGCGGGGTTGCCGTTGCCGGTCTCAAGGTCGGCGGTGCAGTGGATGGCGGCGATGCTGCCGTCGGCATTCTTGTCTACGCCGGTGCACTTAACGATGTAAGCACCCATCAGGCGGACTTCGCCGCCCACGGTCAGGCGCTTGAACTTGGGAGGCGGCACCTCGGCAAAGTCCTCGTTCTCGATCCACAGCTCGCGGGTAAAGGCCACCTTGCGGGTGGTGGTGTCGTTGGCCTCGCGGTTGGGATTGTTGGCCACGTCAAAGTACTCGGTCTTGTCCTCCGGGTAGTTGTCCACGATCAGCTTGACCGGGTCCAGCACGGCGATGCGGCGCTGGGCGGTCAGGTCCAGCTCACTGCGGATGCAGGCTTCCAACTGGCGCATATCGATCAGGTTGTCAGACTTGGAGATGCCGGCTTCCCGCACGAAGGTGAAGATGGAGGTGGGGGTGTAGCCGCGGCGGCGCAGACCGCACAGGGTGGGCATACGGGGATCGTCCCAGCCGTCCACGATGCCCATTTCCACCAGCTCACGCAGGTAGCGCTTGCTCATGACGGTGTTGGTCATGTTCAGGCGGGCAAACTCGCGCTGCTTGGGGAAGGCGGTGCCGAAGATGTTTTCAATGACCCAGTTGTACAGCGGGCGATGGTTCTCGAACTCCAGGCTGCACATGCTGTGGGTGATGCCCTCGATGGCGTCCTGAATGGGATGGGCGAAGTCGTACATCGGGTAGATGCACCACTTGTTGCCCTGACGGTGATGCTCGGCGTACTTGATGCGGTAGATGGCCGGATCACGCATGTTCATGTTGGGGCTGGCCAGATCGATCTTGGCACGCAGGGTCTTTTCGCCTTCCTTGAACTCACCGGCGCGCATCCGGCGGAACAGGTCGAGGTTCTCTTCCGGGGTGCGGTCGCGCCACGGAGACGGGCGGGACGGCTTGCCGGCGTCGGCACCACGGTACTCGCGCATCTCCTCGCGGGTCAGGTCGTCCACATAGGCCTTGCCCTCTTCAATGAGCTTTTCGGCGTACTCGTAGCACTTGTCAAAGTAATCGCTGCCGTAGAAGATGCCGCCATTGGGGTCGGCACCCAGCCAGTGCAGGTCCTCGATGATGCTGTTGACGTACTCCTCGCCTTCGCGGGCGGGGTTGGTGTCATCCAGACGCAGGTTGAACTTGCCGCCGTACTGGTTGGCAATGGACCAGTTGATGTAGATGGCCTTGGCGCTGCCGATGTGCAGGTAGCCGTTCGGCTCGGGCGGGAAGCGGGTATGGATCTCGCTGATCTGCCCTTCGGCCAGATCAGCGTCAATGATGTCGGTCAGAAAGTTTTTATCTGCCATGTGTGTTTCCCCCTGTCACGGGCACGGTGTGCCCACTTATTCCATAATACCATATAATACACCATTTTTGGCTCTGCTTCAAGATGGAGGAAAGAACTTCTGGGGCAAATGCGCATTTTTGCGTGGGATTTTGGGCGGAATTGCCCAATTTCAACAACTTTTCCGCTATCCCTTGACAGTGCAGAAGAAGGAGAGTATATTTTTGCATGGCATACGGCGGCTTTTGCCGTATTTAGAACAGGAGGAAACCCATGAACAGTTTAAAAGAAGCGTTCAGCAGGGAAAATCTGCTGAAGAATTTAAATTTCTTTGGAGAGCTGAACCTCGGCCTGATCCTGACGGCTGTCGGCATCGTCTATTTCAAGAACCCGAACCACTTTGCGTTCGGCGGCACCTCGGGCCTGTCCATCCTGCTGGCAGACCTGTTCCCGAAGATCAACGTGAGCGGATTCATGTGGATCATCAACATGCTCCTTGTGGTGATGGGCTTTGTTTTTCTGGGTATCAGGACCATGGGCTGGACGATCTTTTCATCCTTTGCGCTGTCCTTTTACGTCTCCATCTGCGAGTGGCTGTACCCCAGCAACGTGTCCATGAGCGGCGACGCCATGCTGGATCTGGTGTTCGCGGTGTTCCTGCCTGCTCTGGGCTCGGCCATCGTGTTTGACATCGGCGCGTCCACCGGCGGCACCGACATCGTGGCGCTGATCCTTGCGAAGTACACCTCCATGGAGATCGGCAGAGCGCTGATGGTCAGCGATATCCTCATCGTGCTGGCCGCCGCATGGCGGTTCGGCATGGGCACCGGCCTGTACTGTATCCTGGGTCTGATCGCCAAGAGCTTTGTGGTGGACGGTGCGATCGAAAACATCCGCCTGCGCAAGGTGTGCACCATCATGACGGCCAACCCCCAGCCCATCCTCGACTTCATCATCAAGGATATGAACCGCTCTGCCACCGTGGAAAAGGCCTACGGTGCCTACACGCACCACGAGCTGAGCGTGCTGGTCACGGTGCTGACCCGCCGTCAGGCCCTGCAGCTGCGCAACTTCCTGCGCGAGAACGACCCCCAGAGCTTCATTACCATCGTCAACTCCAGCGAGATCATCGGCAAGGGCTTCCGCTCCTTCAACTGATTTGCGTTTGCGAGCGGAGCGCAGCAATGAAAGCCCCAGTGGGGCTTTTAAGCGACCGAACGGTCTTGCACAGCAAGATGGAGGGGCCTCGCCCCGACAAGTTCCGGGTTGACGAATCCGCAAAAAAACGATATACTATTTCTCGGCGGTGCAGCAGTGCCGCCGGATACCGGGGTGTTGCGCAGTTGGTAGCGCGCCTGCTTTGGGAGCAGGAGGCCGCGAGTTCGAGTCTCGCCACTCCGACCAGAATTGCACGTTGATTCGCTTGAAATTGACGTGCTTTTTTCTTTGCTCGGCAAATTGACGGACTGATTTTGCAAAGGTGCAAAAAAGTTCCAAAGCCGTGCGGATCTGTTCGGGTCGGCGTGGTTTTTGCTGCCTGCCACAGGAAAAAAAGCAATGGTCAATCTGCACAGAAAATATGTACAAACTATGGACAAAAGTCCGAATCTGTCGAAACTGTGTTGACTTTTTTGGAAGTTGTGGTATTCTGCAGATGTAGCTACGGACAATTGAATCAGCCGTCTTGATGCGGATTGTTACTGGAAACAGGCAATACCAAAAGTACGGAATATGTGTGATGGATACGCATGTTTTGTTGTTTTGGGATTGGCTGTATTTTTTTGTCTTTTTTTTGCGCAAAAATGTCAAAAACCGTAAACGCTGCCCTGCGGCAGGCGGAGGGATTACCGTTGAAAATTGCAAAGGTTCTGAACAACAATATTGTCATTGCCGTCAATGACCGCGGCGAAGATGTCATTGCGATGGGCTGTGGGATCGCTTTCGGCAAAAAGCACGGAGATGTGCTGGAACAGGCCAAAGTGGAGCGGCTTTTCACCAACAGCGTGCCGGAGCTTTCCGGCCGGTTTGAAGAGCTGGTCAAATCCATCCCGGCCGAGTACATCGAGGCCGCCGAAAAAGTGATCGCCATGGCAAAGATGCATCTGGGCAAGGAGCTGGCCGACAACCTCTATCTGACGCTGGCCGACCATGTGTATTTTACCATTCAACGGTACCACAGCGGGATGCTGATCCGCAACCGCCTGCTGCTGGAAACGCGGATGCTCTACCCGGACGAGTTCCGGGCCGGACAGGAGGCTGTCCGGTATCTGGACGAGCGCTTCCGTGTGGATCTGCCGGAGGACGAAGCCGCCTTTATGGCGCTCCACTTTGTGAACGCCAGCATGGGTATGCAGATGAACGAGACCATGCAGATCACCGAGATCGTTCAGGAAGTCAGCAGCATCATCCGCAACTATTTCCATCTGGAATTTGACCCGGACTCGCTTGATTATTTCCGTATGGTCACCCACATCAAATTTTTTGCGCAGCGCATCGTTACGGGCACCTCGCTCACCTCGGATGAATCAGACCTTCAGCTCTATGAAATGGTACGCCAGAAATACGGTCAGTCGTTTGCCTGTGTGCAGAAGATCGTAGAATATCTGGAAAAACAGTACCGCACTGCCGTTTCCGGCACAGAGCAGATGTACCTGACCATCCATGTGGAGCGTGTGCGCCGCAGCATGCAGGAAAAACGTAAGGAGAAGTCGTTATGAATGCAGATAAACTCGCCGAACAGATCGTCAAAGAGATTGGCGGCAAAAACAACATCAAGGAAATGTTCCACTGTGTCACCCGTCTGCGTTTCTACCTGAAGGACCGCAGCGTCGTGGACGAAGAGCGCATCAAGAAGCTGGACGGCGTGCTGGGCGTACAGTTCGCCACCGATCAGCTGCAGATCATCATTGGCAACGAGGTCAGCAATGTCTACAATGCCATCATCAACAAGGTGGGCTTCATCATGGACGATGCCACTCAGGAAAAGAAAAAGAAGATGCGCATCGGCGGCATCTTCGAGACCATCTCCGCCATCATCCTGCCGGTGATCCCTGCCATGGCAGGCACCGGTATCCTGAAGGGCATCATCACCATCATGACCAGCTATCTGGGCTTTGACTCGGCCTCCACGCTGATCAAAATGATGACCATTGCCGCCGATGCCGTGTTCTACTTCCTGCCGTTCTTCATTGCATGGTCGGCAGCAAAGCGGTTCAAGACGGATATCGCCATGGCCCTGATGTGCGCAGGCTTCCTGCTGTACCCCACCATGACGGCGGGCCTTGCCGAAGGCGCTTCCCCCATGAGCCTGTTCGGCCTGCCCATTCCCTTTGTCAAGTACGCATCCAGCAGCATCCCCATCATCCTGACGGTGCTGATCCTGAAATATGTGTACCAGTTCTTTGACAAGATCATCCCTCAGATGCTCAAGCTGGTCTTTGTGCCCATGTTCACCGCAATCGTCATGTGCCCCATCGCTCTGGGCGTCACCGGCCCCATCGCAAACTACATCAGCAAGGGCATTGCATGGCTGTTCACCGGTATGTTTGCCGTTTCTCCGCTGCTGGCCGGTGCCGTGATCGGTGCCACTCGTTCTCTGCTGGTCTTTACCGGTATGCATCTGTCTCTGGGCGCTGTCTGCCTGCAGAACATCACCCAGTACGGCTATGACTACATCCTGCCCGTCAACACCATGGGCACTCTGGCCATCGTCGGCACCTGCCTGGGCGTCTGGGTCAAGGCAAAGAAACAGGAAAACAAGTCCGTTGCAATGTCTGCCTTCATCTCTTCCTTCATCGGCATCACCGAGCCGGGCATCTACGGCGTCCTGCTCAAGTACAAGAATGCACTGATCGCTGATATCATCGCCGGCGGCGTTGCCGGTGCCTTCGTCGCCGTGGGCGGCGGCCATGCTACCGCATACGTCAACTCCTGCATCCTGTCCCTGCCCGTGTTCGTGGGCGACGGTTTCGTGTTCGTCTGCATCGGCATGGCTATCGCGGCTGCGCTGGGCTTTGGTCTGGTGATGGTCATGGGCATCGATGAAGGCGAGGATGCCCCCAAGACCGGCAAGGCTGCCCCGGCTCAGGTGCCTGCCGGCCCGACCGTGACCGAAACTGTTTCCGCTCCTGCCGACGGCACCCTGCTGCCCCTGAGCGAGGTTTCCGACAAGGTATTTGCGGCTGAAACTCTGGGCAAGGGCGTTGCCGTGGAGCCTGCCGACGGCAAGTTCTATGCTCCCTTCAACGGCACCATCGGCACCGGCATCGGCGGCCACGCCGTGTGCATCGTTTCCGATGACGGTATGGAGCTGCTGATCCACATCGGCATCGACACCGTGAACCTGAAGGGCAAGCACTTTGACATCAAGGTCAGGGAAGGCGATAAGGTCAAAGCAGGCGACCTGCTGGCCGAGGTGGATGTGGCTGCGGTGCGCGCCGAGGGCTACAAGACCACCACGCCCATCATTGTGACCAACACCGACGACTATCTGGATGTGTTTGCAGTAGCGGAAAATGGCACCATCCGCCACGGCGACAAGCTGCTGACTGTGATCAAGAAAGGCTGAGAGAACACAATGGAAACAGCACGTTATACTTTCCCGGAAAACTTTCTCTGGGGCGGCGCGGAAGCGGCAAACCAGTGCGAAGGCGCATGGAACGAGGGCGGCAAGGGCATGACCATTCAGGACTGCCTGCCTTACCGCAACGTGGGCATCAGCGATTTTACCAAGCAGTTTGCCTACAGCTCTGCAGATCTGGAAGCGGCCCTCAAGGCCGGCCCGGAGGATAACTACCCCAAGCGCCACGGCACCGACTTCTACCACAACTACAAAGAGGACATCGCCCTGATGGCCGAGATGGGCTACAAGGTGTTCCGCACCTCCATCTGCTGGAGCCGTATCTTCACCGATCCGCGGGACGAAAAGCCCAACGAAGAGGGCATTGCCTTCTACGAGGATATGTTCAAGGAGTGCAAGGCCCACGGCATCGAGCCACTGGTCACTCTGAGCCATTACGACCCGCCGCTGGCACTGGTGACCGACTTCAACGGCTGGGCGTCCCGCGAGGTGATCGACCTCTTTATCAAGTATGCACGGGTCTGCTTTGAGCGCTTTGGCAAGTACGTCAAATACTGGCTGACCTTCAACGAAGTGGACGCCATGCTGCGCCACTCGGTCACCAGCGGCGCACTGATCCCGGACCGTTTCCCCGGCCAGAATTTCGACCAGATCGTGTATCAGGCCATGCACCACCAGATGGTGGCCAGTGCACTGGCGGTCAAGCTGGGCCACGAGCTGTGCCCGGGTGCCATGATCGGCTGCATGATGACCCGGCTGTGCTTCTACGCCTACACCTGCAAGCCGGAGGATAATCTGGCCACCCAGCAGCGGATGCGCGGCATCTACCGCTATGTGGACATTCAGGTATTCGGCGAGTATCCCCGCTACCTGCTCAAGGAAATCGAGCGCAAGGGTCTGCACATTGAGATGCAGCCGGAGGACGCTCAGATTCTGAAAGAAGGCACCGTGGACTTTGTGAGCTTCAGCTACTACATGACCAGCTGCATGGCCGCAAGCACCGACGGGCTGGAAATGTCCCCCGGCAACACGGTCAACGGCGTCAAGAACCCGTACCTGACTTCCAGCGAATGGGGCTGGCAGACCGACCCCATCGGCCTGCGCATCTCTCTGGTGGAGCTGTATGACCGCTTCCGCAAGCCGCTGTTCATCGTGGAGAATGGTCTGGGTGCCCACGATACCCTGACGGAGGACGGCAAAGTGCACGACCCCTACCGTATCGAGTACCTCAAAGAGCACGTCAAGGCCATGAGCGACGCCATCAACATCGACGGCGTGGACCTGCTGGGCTATACCTGGTGGGGCTGCATCGACCTGATCTCGGAGTCCACCCGCCAGATGTCCAAGCGCTACGGCTTTGTCTATGTCGATCTGGACGATGAAGGCCACGGCACCTACAAGCGCTACCGCAAGGACAGCTTCTACTACTACAAGAAGCTGATCGCAGCCAACGGCAATGTGGATGCGGTGGAGGAATAACCCCAAAAATCAAATTCTCCCCCAAAAGGCCCGTTTTCTGCACAAAAAGCAGAAGGCGGGCCTTTTTTGCAAGCTTTTATTAAAAGGAAGCAAACTGTGACAGAATTGTAAAAGTTAAAATATTTTAATTAAACTGCTTGATTTATCCGACGGTTTCGGTATAATGGTCGTGTTCCAATTACCTCAAAGGTTTTAACAAATTGAACATAAACACAAGATCCAAAAAGGAGAACACTGCCATGACGTTTGATGAAATGAAGAAGATCGTTGTCGATACCCTGAACTGCGATGAGGACAAGGTGACCATGGAGGCCAGCCTGACCGAAGATCTGGAGGCCGACAGCCTGGATGCTGTGGAGCTGAACATGGCTCTGGAAGATGCCTGCGGCGTGTCCATCCCGGACGAAGAGCTGGCAAAGCTCAAGACCGTGGGCGATATCTTCAACTACATCACCGCACACGTCTGAGCGCGGGGCGCAGTACAATGAACAGTATCAGAGACCTGCTGCCCGGCAATCTGCGGGAGCGCACCTTTCAGCTGAAGGCAAAGCGTGATGCGGGCATCGTGTGGAAGGACCCGCAGTTTGTGGAGTGCAAAAAGTGCGGCCGCCGCGCCACACGTCAGATCTGGATCAAAAGCCAGTATGTCTGCCCCAACTGCGGGGTGCACCTGCCCATCGGCGGGTATTACCGCCTGAGCCTGATCCTTGACCACGGCAGTTTCCGGGAGCTGGACGAAGATCTGGCTCCGCAGGATGTGCTGGAGTTTCCGGGCTACCCGGAAAAGCTGGCTGCGCAAAGCGATAAGACCGGCCTGAAGGAAGCCGCTGTCACCGCTGTGGGCCGCATCGACGGCATGGCGGTGGTGGCTGCCGTGCTGGACAGCCGCTTTTTCATGGGCAGCATGAGCACCGCTGTGGGCGAAAAGATCACCCGCGCGGTGGAGTACGCAACCGCAAAGCACCTGCCGCTGATCATCTTTTCGGCCAGCGGCGGTGCCCGGATGCAGGAGGGCATCTTCAGCCTGATGCAGATGGCCAAGACCAGCGCCGCCATCCAGCGGTTTTCCGCAAAGGGCGGGCTGTACATCAGCGTGCTGACCCATCCCACCACCGGCGGCGTCACCGCCAGCTTTGCAAGCCTTGGCGATATCATGCTGGCTGAGCCGGGGGCGCTGATCGGCTTTGCCGGGCCGCGGGTCATCGAACAGACCATCGGCGAAAAGCTGCCCGCAGGGTTCCAGCGCAGCGAATTCCAGCTGGAGCACGGCTTTGTGGATCAGGTGGTGCCCCGCACCGAACTGCGGGACACGCTGGCACAGCTGCTGCGTCTCCACGCCGGACAGGGAAGAAAGTGGGCCTGACCTATGATCAAAGATGTTTTAAAAGAACTGGAACCGCTGGATGCAAAGATCGCCGCCCTGCGCGGCGACCCGGCGGACGAAGATCTGACCGCCGTTACCGCCCATGCCGCCGAGCTGGCAGAGCTTTCTGCGCAGGAGGACGCCATTCTGGCTGGAGCCGGTGCGCTGACGGCGGAGGACCGGGTCTTTCTGGCCCGTCACCCGGAACGCCCCCACATCGACGAGATCGTGGACGCCCTGTTTACTGATTTCTTCGAGCAGCGGGGTGACCGCCAGTGCAAAGAAGATGCCGCCATTCTGGGCGGTGTGGCGCTGTTCCACGGTATGCCGGTGACGGTCATCGGCCACCGCAAGGGCACTACGCTGGAAGAAAACCTCCGCTGCAACTTCGGTATGCCGGGGCCGGAGGGCTACCGCAAGGCCCTGCGCCTGATGAAGCAGGCCGAAAAATTCGGCCGTCCCATCCTCACCTTCATCGACACGCCGGGTGCATACCCCGGCAAAGACGCCGAGGAGCGCGGGCAGGGCGAAGCCATCGCCCGCAACCTGATGGAGATGAGCGGCCTGACCGTGCCGGTCATTGCCGTCGTCACCGGCGAAGGCTCCTCCGGCGGTGCGCTGGCGCTGGGTGTGGCAAACCGCATCCTCATGCTGGAAAACGCCGTGTATTCGGTGCTCAGCCCCGAGGGCTTTGCCAGCATCCTGTGGAAGGATTCTTCCCGCAGCGGCGAAGCCTGCGAGATCATGAAGCTGACCGCGCAGGACCTGTACCGGGACGGCATCGTGGAGCAGGTGATCCCGGAGCCGGTGGGCGGCGCACAGCGCGGCCATGCGGCTCTGTTTGAAAGTCTGGACGCCGCCCTGCGACAGCACCTGAAAGAGCTGTGCCGCCTGAGCGGAAAGCAGCTGGCCGACCAGCGCTACCAGAAATTCCGCCAGATCGGAGAAATGAGGAAAGCATGAACGGTTTGCGTCTGATCGCCACCGGTGGGGCACTGCCCGGCCGCACGGTCACAAACGAAGATCTCAGCCGCATGGTGGACACCAGCGACGAGTGGATCGCCACCCGCACCGGAATCCGCGCCCGGCACTGGTGCACTGACGGCGAGAATGCCGCCACCCTTGCTGTTGCCGCCGCAAAGCAGGCGCTGCAGCGCAGCGGCCTTGCCCCGGCGGACATCGGCTGCTGTGTCTGTGCCACCCTGTCGGCACCGGACGCCACGCCAAGCGTGGCCTGTCAGGTACAGGCGGCACTGGGGCTGCCGGAAAACCGTCCGGCGCTGGACGTGAACGCGGCCTGCTCCGGCTTTCTGTACGGAACGGCAGTTGCCCGCGGCCTGCTGGCGACTCTGGGCGGGCGGTATGCATTGGTGGTGGGCTGCGAAGCCCTTTCCCGCCTGATGGACCCCGCCGACCGCTCCACCTGTGTGCTGTTCGGCGACGGAGCCGGTGCGGCGGTGTTTGAACTGACCGCCGACCACGTGCCTTTTGCCCTCACGCTGGGCGCGCGGGGCAGCGATGCCATCCATGCGGGCGGGCCGGACCGCGAAGGTTCTGCGCCCATCACGATGGACGGAAAAGCTGTGTTCCGCTTTGCTGTGGATGCCCTGCCTAAGTGCCTGAACGCCGTGCTGACTGAGACCGGCAGGACGCTGGATGAAGTTGACTGGGTGGTCTGCCATCAGGCCAACAGCCGCATCATCGACCACTGCATCCGGGCACTGAAAGCAGACCCGGCAAAATTCTACAAGAATATGGAACGCCACGGCAACACCAGCGCTGCCAGCATCCCGGTGGCTCTCAACGAGCTGGCCGAGAGCGGTCAGTTGCGGCCGGGGCAGACCCTCGCCTGCATCGGCTTTGGCGGAGGTCTGACCTGGGGCGGCGCAATTTTTCAATACAAAGAGTAAAAATCATGTTCGGCAAACGGGCTCGCCCTCTCAGTCACCTTCGGTGACAGCTCC
>ERZ837487.4202-NODE-4202-length-11643-cov-16.219710_pt1 | contig 11643 bp, 10 predicted proteins | sample MGYA00519911_ERZ837487 | MGnify/ENA primary metagenome ERZ837487 (study PRJEB31850, sample SAMEA3708818) | human gut metagenome | biome: human gut; feature: human-associated habitat; material: faeces | place: China | collected 2014 ...
AACCGCTTCCGCTATGTGGACGAGCTGCGCAAGATGGGTGCCAACGTGCAGGTGGACGGTCAGGTGGCTGTGTTTGAGGGCGTGGATAAGCTCACCCCTGCACCGCTGCGCGCACTGGATCTGCGTGCAGGCGCTGCCATGGTGGTGGCTGCGCTGATGGCAGACGGCACCAGTGAGATCGAGGAAATCGGCCACATCGAGCGCGGCTACGAGAATATCGTGGAAAAGCTGCGCGGTCTGGGTGCAGACATCAGCAAGGTGGAGCGTATGCCCGCTGCACTGGATCAGGCACTGTAACTTATAAAAAGCAAACAGCCTGCTGCATATGCGGCGGGCTGTTTTTGAGTGTATCAGAGGTTTTTCATGGCAGAATTCATCTCGTTATATTCGGGTTCCTCCGGCAACAGCAGTGTGGTGCGCTGCGGGCAGCGGTATCTCATTGTGGATATGGGCAAGGGCGTGCGCACTACCTCGGCGGCGCTCAAGGCGCTGGGCCTTGCCGTCAGTGACTGCGACGGCATCCTTGTCACCCACGAGCACAGCGACCATGTGAAGGGGCTTTCCACCTTCCTCAAAAAGAACACGCTGCCGGTGTACGGTGCAGCGGCAACGCTGGATTTTCTGGACAGCAACGGCATCGTACCGGCCAGCTGTGAGCTGCACGAGCTGGAAGGCAGGGAAGAGGACGTGGGCGCGTTTGGCGTGCAGAGCTTTCCCACCAGCCACGATGTGCCCTGTGTGGGCTACCGCATCCACACCCCGGACGGTAAGACCATGACCATTGCAACCGACCTTGGCGTGCTCACGCCGCCGGTGCACGAGGCGCTTTCCGGCTGCGACCTTGTGGCACTGGAGAGCAACTACGACCTGCACATGCTGCGCAGCGGGCCGTACCCCTATTACTTACGGGCACGCATTGAAAGCACCCGGGGCCACCTTTCCAACGACGAGTGCTCGGCAAAGCTGCTGGAACTCATTCAGGAAGGGTGCAAAAAGTTTGCGCTGTGCCATCTTTCGCAGGAGAACAACACGCCTGCGCTTGCCCTGCAGACCGTGTTCAACACGCTGGGCGCGGCGGGCGTTGTGCCGGAGAAGGACTGCATCGTGCAGGCACAGCGCCGCAACGAAATGAGTCCTGTATTAGAGTTTTAAATAAAACAAACGGCAATGCATTTGCATTGCCGTTTGTTTTATTCAGCTGCTTTCTGTGTGCGGATGTCATCGCCTGCAAAAAGGCAGGGGACAAAGGCAGAAAGGCGGCTGGAAATTTTTTCGGTATACAGCTTTTCCAGCAGAGCACCGTCAGTGATGTTGGTGGTGACGATGGTGGGCAGCTTTGCACCCAGCCGGTTGTTGAGCAGACTGTACAGGCTGCTGATGAGGAAGGCGGAGTTGAACTCCGAGCCAAGATCATCCAGAATGAGCAGGTCGGCCCCGGCAGCGGTCTGCATCAGCGTTTCCTCCTCGCCTGCCGGGTCTGCACCAAAGTGCAGCCCTTCCAGCTTGGAGAAAAAGTCCGGGCTGGAAACATAGATCACATCGTAGCCCTTTTCCAGCACGATGCCCGCAATGGCAAGGGCCGCATGGGTCTTGCCAAGGCCCGCATTGCCAAACAGCATCAGGCTCTCGCTGTGGTGGTCAAACTCTTCCGCGTAGCTGCGCAGGTCTGCCAGCATATCGGCCATGTAAGGGCGGATGGCGCCGCCCACCTTTTCATCGGCACGGTTCGGGTAATAGCGCAGCTCCATGGTGTCAAAGCTTGCAATGGACAGGCTGGACAGCGCCTCGATCTCCTTGCGGCGCAGCTGCTGCATCACCTTGTGCACGCACTCACAGGTGCGGCCATTCACGCTGCCGGTGTCCTGACATTTGGGGCAGACAAAGCGCGGCTCCAGTGCATCAGCGGGCCGTCCGCTTTGTGCCAGCAGGGCGGTCAGCTTCTGCTTTGCATCGGCAAGGGCGGCGGCAGCTTCGGTGCGGTCCTTGCCCGCAGCACCGGCCAGTGCGCAGCGGATGCCCCGCACCCGCACCTCTTCTTCTGCATGGCGCAGGGCGGGAATGGCGGCTTCGGCTTCGGCGCGGGCATCCTCGGCTCTGGCTCTGGCCATCTGCCGCCGGGCGGCCACGGTGCGCATGGCTTCCTGATACAGTTCGTTTTTGGTACGCATGGCTCCTCCTTATTCCGGCTTCTTTTTCAACGGACGGCGGCGGGCAGCGTTCTTGAGGAAATCGTTGCCGCTGGGGGCTTCACGGTCCACCCGGATGTTCCGGCTGGCTCCGGCATCGGCCACCGGGCCGCGCACGTCGTGGATGGTGCGCAGGCCCTTGGCGTTCCAGGTTTTCAGGATGCTGTTCCAGTACCACAGGTCGCGCTTGGCCCCGGCCTGCACGGCAGCTTCCTGCACCATGGCATCGTCGTAGCCGTAAACCTCGTACCAGCGTGCAATGGCCTTGCGCCCGCCAAGGGTCAGCTCGCTTTCCGGGATGTTCAGAAGGCCGCTGACATACTGCTCGCGGCTCTGGCGCAGTGCCAGCAGTTTGAGGTGGGCATCGGCCTGCTCACCGGTCTCCACGCCCTCGGTGCGCCACACCTTCAGCTCATGCACTACGGCGGCCATGGTGCTGCGGCCGGTGCTGGCAACGTAGGCGGTGCACAGCATCACGGTCTCCGGCGCAAAGCCCTCCTGCATATAAAGGTTGACCAGCTTTTCCATCTCCCTGTGGGTCAGCGGACGGGCAAAGCCGGTCTGTGCGCAGTCGATCAGGCTGGAGATCATGGGGTCGGTGCGGCTGGCCGCAGCGATCTCGGCCCAGGTCATGGGTGCGGGGGCGCTGGGTTCCTCGCCCGGTGCAGCGTTCTCTTCGTACCGCTCCAGCAGGCCAGCGCCTGCCCAGAAGGAGAGGGCGCTCTCGGCGCTGATGCGGCTGCGCAGCTTGAGGTCGGCACAGATCTTGTCCGGGTCGGTGATGCCGGTCGCCAGCACATACAGAGCCACGCGCACATTGTATTCTTCGGCGATGCCCAGTTTGGAAAACACCAGCTGCGGCACTGCAATGGTATCGCCCTTGAGTTCTTTTAAACGATAGATCATGTTTTATTCCTTCGGCTTGTCCGGCTCGGCTTCGGCGGCAGGCGGCTCCCACGGGTCGCTGTCCATCATGCTGGGGCAGTTTTTCCAGCGGTCAGGATCGGCATTGAACGCGTCCTGCAAAAAAGCGGCTGTGGCCTCCCGGCCCTCGTCGGTGAGCGGAAACACCTTCTGCACCCGCAGGGCAGGGTCGGTCTTTTCAATGGTCCAGGGGTCCGGCCAGTAGTCCACGGTGAGGATGCTTTCCTCCTTTGTGGCACCCTCGCCGCCGTCCGGGTCCGGCACGGTGCGCTTGCCGGGGATCATCCGGTATCGCAGGCCGTATTCGTTGCCGCTGTAGGAATTTTTGCATTTGAAGTAATGCAGCAGGGGAACAAAGATCATGGCAGAGTCCTTTCGTATTTTGCAGGGAGCGGCTGTAAGCAAAAACGGCAAACCGATATTCCACGGTTTGCCGTTTGTTTTTGGAGCAGGGTACGGGACCCGAACCCGCCGCCTGCTGCTTGGGAAGCAGCCGCTCTACCGGATGAGCTAACCCTGCAAGTTGCTCATTTATTGTAGCAAAGAGGGACGGGATTGTCAAGGGCCGGAGAATGTCAGTTTTTCTGGGCATCGGTCAGGTCCAGCACCGGCGTGAAGGGGTCGAACACAAGGCCGGTGATGCCGTCCGCCACCAGCAGACGCCTGTTCTGGCCCAGCAGCGGCACCACGGCGCAGCCTTCCAGCAGCTGGCGCTCACAATCGGCCAGCAGGGCACAGCGGGCGCTGCCGGTCTGCTGGGCACTCTCGGCCAGACGCTGAGAGTAGATGGGGTCGGACCAGCCGGTCAGGCCGCCGCCCTCGGCCGTGAACTGCTGCAGCATCTGGTATACGCTGCCGCCTTCGGCGCGGATGGGAGCCAGCGCAATGGTGTAACTGCCCGCTGCAAGGCGTTTGTCGAACTCCTCCTGCGGAACCTCTTCCACCGAGAAGAAAAGGGAGCAGTCCTTCTGCCATGCGCCGTTGATCTGTTCGGCCAATTCGGTCAGGCCGGCTTCCTTCGGCAGCAGGATGGTCACGCCGGAAAAATCCGAGCTGGCCATGCCCTGCCGTGCATTCAGGTACAATGTACGGGGGTCGGTGATGGTGGGCAGCGGGTTCCTGGCAGACTTGCGGTAATCGATGCCGTCCACGGAAAGGCCGGTGGGCACAAGACCCTCGGCAGCGGTGTACAGACCGGAAGAGGGCACATCCACATTCTCCCGGGCGATGCCGGCAAGCGCCTGCCGCAGTTCCTGATCGGCAAACACAGAATCTTCGGCGCTGTTGAACAGCAGTGCCCAGGTGGTGTCGGAGTAATCCACCGACTGCAGCGAGGTATCCTCGCCGGTGTCGTCCAGCGCGGCGGAGCATTTTTCGTCTGCAATGAGCTGGGCGGCGCTCTTTCCGGTGCTGCCGGTGTTCTGCACCAGACGCAGGCTGCCGATCATGGGGGAGGAGACATCCCGGCGCAGGAACAGGCCGCTGGCCGTCCAGTTGTAAAGATAGAAGCTGCCGCTGGAAAGGGTGGTCTTGGCGGTCAGGCCGTAGGTGCCGCGGGTGCTCTCAAAAAATGCTTCATCGCAGGGCATGGCACCGGGCAGGGTGAGCTTGGCAAGGAAGTTGTCGTCCTTTTCACTCAGGCGGAACACCAGCGTCAGCGGGCCGGCGGCCGAAACGCCCAGCGTGCTGGCATCGGCTGTGCCAGCCAGCACGGCAGCACTGTTCTCAAGGGCGGCAAACTCCACGGCATAAGGGGAATTTGTCTGCGGCTGGAATATGCGCCGAAATGCAAACACAAAGTCCTCGGCAGTGATGGTGTGATCCGTGGAAGCGCCCTTAACGGCCTTGTAGGTCAGGCCGTCCTTGATCTGGAAGGTGTAGGTCTTGCCATCGGAGGAGATCGTCCAGCTCTCGGACAGATCGGGCACGATCTCGCCATCCGCTTTTTTGCGGACAAGCCCGCTGTAAAGGTTCTCGCAGGCGATCACGTCCGGGGCAGCAGAAGCCACCTGCGGGTCGAGGTTTGCGGGAATGGTATCCACGAACCATGTAAAGCTTGGCGCACTGGAACTGTTGCCGCAGCCGGTGAGCGCAAGCAGGAACGCAGCAGCAAGCACTGCTGCGGTAATACGGAAGAACTGTTTCAAGGGGATGACCTCATTCTATGGTATTTGCGAAAAAAGGCTTCTTGTATACAAAAAGCACTCTGCTTCGACAAGTGTAGCAGAAACCGCGGCAAAATACAATTGCAGAATTGTGAATTTACCTTGCTTTTTGGGGCAAAAAGGGCGTTTTTCCGTTGCCAATTGCGGCTAAATGGACTATAATGGTACAGCGAAACATCTCTGCACCCGTTTTGAGGTGCGTTCTGAATACGATATTATGGAGGAGGAACTGTTTTTATGCAGAAGGATCAGCAGAAACTGATTGAACTCATCAAAGGCAAAAAAGTGGCTTTCATTGGTGCCGGTGTCAGCCACAAGACCCTGATCAAGGAGTTTGTGGAGCTGGGTGCCCATGTGACCCTGTGCGACCAGAAAAAGAGCGTGGAGGACTTTGGCGATTACGCTGCCACCATCAAGGAGCTGGGCATCGACCTGAGCCTGGGCGAAAACTATCTGGATGGCTTCAAGGGTCAGGATATCATCATGCGCACCCCGGGCTTTGTGGGCTACTTTGAAAAGCCCCTGCAGGATGCCATGGCCGCAGGCACCATGGTCACCAGTGAGGTGGAGTTGTTCTTCGACTTCTGCCCCTGCGAGATCGTAGCCGTGACCGGCTCCGACGGCAAGACCACCACCACCACCCTGATCTCCAAGTTCTACGAGGCCGCAGGCCGCAAGGTGCATCTGGGCGGCAACATCGGCGCAGCCCTGCTGCCCATGCTGCCGGAGGTATCCCCGGAGGATGTGGCTGTGGTGGAGCTTTCCAGCTTCCAGCTCATCAGCATGCATTCCAGCCCCAACATTGCCGTGGTGACCAATGTCACCCCCAACCATCTGGACCACCACAAGGACATGCAGGAGTACATTGATGCCAAGCGCAACATCCTGCTGTACCAGAAGCAGCCCTGCCGCGCTGTGCTGGGCTATGAGAACGAGATCAGCCGTTCCATGCAGTCCGACTGCAAGGGCAAGCAGGTGTGGTTCACCCGCCTGCACGATACCGACAACGGTGCCTTCCTGCGCAAGGAGGACAACATGCTCTGCATGGCCGAGGATGGCGTTGTGACCCCCTTCCTGGCCCAGAAGGACGTGAAGCTGCGCGGCCTGCACAACATTGAAAACCTGCTGGCTGCTGCCGCTGCCGTGTGGGGCGAGGTGCCCGTGGAAGCCATCCAGAAGGTGGGCAGCACCTTTACCGGTGTGGAGCACCGCATTGAGCCGGTGCGCACGCTGGACGGCGTGCTGTACTACAACGACTCCATCGGCACCAGCCCGACGCGCACCATTGCCGGTCTGCGCAGCTTTAACCAGAAGGTCATTCTGATCGCTGGCGGCTACGACAAGCACATTCCCTATGAGCCGCTGGCACCGGAAGTGGTGGCCCACGTGAAGAATCTTGTGCTGATGGGTGCCACCGGCCCCCGCATCGAAAAGGCTGTGCGCGAGGACCCGAACTTCAACGAAGCAGAGCTGCCCATCCAGCACGCCGACAACATGCAGCACGCTGTGGAGCTGGCCCGTGCCTGCGCAAAGCCCGGTGACATCATCATCCTGTCCCCGGCCAGCGCATCGTTTGACCTGTACCCCAACTTTGAGGTGCGCGGCCGCGAGTTCAAGAAGATCGTCAACGAGCTGAAGTGATCGCGCAGGTCAGCACAAAAGCCCACCGCGCCCGCTTTTTAAATGCCTGCCGGGGGAAATGGGTGCTGGGGGCGACCCTGCCGCTGGATCTTGCCCTTTTTAGCAAAAGCCAGCCGTGGCGATTCTACGCAGGACCTACACTGACGCTGGAACTCAGCGGCAGCACCGTATGGGCAGCAGGGCACGCAAACCCGGAAGAGCTGGCCAGCTTTCTGGCTTTCTGCGGGTGTGAGAGCATCATTTTAGACGAAAACGAATGCCCACCACCTGACGGGTGGTGCAAAGCTGAAACGCTGACCGTATTCGGCCTTGCACCCGGCAAGGCTCTGCCGCTGCCCGCTGCAGACGAGACGCTCTGGGCCGGACTGACCCTTGACAGAGAACCCTCTGCCATGGATGTGGCACGGGCGCTCTACCCGGCGGATACGGCAAAGCAGGAGGACTTTTACTCCGAGCTTTGCACAAAGCGCACCCGCGGCAAAGCTCTTGTGTGGGCGCTGCGGCAGGGAAGTGAAACGATCTGCACGGTAGGGGCCTATGCCTTTGCGAACAGGCAGGCCTACATGGCCTGCGGGCAGACAGCCCAGCCTTTGCGGGGCAAGGGCATCGGCGGGCGGCTCATTGTGCAGATGGCGAACGAGCTTGCCGCCAAGGGGGAGCACCCGGTGTTTCTCTGCAGCCCGGAGCGGGTGCACTTTTATACCCGGCTTGGCTTTGAAAAGCTGGGGGAATATGCAAGATATGAACAAACTCCTTCAGTCAAAACCTGACGGTTTTGCCAAAGGCTCCCTCAATGAGGGAGCCTTTGGCAGGACGGAAAAGCTTTCTGCATAAGTGAAACGTTCTGGTTTCGTCAGGAGCTCCCTCCCTGAGGGAGCTGGCGCACGAAGTGCGGCTGAAGGAGTCATTCTGACAGAAAGCCTGCGCTCTATAAAATCTATAAAATTAAGGAACCATTATAATGTCAATGCTGAACCACTTTTTCAATTACAAACCCGAAGTTCTGGCGCTGGACGAAAAGGCTATGGAGCTGTGCCAGCCCTACTTCCGCCATATGGAGGAGATCCGCGATTTTAACCAGCTCAAAATGCTGAAAGCCTTTGCGGATACCCAGATGTCCTCCACCGATATGCTGGGCACCACCGGCTACGGCCTGTGGGATACCGGCCGCGCAAAGCTGGAGCAGATTTTTGCCGAGGTGATGGGCGCAGAGGATGCCCTCGTGCGCAGCCAGTTCCAGAGCGGCACCCACACGCTGGCTGTGGCGCTGTTCGGCCTGCTGCGGGCAGGGGACACCCTGCTGGCTGCCACCGGCCGTCCCTACGATACGCTGGAAGGCGTAATCGGTCTGGACGGCAAGGGCAGGGGCACCGGCACCCTGATGGATTACGGCATCCGGTACGATGAAGCTCCGCTGAAAGCCGACTTCACCCCGGATTATGACCTGATCGCCCAAAAGGCCCCCGGTGCAAAGGTGTGCCACATCCAGCGCAGCCGCGGCTATCTGCAGCGCAATGCCTTTGATCTGGAAACGATCCGAAAAATTGCGGATACCGCCCGCGCCGCAAACCCGGACATCATTATTTTTGTGGATAACTGCTACGGCGAGTTCACCCAGACGCAGGAACCCTGTCAGATGGGCGCAGACCTTGTGGTGGGCAGCCTGATCAAGAACCCCGGCGGCGGCATCGCTCCCACCGGCGGCTACATTGCGGGCCGCAAAGACCTTGTGGAGCTGTGCGCTTACCGCCTGAATGCGCCCGGTCTCGGCAAGGATCTGGGCTGCACGCTGGAAACGCCCCGTGATATGTATCTGGGCTTCTACTATGCGCCCGGCGTGGTGTGCGAGGCCATCAAGACCGCCATTTACGCCCAGTGTATGCTGGAGCTGCTGGGCAAGAATCCAGTGCCGCGCTACTGCGACGACCACAACGACATCGTCACCTGCTTTGATGCAGGCACTGCGGATGCGCTCATCGGCTTCTGTCAGGGCATTCAGGCTGCAAGCCCCGTGGACAGCTATGCCGCCCCGAAACCTTCTCCGGAGCCGGGCTATACCGACGAGGTGGTCATGGCAAGTGGTAGCTTTACACAGGGCAGCACCATCGAGCTTTCCTGCGACGGCCCGCTGCGTGAGCCGTACACCTGCTACCTGCAGGGCGGTCTGAACTTTGCTGCCAGCCGTGCAGGCGTGCTGCTGGCCATCCAGAAGGCTTATTTTAAGGACTGAAAAGAGGAGAGTACATGCCTGTTTTAAGTGACCGTGTGGGTACCTTCACGGATTCTGTCATCCGCCGCATGACCCGCATCAACAATCAGTACGACTCCATCAACCTCTCGCAGGGCTTCCCGGATTTTGACCCGCCGAAGCAGTTGCTGGACGCTCTGGCCGAAACAGCTTACAAAGGCCCGCACCAGTACGCTGTGACCTTTGGCGCGCAAAACTTCCGCGAGGCGCTGGCAAAAAAGACCAGCCCTGCCCTGCACCACGAAGTAGACCCCAACACCGAGATCTGCGTGACCTGCGGCGGCACTGAGGCCATGATGGCCGCCATGATGACCATCTGCAACCCCGGCGACAAGGTGATGATCTTCTCACCGTTCTACGAGAACTACGGTGTCGATGCCATTCTTTCGGGCGCGGAACCCATCTATATCCCGCTGGTGCCGCCCACCTATGAGTTTGATATCAGCCTGATCGAAAAGGGCTTTGCCGAGGGGGCCAAGGCGCTGATCCTGTGCAACCCCTCCAATCCCTGCGGCAAGGTGTTCCGCCGCGACGAGCTGGAAGCCATTGCAAAGCTGGCCATCCAGTACGATGCCTATGTGGTGACGGATGAGGTGTACGAGCATATCATCTATGCGCCCGCGGAGCATATCTGCATGGCAAGCCTGCCCGGCATGTTTGAGCACACCATCACCTGCAACTCGCTCTCCAAGACTTACTCCATCACGGGCTGGCGTCTGGGCTATCTGATCGGACCCGCAGAGGTCATTGAGGGCGCGCGCAAGGTGCACGACTTCCTCACTGTGGGTGCGGCTGCACCCCTGCAGGAGGCCGCTGTGGCCGGTTTGGAGATGCCCGCCAGCTATTACGAAGAGCTGCAGGCCCTTTACACCGAAAAACGCGATCATTTCCTGGCCGGGCTGGACCGTGTGGGGCTGAAGCACAATGTTCCGCAGGGCACCTATTTTGTGATGATTGATATTTCCGATTTTCTGGCGCTGCCCCAGTTCAAGGGCTGGACCGACCTGCAGTTCTGTGAGTGGATGATCCGGGAAGTGGGCGTGGCCGCTGTGCCTGGCTCCAGCTTCTTCCGGGAGCCGGTGAACCACCTGATCCGGATGCACTTTGCCCGCGGCACCGATGTGCTGGACGAAGCCGTCCGCCGGCTGGAAAAGCTGCAGGCTTTACTGAAATAAAAGCAAAACAAAAAACAACAGCGCCGCAGGAAATTTCCTGCGGCGCTGTCTCTTTCCCGATACTCTATACACGATTCATCACACGGCGTGGCGCTGCACGGTGGGCATTGGCTCCACAAGAGCGGGATGCATCCCCTCGCGGTAGTCCAGGTCGCCCTGATCCATACCGCGCAGCAAGACCTCGGCGGTGGCAATGTTGGTGGCAATGGGTACGCTGTGCATATCGCACAGGCGGAGCAGATTCTGCTCGGTGATGCTGGCGGCATCCGCTTTCAGCGGGTCACGGAAGAACAACACCAGATCCACTTCGTCGCACGCAATGCGGGAAGTGATCTGCTGCACACCGCCCAAGCGCCCGGAGAGATAACAGTGCACGGGCAGGCCGGTAGTCTGCGCCAGCATCCGTCCGGTGGTGCCGGTAGCAATGACTGTGTTTTTGGACAAAATGGCGCTGTAAGCAGTGCAGAACTGCAGTGCAAGCTCTTTGCGGGAATCGTGTGCAAGAATGGCGATCGTCATATTGCTCTCTCCTTTGTTCCAAGTATAGTGTTGTGTGTGACGAACAACTTTCTCATTGGAAAGTGAAATGAAGTGAAATCGTTATCAAGTTTTCCAATATAGTTTTACCGCATCGAAATAGGGGTTGTCAAGGGGGTTCTTGTACTTTTTATAAAACAAAATGGAGAAAGTAAGACTATATCTTTGTGAGAAGTGCAGAAAACTGGGATACAATCATCCATATCAGTGAGCGAACAGGAAAGGCAGATTGAAAACATAATTCAGCTTTTGTCTTTACTGAAAGAACATTTCATGAGAATAAAACAAAAATACAGGCTGGCGCAAATCGCACCAGCCTGTTTCGGAAAAAGCTTTTCAGTTTCGTTTCTAAATTATGAATATTATGGAGAAAACGCTCACTCCCGATTTCCGCACTGGAAAGGTGGGTTCAGCGGGCTTTAGCGGATCTGACCATTGCCGTGGATGATATACTTGTAGCTGCACAGCTCGGCCAGTCCCATGGGGCCACGGGCGTGGAGTTTCTGGGTGGAAATGCCCATTTCACACCCAAGGCCGAATTCACCGCCATCCGTAAAGCGGGTGGAACAGTTCACATACACGGCGGCGCTGTCCACTGCGGCAGTGAACAGATCGGCATGGGCCTGTGTCTGGGTCAGGATGGCCTCGCTGTGGCCGGTGGAGTGCTCAGCAATATGCCCGATGGCCTCCTCTACGCTGTCCACGACCTTGACCGCGAGGATGTAGTCCAGAAATTCGGTGTCAAAGTCCTTTTCTCCGGCAGGGGT
>ERZ837487.4209-NODE-4209-length-11632-cov-2.878811_pt1 | contig 11632 bp, 14 predicted proteins | sample MGYA00519911_ERZ837487 | MGnify/ENA primary metagenome ERZ837487 (study PRJEB31850, sample SAMEA3708818) | human gut metagenome | biome: human gut; feature: human-associated habitat; material: faeces | place: China | collected 2014 ...
AGGGCGAGACCGGCGGCTCCTCCGCATGGGACGGCTACGTTGCTTCCATCACCGCTGACGCTCTGGTTAAGTCCCAGACCTCCGGTGTGCCGGAGAAGGTTGTTACCGGCGGCACCCCGGACTTCTACAAGAAGTAATCCACTCACATTTTCTATTCATTGCTACTCACTCGCAAGGGTGGCAGAGCTTCCTGCTTTACTGCCCTTGCATATCACCTTAACCACTATACCGCGTTTTACAACGTGAAATTGATACGTTAAAAGGAGTTACTGCTATGAAAATCGGTTTTAACGAAGGCTGCAACCGTTTCTGCGAAAATCACTCCGTACTCGAAGACCTCGACCTGTGCGAGAAGTACGGCTTTGACTACATCGACATCCAGTCCGAGTGCCTCGACCGCGAGATCGCTGCCGGCAAGTACACCATCGATGATCTCGGCGCATGGTTCGCTGACCCGAAGCACCATCTGAAGATGCTGTCCTACAACGCCCTGATCTTCTTCAACATGAAGCAGACCCAGGAGGAAAAGGACGCCGTCATGGCAAAGCTCGACCAGATCATCGCAGACTGCAACAAGCTGGGCTGCAAGATGATCGTTGTTGTTCCGTCCATGGATCTGACCGTTCCGGCTACCGTTGACGAGATCAAGGCTGATGCTGTTGCAGTCCTCAAGGAGATGGTAAAGAAGGTTGAGCCGCACGGCATCAAGCTGTCCATCGAGTTCTGCGGCTGCCCGACCATGTCCATCAACCGCTTCGAGTACGCTTACGACATCGTTACCGAGGTAAATCATCCGCTCGTCGGCATCACCCTCGACCAGTACCACTTCCATGCAATGGCTTCCGAGTGGGCTGCTCTCGAGAAGGCTGACGGCAAGAAGATTTTCGTATGGCACCTGAACGGCATGGAGAATATGCCGTGCGGCGCTGCTTACAACAACGACGAGAAGCGTCTGTGGCCGGGCGAGCCGGGCGACTGCCTCGACCACAAGCGCTACGCCGACACCCTCAAGAAGATTGGCTTCGAGGGCGACGTCTGCACCATGGAGGTGTTCCGTCCGGACTACTACAAGCTGTCCAACGAGGAGAATATCAAGAAGGCCGCCGAGGTTACCAAGGCACATGTTGCGAAGTACTGGGCTGACTGATTTCACAGAGTGAAGATTTAAGAGTGGAGAGTGAAGAACTTTCCACTCTTTTTCTGTATACCCGCAAAAGAGAAAGAGTGGAGAAAATCTCCACTCTTCACTCTTTTATAAGGTGCTGCTGACTACCGCCGCGACCTCTGTCTCACTGATTCCCTGCTCTGCGGGCACGGTCGGCGCCTTGACGTCAAAGCCGACTGCCTTTGCAAGCTCTGCAAGGGAGTTATGGACGGTCAGCGGATTCGGAATCTGATCGGAATCGCCGTCTTCGGTCGTAGCATCCGGGTCAATGATGATGGTGTCGCCGCTGACCTTTACCACAGCAGGATCGTTGCCGCAGATCGGTACGAACAGATCGACCGGAACATAAAAACGTAAAATACACATAGATACAGCGGCGCCTCTACCATTTTAGTAAGCTTCCGCAGATAAAAACATGACAGTCCGGCTTGCCTGTCTGCCTCGGCAGCAGCGCTCATTTTCAATTATGCGGTATTGACTTAAAACTCCAGACTGTCTGCGTTTAGGAGAAAATACTTCATGCCCATGATAACGAAGCCTTCATCGTTGCGCCACGGTTTGCGGACGCCGTTTACGATGACGATTTTCTTGAACGAGTCCGGGATATGGCGGAGCGAGTTGAATTCCTGCGCCTGCTTTTCCTCCGAGGTGAGGTCGTAGGCAACCTGGATATAATATCGCTGACTCGCCTGATTGACGACGAAATCGACTTCGAGCTGCTTGCGCAGGCGTTTGCCGCTGCTGTCCCTGCCGAATGCCTCAACGACGCCCACATCGACATGATACCCGCGAATGCACAGCTCGTTATAAACGATGTTCTCCATGATGTGAGTCGGCTCCTGCTGACGGAAATTCAGCCGGGCGTTGCGCAGACCGAGGTCGGTGAAGTAATATTTGAGATTGGCACCGATATACTTGCGCCCTTTGATGTCATAGCGCTGCGCCTTCTCGATCAGAAAAGCATCCGCCAGAAAATCAATGTGCTGTGAAATGGTCTTGTTGGTGTAGCTCATCTGGCGCTCGCTTGCAAAGGTGTTTGCAATTTTAGACGGGTTGGTCGGCGCGCCGATCGCAGACGCCAGAACGTCAACCAGAATGTTGATCTCCGCATCGTTCTGAATGCGGTTGCGCTCGATTACATCCTTCAGATAGACGTTAGCAAAGATGTTTTTCAGATAGTCTGCCTTCTGGCGTTCGTTCTGAAAATTTACGATCTGCGGCAGACCGCCGTAGAGCATATATTCATCCCAGGCATCGTCAAAGTCGCCGTCCCAGACCGAATAGAACTCTGCAAACGACAGCGGATGAATGCGTATCTCGTCACCGCGGCCGCGAAATTCGGTCACGATGTCGCTGGAAAGAAACTTGGAGTTGCTGCCGGTCACATAGACGTCGATATTGCTCATGCGCAGCAAGCTGTTCAGAACTTCCTCAAACCGGGGCATGAACTGCACTTCATCGAGCAGAAGATAATACGGCCCGTCGCCGCGCATGGCATCCGTGATATAGCGGAAGCATACCTTGGGGTCGCGCAGCTCCTCGTTCTCAATGCCGTCCAAAGCGATCTCAATAATATGATCCTCCGGAACGCCGCTTTCAAGCAGATACCGCTTGAATATGGTGAACAGCAGATAGGATTTTCCGCAGCGCCGTATGCCGGTGACGATCTTGATCATGCCGTTGTCCCTGCGCTCGATCAGTTGGTTCAGATATGCCTCTCGCCGGATCTCCATGTAACCACTCCTATTTTTTGTGCCATACACGTTTTTTAGTAATACTATTGTAGCATATCAGCTTTGACCGCGCAATCGGCGCAGTCCTATTTTCTGCGGCACAGAACAGATTTATGTATCGCGTCTATTCGCCGAAAGGACGGAAATCAAAGGTCGATCCACGAGTGCTGTTCAAGGTAATGGTGTACGGATATCAATGCGGGATCTATTCCAGCCGGAAGAAGCATGCCGGTATCGAATAGACTGTGTGCGGCTGATGCCAAGCTGTGCGGAAAGCACTTCTTCGGTAAGCTGTTCGCCCGGCTTGAGTTCTCCGGTCAGAATTGCCTCGCGCAGCATCTGATAGGCTTTATCCGAAAAAGACTCCCTTTTCTTGAGTGCCTGTAAAACCATTCTACTACTCCTTTGCTTAATTCAATGTATAAGAATACATTTAGAATCGTCAAGTATAATATATGCCAAAATAGAAATGCATCGCAGTCTAACGTTATAGCGTTATAACATTATAACTTTGTAGCTTTTCAACGTTATAACTGTATAAAATATCCTGCGTATCGCCCCATCCAAGCGGCTGATCGAGGAAATGCCGGTCAGCTGTGAGCAGCCGCAGATAAGAAAGAGACCGTTTGCGCGGCATGGATCAAGCACCGCGCGTATATCCCATTTTTATTCTGAGGAGTGCAAAATCCGGCTTTCCTTGCGAAGATCAAAACGCAGGTTTCCCGCATCCGTAAAAACGTGTGTGTTAACAAAAAGGACAAGCCGCGTGTCGTCCGCCGCAGTCTGCGCAGGCAGATCGAGCAGCAGATCAACGCCGACGCGCTCCGCCGTCAGTTCGGAAACGAGCTGACCGGAACGGTCGTAACGGCAGTCTGCAACATCAAGTACGCAGACAAGCTGTTCATCAAGGGCGCTGCGGTCACGCAGGAGCATCGCGAGCAGATCTCCCGCCTTTATTTCTCAGGAAAGCATGGAACGCTTCCTGAACAGCGTCACGATCGACTTCGGCCGCATCGACAACCCGGTCGCATACTTACAGACTTCCCTGTATACCTACCATCAGAAGCTGCTGCAGCCTTCGCAGGCCGAGCCTGTCAGCACCGGCACACCCGAGCAGCCGCTGGCCGACTGGGAACTGGAGTGGCTCAAGCGCGTAAAAGCAAAACGCCACTCGCAGGAAACCGAATAACCTTTTAAGCCATGATTGACCTCATGGCTTCTGGTCGTGCCCGGAAAATCATATTTCCATCCCCAAACACCGATGACGGCAGAAAAGCCGTCATTTTTCTTTATCTGCCATACCGTTACCCTGATTTTACAGGGTACTCTGTTTACAGGCAGTATGCTGAAAGACAAGATGCTTTTTGAGCAGATGCAAAACAGGCTGATATACTAAAATCCTTACCTACTAAAACTTCTTTATTCAAACTTCACTACTCAATCTTCCTGACAGAAAAGGAGAGAAAAGAGTGAGAAATACACAATCTGAACGAATCTCTGAACTTATAGAAAGAGATAACGTTATAAAGTTACACAGTCTTGACGTTATAACTGCACAGGTATATAATAAGAGTAACGTTAAACAGTTATAACTTTATAAAGTTGAAAGAGGTGGAGAACATGTCTGCGATATTTGCACTGGCCAACCAGAAAGGCGGCGTGGCAAAAACCACAACGACCGGCATTCTGGCGGCCGGTCTGAAAAAGCAGGGCTTCAGCGTGCTGACGATCGACTGCGACCCGCAGGGCAACCTGTCGATGTCGGTAGCTGCCGAAAATCAGGACAGCGCGACCATGTACGAGGTCATGAAGGGCACGGTCTCGGCGCGGGAGGCCATCCAGCACACGCCCAGCTGCGATATCATTCCGGCGAACACCATCCTTGCGGGCATTGAGCAGGAGCTGCACAACGTCGGCAAAGAGATGACGCTCAGAGAGAAGCTGCGCGACGAGCAGACCGGCGTAGCGGAAGCGTACGATTACATTCTCATCGACTGTCCGCCGTCGCTTGGTCTGCTGACCGTGAACGCACTGACGGCTGCCGACTATCTGCTCATCCCGACCATGGCGGAGACCTTTGCAGCGTCCGGCATCACCCAGCTGTATGATACTTACAAGTCGGTGAAGAAATACACCAATCCGGCTCTCAGGATCGACGGCGTGCTGCTCACGCGCACCGAGCGTACCCGCGTCACCAAGACCATTCAGGAGATGACCGAGAAGATCGCGGACTACATGGGCGCGGATGTTTACCGCACGACCATCCGCAGCAACGTGATCATCAAGGAAGCGCAGGCTGTGCAGGAGAACGTGTTTGACTACATCGAGAGCAAGGCACAGACCAAGGGCGAGCGCGTTTCCGAGGCCAGCCGGAATTTTGTGAATGACTGTCTGAATTTCGTCAAGGAGTTTGTGGAGAAGGAGAGGGAACAGTAATGGCAAGACTCAGTGCAGAGGAAATGTTCAAGAATATGATCGGCCGCAAGGACGAGGAGCCGCAGCCGGCACAGGAAACCGCTGCCGCGCCGACTGCGGAGAAGAAGAAAGCCTCCACCGTGCAGGTGACCGTGCGTCTGCGCCCGGAGCAGCATAAGCAGCTCAAGGCGGCAGCCTTCCACCGCGACTGCGATATGTCCGAGCTGGTACGGCAGGCACTCGATCAGTTTTTTGCGTAACTTCTGGAAATATTAAAGTTAAAAAGTCACAAAGTTATAACTTTGTGACTTTTTAACTTCATGCTGAAATTCTGTTATGAAATACAGGATATACAGATAATTTACCGGCAATACAGGCGATAAAAGTGAGAGTATACCGTGGCCGTTTATCTCAATCCGCGCAACCTGCGTATCGTCGGCATGACGAATCACACGCACAATAAATACAAAACCGTGATGGAAATGATGCTGCGCCACAAGGATACTTTCCCGTGGGAGCGTCTGTTCAGCCATCACTTCCCGCAGGCAGAGCAGGCCGTGAAGACCAGTATGACCCGCGAAAGCATGAAGGTCGTTATTGACCCGTGGATGGAATAACGATGACGGCTCCATCGATTTTGTAAAGTAGCAAATAACGCCATCCGGCTCGGATTTGTTATCCGCTGCCGGATGACGTTTCATTGTTTTAGGTTGTTCTCCAATCATAAGCAGGGCTGTCAGCGGTTTTGCGCTGCGGCAACCGGATGGATTCAATCCGAATGAGGGCGGGGTTTCTCCTGCTCCTGCAAATCTGCTGTGAGCGGCGGATACATCTTATCCAGACGATAGAGCGGCAGCACAATAGCTGCGCCGAGCATGGCGATGATGATGGCGGCAAAGATACCGCTGCCGATCTTGCAGCTTGACCATGCAATGGCTCTGCTTGAGGACCATTCCTACGCGCAGGTCGTCAAGCTCACCGGCATCAGCAAATCTACGCTCATCCGGGAGAGAAAGCGGCGGCGTCAGTTCGGGGCGCCGGAAAAATAAAAGAGCCTCCATCGCTGTGCGTGGAAGCTCCTTTTGGGTAAAGTAGGGTGATATGATTTTCGACAACTGAGATCTGGAAAACAAACAGGAGGAGTCGGATATTTGTTTATCCGGTCATGAAGATTGGGTAAATACACGCCGATCGCTGGAGCGATTTCATACCTGCTGTCTCAGACAGTGTATTCACGTATCACAGGCTTGCGGCAATATTCCAAATAACCTGCAGGGCATTCTTCACCGTGAGTAATACGTTTCGTACGTCCTCCTCTTTATCGCGATATGCCATGTCGCGACAATCCTTAATCGTTCCGTCGATGGGATCAAATCCCATCGTCCAGATGTCAGTATAAGGACTATCCACGGAAATTGACCTCTCAATGCCAACCTGATTCAGGCTGAAAAACTGATTGGGCGCCAGTGCTTTCATGCGTTCATATACACCGTATCCATTTGCACCGTTGGCTTCGGTAAACGTCAGGAGCAGCGTTGTCAGGGCATATTCCATCGTTGCTGCTGCACGTTCATTGCCCAGTTCACGCGCCCGTTTGTTCAATGGCTTAATCAGTGTCATGTACGGCAGCACGCTGCCGAGCAGCTCACCGCCATTCTCTTTGGCGATAGTCGGCAGATATTCTGCCGCATATTCCAGAAGCGCATAAACTGCGTTTACATCCGCTTCCGTGCAGCCGAGCTGTTCAGCCTTTTCCAGCAGAGCTGCCACCAGAATCACCATGGTTTTTACGCCGTTCTCCGGCAGAGTACCTGTCGCCAGCACTGCAAGCGCCTTTGACGCTTCAACATCTTCCAGACTGGCGTTTTTTACGATCTCTCCCATGGACATCGTAAGCTTACAGGTGCCTGCGGCATCCCGGTATTGAATCCACTTTCCATTGCCATAAGCACAGGCGGCAATATCTCTCAGCTTGAACAGTCCGCTTTTCAGCGACTGCTCTGCTGTAATCGTGCGGGGCATTCGTTTCAGCATAATATAACTGTGTCTCCTTCCCTGAGTTTACGGTTCTACATTCGTTCTGCGCAGTTCATCCTGCACTTCGTGAATATCCAATTCCAGCGGCTTTTTGTTCTGCGCAACACACATCGCGGCAACAATACCCATAGCATGCCCCATATTCATTACAATCGGCATTACGCGATAGCTGGAGTGTGCCTTATGCGTACCCGAAATATTGCGTCCGTTCAGCAGAATACCCTCCACCGTCTTTGGTACAAAGCAGCGCAGCGGGATCGTATACGGCTTCGGCTGCTTGAACGCCTTGTATTCACCATTGGCATCCAGTCCGGCGCCTTCTACATTGTGCAGATCAAAGAAGAAATTCGATTTGGTAACTACCCAGTCTTCAAAGGTACGAGCCTGCGCAATATCCTGCTCATTCAGCTGATAATTCGCCTCAAACCGGCGGGTTTCACGCACACCGATCACATCGGCGCTGTCGATCAGATAACAGCCTTCATATCCCGGCACATGGCGGCGCAGAAATGCAATAATCTCGGGAAGCTGCTTTCTGCATACGTATTCAGCACGATTCAGATCTCTTGCATTTGTGCCGTCCACATCGGTCATATTGCTCATGTTGACTGTGACAACGCCGGGGAGCGACGAAGGATACAGCAGGATATGACCTGCCGGAGAGGGTAATTCCTGACGACCGAGTGTTTGCAGATCGCCTTCCGGCAGCTGGACCGTATCCTCAAAGCCCCAGAAGAACATGGCGCGATCCATATCTACGCCGGCAACCTTGAACATGATCGTCATCGGCTGCATACCGCCGTCCGTCGAGCGTCCCTTTTCAAACGGAACGCCCGCACGCGCGGCCACGTCGCCGTCGCCGGTCGAATCGATCACCATTTTGCTCAGGATCGCTTCCCGGCCGGATTTGCTCTCTGTGATTACACCCGCAACGCGGTTTCCCTCCATAATAACATCGCTGAAGCCTGTGTACAGCTGTACATTAACGCCGGCCTCCATCAGCATATCCAGCATCAGAATACGCAGTTTTTCCGGATTGATGACCTGCTCCGCTTCACAGTCGCGTGCCTTTTCGCGCAGCTCTTCAAAGCAGCCGCCGTCCTGTCTGCCGGTCCAATGACTCATAATGCCCGTGGTTGCCACACCGCCGACCGCGCCGTATTGCTCGATCAGCATCGTTTAAACCTGCGGGGCCGCCGCCTACAACAAGGACTTCCGTTTCTGCCGCAACCGGGATCTCCCGACTCGGCTCGGTATAATACTTCATCTGAAACTCCTTTTTAATCTAACTCTGTTTTTTGCTTTTTTCTGTCCTTTGCTGCCTTGTAGAAGAACATTCCAATCGAAAGCACAGCCAGCGCAAGGAACAACAGGCTGAACGGCCGTGTTACGAAGATGGACAGAGAATTGCTGGACATTACCATCGAGTTGCGGAAATTCGTTTCCACCAGATCACCAAGAACTACGCCGAGGATGATCGGTACAACACCGAATCCAAGCTTGCGCAGCAGGAACGAAAACGCGCCGATGATGACCGCCAGAAGTACATGGAATGTGCTGGCTTCGCTCGAATAGACGCCGGTAATGCAGTAAACAATGATGATTGCGCTCATCAGCTCATAAGGAATGCGTGTGATATTGACATACAGCGGGGTAAACACACGACCGATAATCAGCATCAGGATATTGACAATGACAAGACCGATCATAATGCCGTATAGAACATCGCTGTGCTCCTTGAACATGGAGGGACCGGGCACCATGCCTTGCAGCATAAATGCACCCAGAAGAATTGCCGTACAACCGTCACCGGGCACGCCCAGTGTTGTAAGCGGAATCAATGTAGAACCGGTCGTTGCATTATTGGCAGACTCGGTTGCGGAAACGCCTTCGATCTCGCCGTGACCGAAATGATCACGGTATTTGGAGGTCTTTTTCGCCTGATCGTAGCTGATAAAGGCTGCAATGCCGCCGCCTGTACCCGGGATAGCACCCACAATCGTACCAATCACCGAAGAGATCGTCATTGTTTTGAGGCAGCGCTTGATCTCTGCCCACGACAGCTTCTCATGGTCCAGCTTCAAATGCTGCTTACGCGTTGCATCTGTACGCGGATTATAATCCGAGCGGCTGAGCAATTCGGCAATTGCGAACAGACCGACCAGCGTAACGATCAGCGGGATACCGGCGCCCAGTCGACGGACACCAAAGGTAAACCGAAGCGTACCGCTGACCGAATCCTGTCCCAGCAGTGCAATGAAAATACCGATCAGACCGCCGAGCAGACCCTTGATGATATTGCCGTTCGAGATGCTTGCAATAATGGACAATCCAAACACAGCGATACAGAAATACTCCGGAGGGCCAAACATCTGTGTGAAACGTGCAATGCTCGGTGCAGCAAACAGCAATACCAGCGCACTGAACAGGCCACCGAAAAACGAGGCATACAGCGCCATCGTCAGAGCCTTCAGCGGCTTGCCCTGCTGCGTCAGTGGATAACCATCCAGCACAGTCGCTGCGCTCGAGGGCGTACCCGGTGTATTGATCAAAATTGCAGTAATGGAGCCGCCGTATGTGCCGCCGCAATACAAGCCAAGCAGCAGAAGCATCGCCGGGATCGGTTCCATACTGTATGTAATCGGCAGGCACAGGATGATCGCGATATCCGCAGTCAAACCCGGAATGGCACCGATAATGATACCTGCCAGCAGACCGATTAAAATTGCAATGAAGCTCTCTACCGAGGCCATCAGCGCCAAACCGGTCATCAAGTTATCTAACATATGCGCTTCCTCCTTCTTATGGCAGAGTCACGCTCATTGCCTGAAATGCAAAGTACGCAACGATTACATTTGCACTGGCAATCGCATAGAACCACCATTTTCTCGTACCGAAATACAGCAGAATGCCATTGGCAAGCAGCAGCGAGGAAATGATAAATCCAATATGCGGAAGCAGCAGCGCGTATGCGATCAGCATGGCAATATAGATTACCGGTTTCAGCCGCAGCAGATTTTCTTTAGTGAAAATGGCTCCTGAAATCGTGTATTCGGTCTTTTCCTTGGACAGGATACCCTGCACCAGCAAGATTACGCTGCAAAGTATCATGCCGCGGATCAGAAGCGTCGGAACTGTTGCAGCAGTCACCGCGCTGGTTTCAAACGTCCGGATCTGCGATGGTATCAGAATATGCAGGGCAACAGAAACGATCAGAAACAGAACGCCTGTTATCATATTCGAATTTAGCTTTACTTTCAATCTTGTCACCTCTCACACCAGATTAAACAGACCAGCCTGTTACTTGAGCATCTCCACGTATTTGTCCATGCTGTCCATCTGATCCTCGATAAACTTCGTCACTTCGTCACCCTTGGCATCCCACAGCGGATAACCCATCTCGTCCATAAAACCGGTGAACTTGGAATCGGCATATACGTCATCGAGCATTGCATTCAGTTTGTCTACAATCTCCTGCGGAACGTCCGAGCGAACAGCCAGACAGTCCATGCCGGCAAATTCAACATCAACATCCCAGTCCTTGATGGACTTTACTTCACCGTACGGAGTCTGAACCGTTTCCGGATAGAAAGTTGCGACCGCCTGGATCGTACCCTCTTCCTGATGCGAGTAGTATGCCGGAGGCGTACCCAGACCGCAGTCTACCTGACCGGAAACCACTGCATTGATCGATTCTGCCTCGCTGCCCATAACGACCGGCTCCGCTTCGATACCAAGCGACTTGAACATTGCAGAAGAAACAACGTACTGATCACCGCCCGGGCCGGAGGAAGTTGCATACGTGATCTTATGCGTTTTGCCGTAGTTAATCAGATCATCAAACGTCTTGATGCTGGATTTCTGCGGATTGGTGAGGATCATCAGCGAAACCTGACGCATACCGCGCAGCATAGTGAAATCAGAAAGATCATAGGATACATCGATGAACTTCGGAGTCAACGAAAATAACGGACCGTTGGCGAGGACCATAGTATAACCGTCCGCATCCGCATCCAGGGCATCCATCATGCCGATGGTGCCGGAAGCGCCTGTGTGATTTTCTACAATGATCGGCTGATCAAAATAATTCTTGGCCACTTCCGAGATCTTGCGGGAGATGACATCGGCACCGCCGCCGACACCCCACGGACAAATGATTGTTACCGGACCATTCGGGTAATCATCCGCACTTGCCGCAGCACCGCCGCCCTTTGCATTGGCACCGCCGCAGCCCGTCAGACCTGCCAGCAGCAAGGATCCTGCCATCAGCATAGCCATCAAT
>ERZ837487.4220-NODE-4220-length-11611-cov-3.086102_pt1 | contig 11611 bp, 11 predicted proteins | sample MGYA00519911_ERZ837487 | MGnify/ENA primary metagenome ERZ837487 (study PRJEB31850, sample SAMEA3708818) | human gut metagenome | biome: human gut; feature: human-associated habitat; material: faeces | place: China | collected 2014 ...
TGCAGATTTAATTCTTTAAAAAGCTGCAAGGAAACTTTTTCAGTGCCCTCCTTTTCAGACACCTTCTTTTCTGTTTTTAGGCACGGATTTCACAATCGTGAAATCCGTTTATATCCGTAGGTTTATTTTAAAGCAGCCAAAGCCTCTTTGATACGTTTGATAGCTTCCACGATGTTTTCATCGCTGGTAGCGTAACTCATGCGGATGCATTCGGGGGCACCGAAAGATGTTCCGCCAACGCAAGCTACATGGGCGACTTCTAACAAGTACATGGCTAGATCATCTGCATTCTCGATCGTGCGTGTACCGTCGGTTTTGCCAAAGTAATAGCTACATTTCGGGAACAGGTAGAAAGCTCCTTCCGGCTGATTTACTTCGAATCCCGGAATCTCTTTCGCTAAGCCGACAATCAAGTTGCGGCGGCGTTCGAATGCCTGGCGCATTTCTTCGACCGGCGTTTGTGAACCTGTGTAAGCAGCTTCTGCCGCTTTCTGGGATACGGAGCATGGTCCGGAAGTATATTGTCCCTGCAATTTGTTTACTGCCTTTACGATCCATTCCGGTCCGGCAATGAAACCGATACGCCATCCGGTCATGGCATAGGCTTTGGAAACACCGTTGACAATGACAGTACGGTCTTTCATTCCGTCCACCTGTGCGATGCTGTTATGTTTGCCGATATAGTTGATATGTTCGTAGATCTCGTCTGCAATCACGATGATTTCCGGATGTTTTTTCAGGACTTCGGCCAAGCCTGCCAATTCTTCTGCACTATAGACCGAACCGGTAGGATTAGACGGGGAGCAGAGGATCAACGCCTTTGTCTTCGGTGTGATAGCCGCTTCCAACTGTGCCGGAGTGATTTTGAAATCCTGTTCGATACCGGCCGCAACGATTACTGGTGTACCTTCGGCCAATTTTACCATTTCCGGATAGCTGACCCAGAACGGAGCCGGGATAATCACTTCGTCACCCGGATTTACCAATACCATGATTGTATTACAAACGGATTGTTTGGCACCATTTGCGCAAGAAATCTGGTTGGCTGTGTATTCCAATCCGTTTTCGTTTTTCAGCTTGGCAACGATGGCGTTACGCAAGGCCGGATAACCAGCGACGGGAGAATAACGAGAATAGTTTTCGTCGATAGCTTTTTTGGCAGCATCCTTAATAGGTTCGGGAGTATTGAAGTCGGGTTCTCCGACACTTAAGTTGATAACATCAACTCCCTGAGCCTTTAATTCACTGCTCTTCTGGGACATCGCCAATGTTGCGGATGGCGACAAACTTGCTAAACGTGCTGATACTTGTGTCATGATAGTGTTATTATGTAATTATGAATTATTTGATATTGTGCAAGACGTGTCCCATACGTTCCTTTTTCGTTTTCATGTAGAATTCGTTGTAAGGATTCGGAGCGACTTCGATGGGAACGTTTTCTACGACTGTCAGCCCGTATGCTTCCAGTCCGACACGCTTGACGGGGTTGTTGGTCATCAGGCGCATCTTGGTGACTCCCAAATGGCGCAGGATTTGGGCACCGACGCCGTAATCGCGTTCGTCTGCCTGATGTCCGAGATGCAAATTTGCATCGACAGTGTCCAAGCCGTCTTCTTGAAGTTTATAGGCTTTCATCTTTTCCATCAATCCGATGCCGCGTCCTTCTTGGTTCAGGTAAACGATTACTCCTTTGCCTTCTTGCTCGATACGTTGCATTGCTTTGTGCAACTGCTCGCCACATTCGCAGCGCATGGAGCCGAAGATATCACCGGTTGCACAAGAAGAATGTACACGGACCAAGATCGGTTCGTCCGGTTCGAACTTACCTTTTATCAGGGCAATATGTTCCAGTCCGTTGCTTTTTTGGCGGAAAGGGATCAAGCGGAAGTGGCCATACTGGGTGGGCAGATCAACTTCGACGCCATTTTCTACGATCGATTCTGTTTTCAAACGATATGAAATCAGATCTTTGATACAGATGATTTTGATATCGAACTTCTTGGCGACCTCGATCAGTTGGGGCAGGCGAGCCATGGTCCCGTCTTCATTGATGATTTCGATCAGTGCGCCAGCCGGGTATAAACCGGCAAGGCGTGCCAGATCAACAGCAGCTTCGGTATGTCCGGCACGACGCAACACACCACGTGAACGGGCACGAAGCGGGTTGATATGTCCCGGACGGCCCAGATCGGACGGTTTGGTTTTCGGATCGGCAAGCGCCAGAATAGTTTCTGCACGATCAAACATCGAAACGCCGGTCGTACAGCCACCTCCTAATTTATCAACTGTTATCGTGAAAGGAGTTCCTAGTAAAGAAGTATTATTTGCAACCTGCATGTCCAGTTCTAATTCCTGACAACGTTCTTCCGTGATCGGTGCGCACAATACGCCACGACCGTTTTTCAACATGAAGTTTACTTTTTCAGGAGTTATCTTTTCGGCGGCAATAATAAAATCACCTTCATTTTCGCGATCTTCATCATCGACTACGATTAAGAATTTTCCTTCTCGGAAGTCTTCAATAGCTTCTTCAATGGTGTTTAATTTGATTTCGCTCATATATTATTTTGCTTATATTTCTTATTTCACAAAGATACGGGTAATTTTTCAATTATATCAATCAGTTCATAGCTTGTCTTTTGTACCATCTTGATATCGTGCCGTAAAAGTTTACGCTGATACGTAGCAAGCAGATAAACCGGAAATCCGATCGGGAAAAAGAGGCCGATTGCCAGCCCGGCTTTTCCATTTATTTTTGCATTTATCTGGTTGTAACCGTTGATGACCGGATAGTCCATCAGCTTGTTCAGAACTAAGTTTTGGTCCGAATTAGACAATTCTTCGATGATCCCGTCCATTTTTACTGCTAATTGTTCGGCCGTATGGTCACGACCTCCCTGTTTCCAGAAGCGAAAATAGTTTGTCCATCGTTTATGGGCGGCTAGGTAGGTATTGCTTTCTTCTGCCAGTTGTTTCAGGCGGAGAATGATTTGCCCGTAATCCGGATTGAACATGATCACCTCTTTCATTTCAACTTTTCTGCCCGAACGTTTTCCGAACAGGTTTTTTAAGGCATTCAGGTATGTGTCGGCATTCAGGATGACGGAGTCGTTGACCGCTTTATAAGTCAGGAAGATACCTAACGGAGCCAAAATTGCGGAACTTAGCCACATTCCTTGCCATGCTTCCCATACGCCGTCGCGCGCCATTTTGAAACCGATATTGTCAATGATGTAATAGAAAATAAACAGTATGACCGAAATGACGACCGGCATCCCCAATCCGCCTTTACGAATGATGGCTCCCAACGGTGCGCCGATAAAGAAAAAGACCATGCAGGCGAAAGACAAAGTGAACTTCTTGTGCCATTCCGTCAAGTGGCGGCGTACCCTGTAAGCTTCGTCTCCGATAGTGGCTGCTTTGAAGAAGTAATCAGCCTTCATATTTTCTATGCTCGATTTCGCACGTGTCAGGATAGTTGCCTTCTTTCCGGGATTTTCTGCCTGATAGAGACTGTCAAAGTTCATGACAATTACCGGCTCGTCCGTTTTGGGCGTCTCTAGTGTCGTTTTTGTATCTGATTTTTCACTATTCGAATCATCCTTTACGTTATTCTGCTTTATGTCTTGCGGCTTCTTTAGTGTCTTTTTGTATGAGGTTTCGTAAACATTTTTGGCGTTGACGTTTTGTATGCTGTCTAAGCGTACGGAAACAGAATCGATGAAGATTTGCAAATCATGCATGTTTTTACCCATAAACTGGTTTTGCATGAATGATTCGTCCGTCCGTGAAAAGTTGGCATCAAATTCGATCAGGATATCCCGGCTTTTGAATGTCTCCCTTTGGTAAGGAACGGAGCTTTTTGTACCTGCGGTACTCGATTGCTTGTCCAGGCTTCTAAAGGATTCTCCATTAAATAGGGAAAGGACTAAGAACATTTTGTCTGCCGATGTCTTCAGGCGTCCCGAATCTGCGACCATCACGCTTACTTTGTTGAATCCTTCAGAATAATCATAGATCATCATATCGCGAAGGAGCCCCGTTTCAGTATCCTTATGCTTCACATATACATTAAATCCAGTGATTTCGCTGTAAAAAACCCCTTCAGGAATATCTAACTCCGGCGATTTCTGCCGCATAGACCAAAGTAGCGTGTAAAGTTTGACTTGTACGACAGGCATGGCATAGTTCTGGAAGAAGAAAGCCCCGATACTTATAATACTGATGGTGATGATTAGCGGGCGCATGATATGGACAAGTGAGACGCCCGCCGATTTCATAGCCAGTAATTCCAATCGTTCGCCGAGATTCCCGAAAGTCATAAGCGAGGCAAGCAAAATAGCCAGTGGTAGTGCCATCGGTACGAGAAATAGGGCGGCATACATAAACATTTCCGCCAAAACAGGAATCCCCAAACCTTTCCCGACCATGTCGTCAATGTACCTCCACAGGAACTGCATAAGCACAATAAACAGACAGATGCCGAAGGTCATTAAGAACAACGGCAGGAAAGTCTGCAGCATAAATGTATATAATCGTTTTATTTTCAACATTGCTTATCCGGTTGACGGCGCAAAAGTAGTGAAAAAACGATATGATCGCTAACAGAAATCACTAAAACAAGCTAAATACCGAGTGTACGTTTCAGTTCTTCTACTTGCGTGTCCCATAAATCGATAGAATCTTTTTTTTCATCTTGTTCGGCAAAATCCGTTATTTGTAAAGAAGTCGATCCTGTTAATTCATGGCTGTGGATCTGGAATTCGAAATAGGCATTTTCATCCTCTTCATCCATCCAACGGTAACGGATGCTCATTTCCGGTTTCATAGACAGCACTTCCGCTTCCTGTTCGGCTTTGTTCCATTTAAAAACATATATGTTACCATTGATAATAACATCATCGGCGAACCAGGCGGATAGTCCTGGAGGAGTTGTGAGGTGATTCCATAAGCTTCGTCGTGAAACTTTATCGAAAATGTATTCGATATGAAATTTCTCTTTTTTCATCTTTCATCGTGTTTATTGCGCAGCAAGATAGTAAAAGAATTGATATTTGCCAAATCTGTTCGCCAAAAAAACAACTCTAAATTAAGATCTTAACAGGAAGCTTTCAAAATAGTTGAATTTTTTTTTATGAAAGTGTTGCACAATATAAAAATAAGCACTACTTTTGCAGCGTCAATCAAGGAAATGATGACATTTGATGGCGAGATAGCTCAGCTGGTTAGAGCGCATGATTCATAATCATGAGGTCCCCGGTTCAATCCCGGGTCTCGCTACAGATAACACCTAGTAAAGCATTGATTACTAGGTGTTGTTGTTTTTGTGGGGTGCCAAAGGGGTGCCAATTCTGCAAAACAATTGATCAGTTTCATAGTTTGAAGGTCTAAGATATAGATATTCCTATATTCCATAAAAAGACTGCTGGGGGCAAAGACCTATATAGTCAGATCCTCCATATAAGTTTAGTCTCATTGCATATCAGTTTGCGTAATCTTTCCTATACCCCGACTGTCTTACAAACCATTATTTCTCTTTCCAAATCCTTGTTTTGTGGCGATATGAGACCGTATAATGTCATTATAGCTATTGATATATAAGAGGCATAGAAATAGCGCAAATAAGAGATACAAGGCTTCTAAGAGTGCTATTGCACCATAATAGGATAGCATTAACCTATGTTGATGCAAAAAGGGCTGCATCAGCAGCCCCTAATATTTATTATATTTTCGCGTCTTTAGTTTTATACAATGTGAAATTGTCAAAGTCACCAGACACACAATTGAGTTTCAATACTCCTTTCGACACTTTAACATCATATACAACAGGTGGCTCTGGATCGCTGTCGAAAATGATCGTCAGTCTCATGTTTTCCTTATCGAATGTGTACACGAAAGGATCGGGATCTTTTCCTCCATTTTTCTTATATACGTTCATCACTCCGGTATTATCACTATAGAACGTAAATTCAAAAAATTCACCTCCTCCCATATCTTCACCCCAAGAACCAAGTAATACGCTATTGTCTCCATTGCTATTACTGTCGCTATCGTTGTCATCGCTACATGATAGTGTGAGAAATGAAAGCGACATAAAGAAGACCAAAAGATTAAATAATTGTTTCATTGCCTATTATTATTGATCTACTTCTATTTAATATCGATATATTGAATTTTGTAAATAAGATCATTGCCTCCATCTTTGGCCGTTTCTATGATTTCGATTACATATCCCTCTTTGTCAAAAACGTATTCATACGATATATATTTTTCACTATCAATATTATAAGACTCTTTGGTTTTAAGATGTTTTCCCCTTTTGCCAAAAAAGCCAAAGGCTTTGAGGCAATCTGAATCTATAAAATGTCTACACAACTCGTTACTATTGAGGAAGTAATTAAAATCAATATTGGCATAAGGATTATTTATCTGCTTTCCATATTCCCAATAGACAGAAGGGCCATTTTCGTTGTATTTAATCTGTTTTATATCATTGTCTTTCCAATATACTGTTTTGTTCTCCCCATCGTAATTTTTACTATCAACATATGTCAGATATCCTTCCTTGTCGTATGTCATATATGCTGTAGAGGTAGAGGTATTGGCTTTAGTGGATTTGGAATCAAGCATGTCATAATTGGACATTACTTCTGTGTTTCCGTCAGATCCTAAATAATAATATAGATGATTAATATTTGGTTTAGGGCTATATTTATCATTATACCACCCATCTTGTATCTCTTGTATGACTTTGTTCCCTTCATAAGTAATATATGATGCCTCATAATGGTTACCCCATTCATAAAGTGTTTTACTAATCCTATTTTGCATATCGTATTCAAATGTCCATGTGTCATTCAATTTGCTATCAATATCAGTTATTAATATTTTACTAACCAGCTTCTTTGGTTTTACATCACCACCCAAATAATCACTACTTGGTAGATCGTCAGAACATCCAGTAACTAATAGCACAAACAGTAATAAGAATAATTGTTTTTTCATTTCGTGACTTATGTAAACCTTCCTGTCCCCTTGAAAGATTAATAAATAAAAAAGCGTGGGAACCATCTCTATTATTGTTCTGAGGCTCTGGACTGCCCGCCATGCAATAATAGAACAATGATCCCACACTTTATGCTACTATATAATCTACCTAATCACTTGGTAGAGGTATATAACAAACATAAGCGCAGGAGTCATTTGTCTATTATCCTGCATGACCGAAATTGTCCAGATTTCAGAACAAGATAATATCGAAACGCTTCTACGTTATTTCCAATACGCTGCAAAGGTAAAACATTAATATTATCTGTGCAATGCAAAAACTTATATTTTATTGTTTTAATTGCTTCTGACGATATTTGTCTCTTTGGTGATACCTTTCTTCTCTGGCGTAAGAAATAGCCTTATAACGCTTCTATCTGTATTTAGGTGCGATAGTCTGGATATTGGGTAAGTTTTTTTATGTAAGGTCCGTATATACCTACCTTCCATGAACCACCCCTGCCCATTACCCGTTTTTGGGGTTACTTCCCCCTGTTATTTGCACGAAAAGTCGTTTTTTCTCTATACAAGAGCGTAAAAATAAGGGAAAAATAAAAACATTTTTGACCGGTAAGAAAAACCGGCAAAGAATGCCGATTGTGTACCTTCTGTAAGCAATATCTATGGGCTTTTGGCTGGATTTTTATGTTCAAAACGGGATAAAGGGGTACCAATAACAACAAATTTTCTCCTGATCGTATTCCAAAAGCCCAAATAAACAAACTTCATGCAAATACAAGCTAAAACAGTTCTGCTATAGCTTGGCTCTTTGGATTGACTTTTGGCTATATGCAAGATGATCAAACAATGAAAGTATGCTCTTGTCTGGTATCATTAACAACCGACATGCGTTCCAGAAAGAAACAGGCAGTCCCGGCACCCAGAGGGGGTAGCCTTCGCCGACCGCCTGTTCCCTCTATGGCTGGGTGCTCCTGCTGCCTTTTCTGCCCGTTACTTGCCTGCAACATCAGAACCGATCTCCATATACCGACATTGAATTTTTCCCTTGTTTTGGGCTGTTTTAAGCATATGTGTCGAGTTGTCTTGAAACTTCCAATACGACTTTGATATAGCTTAAAATAGTCTCTATGTGGGGATATATGAGATGTATATAGGAAACGTGTTCTTATGTATCAATATCAATATTTGATAATAACTTACACCTTAATTATTAGAGAATGCCCAATTCTAACAAGACATGCATTCTGATCTTATAATTGAGTTCTGCTATTAAGGGCTCTTCTTTGGTCATAGAAGAATCTCCAATAAGTTCTTTTAGGTCTTTGTTAAAGCGACACCTTTCTTGCGTATTCAACCCACTTGTAAGAAATTCTATTATATCCATCCTTTCTTTCTCTGATATAGATTTGAGTAGGTAGCTTGTTAGAAATTTTAGAGCCCTACTCGCGGGATTGCAGATATTTGGATCGTGTACAGGGATGTTTATTTTTTCTATATCGAAATATTTATTCTTCCATTTAAGAACAATATTTCGATAAAATTCTGGATCAGATAGTGTTGCTGCTGTTATGGGCATATCATAATTCAGTTGTTTACGAAGACGGTCGTTCCATTTACATTCGAATCTAAGTAAGGGACTTTCTTTCTTCCATAGTTGATAACCCTTATCGTAGAAAACAGAAGATTGGGAATTTTTCTCCCCTTTGGAATTGTAATAACGGGAAGTTCCATAGTCTAAATTTTTTTTACGTCGAGCGCAGCCTCCTAAAAATGGATAATAGCACTTGGCGTTATGGGACATTTCAAATGTTGCCGCTATGTCTATACGTGTAACATAAGCAGAGTTTATATCCAACTGCAAAATGCCACTAAGTAAGTCTATGGCTTGCTTGATCTCTTCTCTTCCCAACAAATGTAAGTTTTCTCCATAATAGAATTTGGCAAGGCTCCCTTCTATGGTAATGGATGAAGTGTAGATCTTAATTATCAAATTATTCAATTTATAGGACCAACGTTCATAGTGAACACTTGTATCTAGTTGAAATTGAAAATTGGAGAGGAGATATCTTTTCTCCTCCTCCAAACAATTTAAGCGAAACTTTACAGTATCATACATGCTTGCCTCCTTTCTTTTCCAGTTTGATTGCATGTTGATGTGCCGCTTGTCGAACTTCATCAATAGAGGCTCTGCGATTACTTAACAGGTACGCATCAATGTCTGAACGATGAAAATATAATAATTTTCCACCAGGTTTGGAACATGGTAATTTCTGTCCACTCGTCAATTTATATAGGTAGCTTTTGGAAAAGCCTGTATATTCCAAAGCTTCTTTAAAATTTAAAATCTCTTTTGTCATATTCTTTTTCTTTTTTTTGCAAAGATTGGGGAAGAAAATGGTTAGATCACTATATATGACTATATCGCCTACGTTGTTAATTTCCAATATTTAAATTGTTAATATTGGTAAATACTTTGTGTGATTTTGAATATTATTTGATTATCATCGGGTTAGTGTTGAGGTGTAAAGTAAAAGCATAATATTTGGATAATTAGGTCTAATCTTTAAAGGATATGTTTGCCTTTTTTAGTATATTGTTAATTGGTTCTGTTTTTTTAGAGAATGCATTTTTGCTAATATTGAACAGGTTGTAGTAGCTTTGTGATAAAAGTTTTATATTGAATACATTGTATCCGATATGCCAGAGGTTTTTTTCTTTTCCGAATAGTGTTCTGATGAAATAAGCACATTGGTTGCGCTGGCCAATCCAAGCAATCCCTAGATATGATTCAGGCTTATTCTTCCCTGTACAAGCATAATAAAAGTCTTGGAAGTTTGTTTGCTTTATAAACTTCTTCTCTATTAGTTCATCATAGATGATCTTTATTTGACTCTCTGTTGCATCTAAGTTGTAATGACAATTTTTATCGATGTCTATGAAGTCTATTTCTCCATTCTCATATAGGTTATCTAACTCTTTATTTAAGCGACCATTCTTCTTAATGTAATCAACGATTTTTTCATCCGATATTCGATTTAAGAAAGAATCGGCATCTTCGTCACTAATAAGGTCGTTTTCAGAATCGTTACAATTACAAGAACAAAGTTTTTCGTATTCTTCTTGCATTATATCTTTTAGAAAGTCATCAAGGTTGTAATCGTATAGCATATTGATCGGATTTATAGGTCAAACATGTTAGATATGTTTTCTATTGCTGTTTTTTTGTTCTCATTGGCACTTCGTGCGTACCTTGTAACATATTTGAGACTCGCATGTCCTAACATGGCTGCAATGTCTACAGGGTTAATATTTTTGCGGACAAGAAGTGTTGCGAAAGAATGGCGGGCGCAATGCCATGTTATATTTTTGGTGATGCCGGCTCTTTTACACCAACGTTTGAGAGCCTTACAACAGGCATTGTATGTAGGTAGTTTGAAGATATAATCATCTATGATATTACCTTCTTTATCTAATTGTGGTGCTCCTATTAGCTGTTGAATGTTAGAGGTGAGATTTATTGTGACTCCACTCGTATTGCTATGCCCTTTTGTTTTATTTTGTTCGAATTGAATCCATCTGTTCGAATAATCAATATCGCTAAATTTTAAATCTACAACATCGCAAAATCGTACACCGGTCAATAAGCAGAATAAAAAAGCATTTCTAATAGTTTGACTCTGTTCTGGATAAGTCGTGTTTATCAAAGTTTTTATTTCATCTTCACTAAGAACAGGCTTTCTTAAAACTGTTTTATCGACTTTACAGATGACCCCTGTACATGGATTTTTTCTTATGATGTCGTTGTCATATAGGTATTTTATGACTTTTTTGAAGTGTTGATAATAATCGCTTGCCCCTTCTCCCTTACTGCGACTTTGTAAATATAAAACAAATTGTTCTATCATTTCTTTGGTTAGCTGTTCGGGCATGATACGGGTTCTGTATATAGGGTATTTTTCATTTAAGAAGTCTTTGAAACGGGTTAGTGTCCCTTTCATCATACGATAGTCCTTTTTGTTGTAATTGTTATTATAAATTTGAAATAGAGTCAGAAAGTCTTCCTGTGGGGTTTCTAAAAGCGTTTTGCCTAGCTTTTCCCCTTTGAGCTTTAGTTCTTCTTCCATGCGTATAGTTTGAGCTATAGATAAGAATTTTCTATTGTCTTCTCGCTGTATAGGATTTTGAGGCTTATCGTATAGATACAACCCTAGTGCTTTCTTTTGCCGCCTCTTTTTTATAAGTTCTTTGCCCGTTTTGGGATCAATAGACTTTTCATAACCGAAATAGTATTCAAGATATAAACTGCTTCGTCCATCAGTCATCTTTTTCTTTTTCAGTTTCGGATTATCCGTACTTCTGTGTTCTATTTTATTCATGGTAGTATTTTTGTTTTTGCAAAAATATAAAAATAAACCCATAGGGTGCCAAAAAGGTGCCAATAAAATGATAAAAAAAGATATGATGTATATAGATATGAAATTATGTCTATTGTAATATGTTGTTATATAATGTATAATGTTTCTTTTGTTTTCATTCGTTTTCATGGTTAAATCCCGGGTCTCGCTACACGAAAAAAGACTTCGTAAACGTTTAGTTTACGAAG
>ERZ837487.4231-NODE-4231-length-11569-cov-3.977506_pt1 | contig 11569 bp, 10 predicted proteins | sample MGYA00519911_ERZ837487 | MGnify/ENA primary metagenome ERZ837487 (study PRJEB31850, sample SAMEA3708818) | human gut metagenome | biome: human gut; feature: human-associated habitat; material: faeces | place: China | collected 2014 ...
CTATCTCAACTACAACGGCCCCAGCGGAGCGGAGAAGGCGTACAAGGCTGCGCTGCGGAAGTTAAGGAGGGACTTGTACGGCGGCGCCTATGGGCGGTGGCTCTCCGCACAGAAGGCCATCCGCGCCGCCAAAGCGGAAGCGGAGATGGACGCGGGGTACTACACGACACCGCAGAGAACCTGGGTATAGGTGAAACGCTATGTAGGGGAGCCTCACAATGGAGAACCGAATAACGACAGATTTTCACATTTTAAAGAAAATGCAATTGCCCTGCAATAAATTATCCTTTCCGTGCATTACATGGATGACAGGAGACGGAAGCCTATGCTCAGCTTGCTGATGACAACTGAATACGCCCCGGCGGAGGATCGGTACGAGCTGCAGCGGCTGCTGCTTCGCGTTGCCGGCGGTGAGCGTGAAGCCCTCGCGGAGCTGTATCAACGCACGCGCTCAGCGGTGTACGGCTTAGCGCTGTCGTACCTCAAAAACGCGCATGACGCGCAGGACCTTACGCAGGACGTCTATGTGCAGGTGTGGGACTGCGCGGAGCAGTACCGCCCAACCGGTTCGCCGATGGGCTGGCTGCTGGCGGTCTGCCGCAATCTCTGCCTGATGCGCCTGCGGCGCGAGGAACGTCATGCCGCGCTCAGCGAGGAGGAATGGGACGCCATTCCCGCGCAGGAGTGCGGACTGGACGCCGATGAGCGCACCCTTTTGCAGCAAGCGCTGGCAAGCCTTGCGGACGAGGAGCGTCGCATCGTGCTGCTCCATGCGGTCACGGGTATGAAGCACCGGGAGATCGCGGCGCTGCTGGAGCTGCCGCTTCCGACCGTCCTGTCGAAATATCACAGAGCATTGAAAAAAATGCGAGCTTATCTGGAAGGAGACAACGCCAAATGACCAACGAAAAAATGGAGCAGCGTCTGGCCGCGGCGGTCAAAAAGACCGCGCCGAACGATGTGAGCGGCGTTCTCTCCCGCTGTGAAGAGCGGAAAGGAACGGTCATTCCTATGATGACAAAGAAAACGACGAAGAGAAAATGGACATCGCTCATTGCCGCCTGCCTTGCGGTGATGCTGCTCGGCGGCGGAGGGCTGTTCTACCAGCGGGCGAACGCGGTAGCCTCCGTGGTGTCGCTGGACGTGAACCCGAGCATCGAGCTGAAGGTGAATCGGAGCGAAAAGGTGCTTGTCTGCACGCCGCTCAATGAGGATGCGAAGACCATCCTCTCGGATATGGGCAACGGCGCGGACCTCAAGGGTGCGAAGCTCGACGTGGCGGTGAACGCCATCGTGGGCAGCCTTGTGCGAAACGGCTACCTCAATAGCATTTCCTCCGCCATCATGATCTCGGTGGAGGATAAGGATACCGCTCGCGCGGAAAAGCTCCAGCGCGAGCTGACGAGCACCGTGGACGGTGTTTTGCAGACAAGCGAATCGAGGGCGTCCGTCCTGACGCAAACGCTTACGCAGGACGCGGGACTTACGCAGCAGGCGCGGGAAAACAGCATTTCGACCGGAAAGGCGGCGCTGGTGAACCGTGTGCTTGCACTCAACGCCACGCTGAAGTTTGACGCGCTGGCAAAGCTTTCGGTCGAAGAGCTCAAGGACCTCGCCGAAGCGGGCGCACCTGCCATGCCGATCGGTATGGATGCAGCCCGTACCGCTGCGGAGGAGTATGCCGGAACGACGGCGGTGGATTCCGTTACAGCGGAGGTCGATCCCGAACTCGACGAATCCCCTGCGCACTACGAAGTAGAGCTGCAAACGGCATGGGGCGAGTTCGAGTATCTGGTGGATGCCTACACGGGGAAAGTGCTCAGCGGGCAAAAGGACTTGCTGGCCACAGCTCCCGTGGGGGATGCGACGGCAAAGCCCTCTGCGCCGTCCGGTGGCGCGGACATCGGCTATGCCAAGGCGAAGTCCATCGCCCTGAACCACGCGGGCGTGAGCGAAAATAAAGCGTATGACATGGAGATCGAACTGGACGACGAGGACGGCACGCTCGTCTACGAGGTCGAGTTCAAGTCCGGCGGCATGGAGTACAGCTACGAGATCAACGCCGCCACCGGCGCGATCCTCAAGCATGAGTCGGAGTTGGATGACTGACGCGCAAAGCACTCCAGTAAAGCATATTTGGATTACTTTCGGATCGTGTATTAGGCAAGTCGATTTTTAAAACATCAACCGCTTACCCGCGGCATACACAGCAGGTGCCGAAGCCGCAAACCCACATCAGAGAATCCGTTTTATAGGTTAAAAGGGACTCCCTTGACCGCTTTTGCAGTCAAGGGAGTCCACTTTACATATATTGTGATTACTTCTCCGCGTACAGCCGCCACAGGAACGTCACGATCTGCGCTCTCGTGCAGCCGCTGCCGGGGCTGAAGGTGGAGCTTGTTGTGCCGTTGGTGATGCCGTTGTCCGTGGCCCACTTCACCGCTTCGGCGTAGTAGGCGTCGGCGGCCACGTCGCTGAAGGCAGGCGCACCGTCGGCGGATGCCTTGGACGCCCGGAACAGGAAGGTCATGCCCTGAGCCCGGGTGCAGGTCGCGTCGGGGGCGAACCGGCCGTCAGCCGTGCCGGTGGTGATGCCGTTCTCAATGGCCCACGCCACCGCCTTTTCATAGTAGCTGCCGGCGGCCACATCGGTCATCCCGGCCGCGGTCCCCTCCGGTTCAGGAGACCCCGCCGCCCGCCACAGGAAGGTGACGATCTGGGCACGGGTGCAGGGCTGATTAGGGCCAAACAGGCCGTCGCCGATGACGCCGGTGATGCCCTTCTTCTGCGCCCATTTCACGGCTTCGTAGTAATACGCATCGGTGGGAACATCCCGGAAGGGGCTGATCTTCACTTCCTCCGTGAATGCAGCCTTGACCTCCACCTTCCCGGCGGGCATGATGAAGGTGAATTTGCCGTCGCCCTTGTCGGTCAGTTCAAGCTCCTTGCCGTTTTTGTCAAACACCTTGAGGCTGTCCAGCTCGTAGCCCGCATCTGGCTTCACCGTGACGGTCACGCGGTCGCCCTGGCTGGCGTTCTTCGGGCTGACGCTCACGCTGCCGTTTTCCGTCTTATCCGGAATTCCGACGGCATAGCGGGGATCAGAGTCATCCCGGCCGGACGAGGGCGAACCTCCGTCCCTCGACCAGTTTGCCGTGACGGTCACGCTGCCGTCCGGCATGGTGAAGGTCGTTTCGGCGGCGTTGGCATCGTCAAAGGCAACGCTGCTGTCGGCCGTCCAGCCGTTGAAGGTGTAACCGCCGCGGCTGCCCGCGCGGACGGTGACAACGCTACCTGCCGCATAGCTTCCCGCACCGGAGACATCCGCATAGCTGCCGTTCACAGTGACGGCATACCGGGTCTGCCGGGTGATCAGCGCCAGCTGCGGTGCGGATTCATTGCCCGCGCTGTCCTTCGCCCGGAGATACAGGGAGGCGTTGGTTTCTCTTTCGTCCTCCAATTTATCGTGAATGGCAAAGCTGCCGTCGCCCGCAGCCTGTGTGCGCCCATTTTCCCCATAGAGGATCTCGCTGCCGGCATCCGCCGTGCCGGTGATGGTGTACTCGCCAGTGTCCCGATCAGCGAAGAACACCGGGTCGGAGAGGGTCAGCACGGGGGGCGTTTCGTCGCGGCTCACCAGCAGGAACACGCTGGTCACGTCCGTGGCAGAGTTGTTTTCAACAATGCCGTCGATCTTGAGCATCAGACTGCCTTCAAAAGTGGGAATTCCCCATTCTCTGTTAGTTCCCAGTTGGACGGGGTAGTCTGTATCGTCCATCCGCGTGACAGTAAAATCGGCGTCCGGATCATCGCAGATCACGGTGAGCGTGCCGGGATTTTCACCCACATAGGCGTGGAAGACACCGTTATCTTTGTCGCACTCCTTGTCGCCCACTTTAAGAGAGATCTTCAATTCCTTGTACTCTGGCAGGAACACTCCATCGTCGGCAGACTGCGTTTCTTTGCTGTAATACTTCGCGGTGAGCGCCTTTGGGGCGCTGGTTCCCCCGCTCCCGGCGGTACTGCCCTCTGCGCCCTCCGCAGCGCCTGTCTCCTCGCCTTCCATGGAGCCAGTCTCCGTGCTCTCCGTGAAGTACGGCTCCTCTTTGTAGGCGCTCACGCCGACCATGTAGGTCTCGTTGGCGGACAAGTTTTTGGAATTCTCCGTTTCTTCGCCGCCCACGGTCAGCGCCATGTCGATGGAGGTGGTGTCCTTGTCAAGATCGTAGCCAAAGCCGGTGTCCTGCCACTTGCCTTTTGAATCCAGCTGATAGACCTTCACACGGTAGCCGTCGGCATTAGACACCTCTTCCCATGCAGCCCTCATCACCTCGTTGCCGACAAAGGTCAGCGTAACGTTTGCCGGAGCAGCAGGCTGATTGCTGTTCGTGTAGTCCACCGTGGTGTCAGACTGCCAGCTGTCGATGGCGGCAAGGGCGTTCACAGTTTTGCTCGCTCCGTTCTCGGTGACCTCAACGCTCTTTTCCGTCATTAGGAAGGAGGTCACATAGTAACTGCCCGTGGGCGCGTGTGTGCCGCTGGTGGGAACGGTGACGGAAATGTTTTGGGTATCCTTCACAATTTGCTCGTCGATCAAGTAGTCCGCGCCGCCCTCTTCCTCGGCAAGATAGGTGCGCAGGGTATACGTTGTATCATCTTCGGCGTACTTGATTTTGCCGGACACCACACCGCTACTGCTATTCAAATTTAGTCCCAGCTTTTCAAACGGTGTAACGGTAACTCCCTTAGATTTGTCCGTTACAAGCGTAAGGGAGTCTGTAATGACCTCATAAGTCCCGCCACTCCTCAGCCGCAGCAGCACCACGCGGTATTTGTTTCCGTCTACATTCTCGATAAGGTCGGTGCCTGCGTTGATCTCATAGGTGGAATTGATTTGACCGTCCTCACCCACCCAGTTGATGTCGATGCGGTTGGTCTCATCTTTTTTCGTAACAATCAGAGCTTGTTTGATATCCTCCTCGCTCACGCTCTCGTCAAACGCCAGCAGGATATACGGCGTTTCCGCCGGATCGGTGACTTTTACCTCAATCACCTTAGAGTTTTCACTGCTGCCGTTCGTGAGCACAACGGGCTCCAGAGCCGTCAGCATCAGAGCCTCCTCGCCGTCCTCAAGCGACACCGCCTGCACCACCGGCGTCACGCCGTGGTCCTCCCATTTCCACTCGGGCAGCTTTTTGATCAGCTTGCCTTCAAGATCCCATCCCTTACCCTTTTCGAAGTCGGTTTTGATGATATTCGGAAGAATGACCCACGCGCGCACATCATAGAGCCAGTTCGTCGTCTGTGCCATCGCGCCGAGGTAGACATTGATGTTATTAAACGCATCCTTCATGCCCTCGCTGACGCTGACGTTGCTGATCGGAAATTCCGTCTGTCCGCCGATGATCAGCTGAATATCCGTTTGCGACAGCTTTGCCCCTCTGAGGCAGGGGATAAAGAAATTACTGGGGATCTGCAAGATGCCCTGCACCTTGCCGTTGGCACCGATGCCGAGATACAATTTGTCCTTGTTCTCATTCACGCCGCCGAAGGCCCCCAGCTCGATGGAGGATTTCAGAACGATCACATCAAGCTCTGTACTCGGCAGATTGAGCTCAAGCGCCTCCGAGCCGACGAGGTAGACGCCCGTGTAGGGCGTGCCGTTATAAGTCCGCTCCTGCCCGTTGAGCTTGAGGGCGTAGCCAAAGCTATCGATGATGGATAACTTCGCGCCTACAATGCCCACGTCACTTGCCGTGAGGGAGATCTCACTCGGGCCGATCACCACATCCCCCGTGCCCTCGATGAGGTGGAGATAGGTGCCCGTCAGCGTGCCGCGCAGCTTGATGGGCGGAATGGCGAAGTAGTCGCCGTTCACCGTTTTTGCCAGATCCATGAAGCCCGCGCCGCCGCCGTTGAGCTGACCAACGGGAATGGGCGGAATAAGGGGGATGCCGGGGCTTGCCTTGACATAGAAATACAGCGTGTTGGGCAGCAGGCTGCCGTCCTTTTTGCTGCGCGTCAGCTCCAGCTCCGCCTTGGTCTCAAAGAGGTCAAAGACGTTCAGCTCCAGTTCAAAGGCGTAACGCTTGTTGCCATTGAAGGTATTGACCTCGCCCTTGACCTTGGCAAGCTCCAGCGACAGCATTTTTTCGGTGTCAAAGCTGCCTTTCGCGTGGACGCCGTTGACCTTGAATTCATTCCCCTTCAAGCCGTAACCCAGCTTTTCCAGCGAAAATTCCGCGCCGTCGAAGATGGTCTGAAAGCCGATCTCGCCGCTGAACACAAGGTTTCCCGCCGCGTCGGCGGCGGCGTTCCTCAGCTTCACCGTGGCGTAGGGGATGTCTACATAGACGATGGCGGCGTTGTTTTCGGGGGCAATGCCAAATGTAAAGCCGTCCCTCGTGAGAGAAATATCCAGCTTGCCATCCGCGCCGCTTGTCGGCTGGTAGAATTTGAAGGTGGGCGCGCTCAGGCTCACGCCGCTTTGCTCCACGGTTCCGTTCTTGTGGATAATGAGTTTGCCGCCGTTATTCTTGCCCCACGTTGCCGTAACGGAGGGCGAGAGCAGCGCCGCCCCGCCGGTGAACTCAAAGGAGGTGCCGTCTGTACTCTTGTAATCGCCGTTGATGAGGGCGGCGGGGTCCTTCTTGTACTGCCGCTTCAGCGCCGAGAGCGCCGCATCGTCCGCCACATGCTCCACCGTCACGCCGCCGTTGGGGAAAACGGCCAGCCGCTTGGCGTAGATGGCGGGATCGACCTTGTCCGGTTCACTGGGGATGGGCTGCGTCAGCTTCGTCAGGCTGCGGAAGCCCCAAAGGAAACGCAGGGAATTTGCGTTGCCATTTTCATTACCGAAATAAAAACCGACATCATTCCCGCACTCCACCCGGGTGTCGCCGGGGCGGCTGGCCGGCGTTACGCTGACCCATTTCGGCAGATAGGCCTTGATGGTGCCGTTTTTATAGTATTGCGACAGTCCCACAAAGGGATTGGCCCAGTTGTAGCCGTCCGTATAGACCTCGGTGATGTAATTGGAGCACCAATCACCCCCCGGCGGATAGTCCTGCGCCGTATACAGATTTTCCACCTTGCTGGTGAGCACGGAGTTTTCGGTGGAAAGCACTTTCCTCGTTGTATGATCGTAGACGGTGCGGCTCAGCTTGAGGGCGGGGCTGTCAGCGGCGTTTCTGTGACCCATGGCGGCAAAGCCGCTGAGGGTATAGCCCCATCGCATCTCAAACTCAATGCCCAGAGCGCCATAAGTATCCACGCTGGTGATCTTGATATTGTCAACGCTCGTCAGAACGCCCCATGCGCCTTCCGAAGACAGCTTTACGATCTCATAGTAGACCGTGGTCGTTCCTGTGACGGTTTTCCCGGACACCGTGGCCGTCAGGTCGTACTCCACCTTGATGGCCTTTGCAGCGCCGTTAGGCGTTTTGTCCACAGGGACGATGTGTTTCAGGCGGAGTTCGGCGGGATGCACGATATCCCGCTTGTTATATCCGGAGCCCTTAAATGTAACAAAATTACAATACGGCATCTGCCTGTCTGTGGGGTCGGCGCTGTCCGCCGCCGGGGCCGTGGAGAGCGTGCCGTCCTTCCGCACGATCACGCGGAGATAGTCGTTTCGCAGCTCCAGCGACCCGCTGGACAGCGTTTTGTTGTCACGGTATCGCTGTTGACCGGCCGAATATCTCCCAAATAGGCCGCGGCCTCCACGGGCAGCAGACCCAGCAGCAGGCCCAGCGTCAATAACAGGGTGATCGTTTTTTTCATGATGCGTTTCCCTCCTTGTCTGTCTCATTGTTCTTTTCTCTTTTCTCTCGCTCATGCAGGCGCATACAGACCACCGTCAGGACAGCGGCGGCCGTAAAGGACGCCACACCCACCAGCACATAGCCGCCTGCGCTGTCCGCCAGCAGCGTGGCGCCGTAGGCCCCCTGGACGGCGGCGCCGGGTGCCCCGCCGATGAAATGAGCCAGTGCGCCGGTCAGACCCAGAGCCAGCGCGGTACACAGGGTTCCCAGCCGCCGCAGCGCCGTCCGCTCCCGCTTTTGGATCAGCCGCAGGGCCGTCTGCTTCACACGCCGGACGCGCTCCGTGGTGTCATACATGCCCCTTCCTCCTTCCCCGAAAAAGTCCTTACATTCTGATAGGGACAAAAATGGAGAAAACTATGCACCAAAAATTGAAAAAATTTCAAAAAAAATCAGACCGTCCTGTTGGACGGTCTGCTGAGACTGTATTTACGCCTCGGCTTTCCGCGCCAGCAGCCGGAAGCACAGCGCCGTGGGCAGCGGGACAAAGTAGGCGATGAGCTGAGGCGTCCCCCCGGCGCTGACCAGAAGATTGTAGATGGCGTGGTAAATGATGGCGACACACAAAAGCGCAAACAGGCAGGCCGCCCGCAGGGGGCGGCTGTCCCACACAGGGCGCAGGACGCCGCCGTACACATTCCCGCAGACCACGTGCATCGCACCGGTGCCGAAGCCCCGGATCAGCAGAAAGAGGATCTGGTCCGCGCCGTTCTGCGTGAGGAAACAGATGTTTTCAAAGGTGGCGAAGCTGGCGGCCACGATGACGGCGGCCAGCCGGAAGCGGGTAAACGTCGGCTCAAACACTGCCAGAAAGAACAGCAGCGGCAGCAGCTTCATAATCTCCTCCACCACAGGCGCGATCTGGGTGGCGGCATTGACGGCGTCCGCCTGATAAAGCCGGGCGAAGAAGGTGTTGAGGTAGGCAGAGAGCAGACAGGCCCCCATCCCCGCGAGGCAGAACACCACTGCGGCGCGCTGCCCCCGTTTTAAAGACAGCAGCGCCACCACCAGCGGGGCCGCCATGCAGACGAATACATTTTCGATATAGGTCACGCCTCCACCGCCTTTCGCACTGCGGGCAGAAACAAAAGCAAAACGAGGGTCAGCAGAAAATCGAACCAGAAGTAGGGATTGGTCAGGGTGTCGCTCACCCAGAAGCAGGAGGCCGTCCACAGGGCGTACTCCAGCGCTGTGAAGGCCAGCACCGTTCCGTGAAACCGGCGCAGCCGCCCGTTTTCCGTCCGTTTCGCCCAGACGAGCCCCCGCACAGCGCACCACGCCAGCATCATCGTCAAGCCGCACATGAGGACGTTGAGAAGCAAATCGCCGCGGGTGACGTACAGCAAGAACTGCGGCAGGCAGAACACCGGTGCCAGCCAGCATAGCCCCGTCCGGGACTGCCGCTCCCCCGCGTCGAGCAGCGTCAGCGTCAGGGCGAGCAAAAAGACATAGCTGGCCAGCCACGCAAGGTCGGAGACGTAAAAAACCTGCGGGGTCTCCTGCCGCAGCAGCAGGTGCAGCGTCCAGTAGAGGGTACCCAGAGCGAAGGTGCCGTAAAAGCAGGTCAGCAGAAACCACGGCTGTTCGCGGCTTTTGAGATACGCCCGCAAAGCGGCGCAGAAGCCCGCCGTCACGGCGAGAAACTGCGAGAGATAGTCCCAAAACTCAATCATCGTACCGCTCCTCGTCCGCCGAGTCCCCCTCATGCCCCCGCAGGCGGACGCACAGCACCGTCACGCACACGCCTAACGCGAAGGCCAGCAGGCCCACCACGAGATAGCCAAGGCTCCGGCCGCTGAAAACGCTGGCGGCCATGCCGACGCCCAGCGCCGTGTCGGAAAATCCCTCCGTGATGCCGGGCATGGCCAGTGCGAGGGAGACGATTATAGCGAGACAGGCCGCTGTCCCGGCGCAGAAGATCCCACGGGCGCGGCGGCGCTGCCGCTGCCGCTCCAGTTCCCTCGCCCGCTCCTTGGCTGCGGCCAAGCGTTCAGCTGTTGTGCGCATCCGTGATCCCCTCCTGTTCCAGCCGCTTTCGCAGCGCGATTTTTCCACGGTAAATGAGATCCGCCACCTGCTTTTCCCGCTTGCCCATGACGGCAGCGGTCTCCGCATGGCTCAGTCCCTCAAAATAGACGAGGAACAGCGCCTCCCGGTAGTCCTCGTGCAGCTCCGCCATGCAGGTCCGCAGGAGCCGCGCCCGCTCCGCCGACTGCACGGCTTCCTCCACCAGCTCCCGGGCCTCCGGTTCCTCCGTCAGCGCGTCCAGCGAAAAGCAGTTTCCCGCTCTCTTTTTGTGCAGCAGCCGCAGGGCCATGTGCCGCGCTGACTGGTAGAGGTAGGCGCGAAAGCCGCCGTCCCGGATGTGGGGCTTTTTGGCGATGAGATAGGCAAAGGCCTCGATCATCAGATCCTCCGCCTCGTGAAGGTCGCAGAGGTAGCCGTCCAGATAGAGGGTCAGCTTGGTGCCGTAACGCTCCATAAGCGCGCCCAAGGCGTCCTCGTCTCCGCTGAGGTAGCGGCGGTATAAAAGTTCGTCTGTCATCTCTCCGCCGCCTCCCTTCGCCGCGTTTTTCATGATTATAACACGCCCCATGCGCCCTTGTCGATAGAATTGATATACTCGAAAGGCTCCTGCCATCAGTTCCACGCCCCAGGTCGTCGCCGCCCGTGCCAGCAAAAAGCGGATAAAACGCTTGAAGGCCAATTCCGCTTTCTTCATTTCCGCATTGAACGTCTTTTGCCTACCATCTCTTGACAGTAGGTAATCATTCTTTGCCGACGCGCAGCGTAGCGGAACGTTCCGTTGCGTTGCAGCACACCTGTTTCGGTACTGGTAATTCTGCAAATGCAACCGCAGGCGTTTCAGACAGTGCCTTCGCTGTACTGGCAACAGACAATAGCTCACGTTCCCAGCGATAGTATGTAGTTGGTGTGGTTCCTCTCTCCCTGCACCACTGCCTGACTGACAATCCGCTGCTTCTGCAATCCCGAATGGCTCCCGCCCATTCCTGCAGCCGTGCTTGGTGCTTCAACTCTATGGATGTCATGGCGTATCCCCCCTGACGTTAATAGTGGTGGAACGTTTCGCAACTTCCCACCACTATTGTCCCATGTCTGTCCAGCCGCCCTCAGCTTTGGCGGTTACCATTTTGCAAAAGTCGGATGAGTCGGTCCCTGTAAACCGCGCCCCGGCCGGGCAGAAAAAACAGCGGGAAACCTCGAATAAGGTTTCCCGCTGCTTGCGTATGAAGTTACTTCATGGTGCGATACAGGAAGGTCACGATCTGGGCGCGGGTGCAGCCGTTGTTGGGGCTGAAGGTGGAAGCGGACGTACCGTTGGTCACGCCGCTCTCCACGGCCCAGGCCACTGCGTCAGCATAGAAAGCATCAGCCGTCACGTCGGTGAAGCCGTTCACCGTGGTGGGCGCGGTGCCCAGTGCGCGGTACAGGAACGTCACGCTCTGAGCGCGGGTGCAGGTGGCGTTGGGGCTGAAGGTGCCGTCGCCGGTACCCAGCGTGATGCCGTTCTCCACAGCCCAGGCCACAGCCTTGGCGTAGTAGCTGCCTGCGGGAACATCCGCGAAGCTCACCGTGCTCTTAGGCTCGGGAGAGCCGGCGGCGCGCCACAGGAAGGTGACGATGTGGGCGCGGGTGCAGGAGCCGTTGGGGTTGAAGGTGCCGTCGCCGGTACCGCCGGTGATGCCCTTCTTGGCGGCCCACTTCACAGCCTCATAGTAGTAGGC
>ERZ837487.4241-NODE-4241-length-11554-cov-4.804853_pt1 | contig 11554 bp, 8 predicted proteins | sample MGYA00519911_ERZ837487 | MGnify/ENA primary metagenome ERZ837487 (study PRJEB31850, sample SAMEA3708818) | human gut metagenome | biome: human gut; feature: human-associated habitat; material: faeces | place: China | collected 2014 ...
CTCCAGAGGGGCTTCTCTTGCCCGCTACGGGGCAATTCACCTTCTGGCAGAAAACTCTTTGCGCGAAGTGGAAACCGGCGAAGTGCCGCCAGCGGCGGAAACAGCAAGTCGGTTTCGAGGAAGCGGCACGATTGGCGCGCCTGCAAGGGCGCGGGAATCGTAGTGCTGCAACGGTGTAAGGTCGAATTGTCCGCTTTTAGCGGACAACCGAGGCACAGAACGCAGCGAGACCTTCTCAAAAAAGTGGCTTTGCCACTTTTTTGATTACAAAATCAGCATCAGCACGGGAATGACGACAAAGCACGCGATCGTGGAGAGCGCGGCGCCCTGCGCGGCGAATTCCTCGTCCGCGCCGTATTCCGCGGCGGCGACGACCGTCTGCGTCACGACCGGCATCGCCGTTTCGACGATGAGCACGTCGTGAGCAAGGCCCGTCACGCCGAACGCCCTGCACAGCGCGACCGAGAGCGCCGGCGCGAGCAGGAAGCGGAAGATCATCGCGATGCCTAAGTCGCGGTCGAGCCGGACATTTTTGAGTCCGATGTCGTGGATGATATAGCCCGTGAGCAGCAGCGCCAGCGGCGTGACGAGGTTGTTCATATAGCGGCAGTAGCTCATCACGAGCGAGGGGAGCCTCACTTCAAACCACACGAGCGCGAGGCCAATGAAAACGGCGATGACGGCGGGCGTGGTCAGGAATTTCTGGAGCATCTTGAGGTCAAAGCCGCGGCTCTCACCCGACCAGCGCACAAGCGAGAGGAACAAGAGCTGGACAAAGCTGGTGTTGACAAGGTAGTAGAGCATGACATAGGGCGTGCAGGTGTCGCCAAAGAGCTCGGTACACATCGCAAGGCCGACGAAGATGGCGTTCGACACCGAGCACATCATCATAAAAACACCGAGCTTTTTGCGCGGCAGCTTTATGAGCCTGCCGACGAGCAGTGACAGAACTGTGATGACCACGGTGCCGAGCAGCGGCACGAGCAGAAAGCTGCCCGACTGAACCAGAAGATCACGGGTCAGGTTGTTCGTCAGTCCGTAGACCGACATGCAGGGGATGGCGACAGAGAGCGTGAACTTGCCGATAAAGGCTTTGGCCTGCGGGCCCATCCAGCCCTTGGCCGCGCAGAAATAGCCCGTCGCCGTGAGCAGCAGGATGATGGTGACGGAAGAGACCGCGTGCAGAAATCCTTCCATGGTGTGACCTCGAACGTAAAATAGTACTGCCAGTATATCATCCCTGCGGCAAAAGACAAGGGCAGGCGCAAAAGATGGCTTGAAAATGCGCGGACGATACGCTATGATGGGCGAAGATGAGCGCGCAGTGCGCGCCCGGAGAAAAAGAGATCGAGAACTTTGAGAGGAGTTTTGTTTTTATGAAAGCAGCGCTCGTGATTATGGCGGCGGGCATGGGCTCGCGCTACGGCGGCAGCAAGCAGGTGGACGGCATCGGCCCGAACGGCGAAATTTTGATGGAATACTCCATTTTCGACGCGCTGCGCGCGGGCTTTACGAAGGTGGTCTTCATCATCAAGCCCGACATGCGCGACTTGATGGAGAACATGGTCGGCAAGCACCTTGCCGCGCGCAAGACCGCGGACGGGGACAATGTCGAGGTCTGCTACGCGTATCAGGATTTTTCGAGCGTGCCCGATTTTTATGAGGTGCCGTCTGAGCGCGTCAAGCCGTTCGGCACGGTGCACGCGCTTTTGTGCGCGCGCGAATTCGTGCACGAGCCGTTCGCCGTCATCAACGCCGACGACTATTACGGCGTGGACGCGTTCAAGACCATTTACGCCGAGCTCTCAAAGCTCGCCGAAAGCGGCGAGGGCACGATGGTCGGCTATGACCTCTGCAACACCGTGAGCGAGCACGGCACGGTCACGCGCGGCGTGTGCCATGTGAACGAACAGGGGATGCTCGACCGCGTGGTCGAGACGTTCCACTTAAAGCCCTGCGCCGACGGTAAGATCCGCGACATTCAGGAAAACGGCGACGGCCCGGTCTACGCGCCCGAGACGCCGGTCTCGATGAACTTCTGGGGCTTTACGCCGTGGCTGTTTGAAAAGCTGGACGCTTACTTCAAAGACTTCCTCCGCGCGCTGCCCGACGGCGAGCTCAAAAAGGAGTGCCTGCTGCCGAGCCTGATCGGCGAGCTGATCGACCGCGGCGAGCTCAGTGTCTCCGTTCTGCGCTCGAGCGCGCGCTGGTTCGGCATGACGTATCACGAGGATAAAGAAATGGTGCAGCGCGAGCTTCAGAAATTACATGACGCGGGCGTGTACCCCAAAACGCTGCGCGCGTGAGCGAGACAAATCGAAAAAAACTGCCGCCTCCGGACATACTAAGTCCGGAGGTGATTTTTATGCCGCGAAAAGACCCTGGCATGCCGTATGACCTGGCACCGATGCTCAAGGCGCGCTTCGGCCAGCCGGACGACTGCGCCGATCTTGTCAACAAGTACGGCACCTATAACATCCAGCCGACGTCGGACACGGAAAATCTGTTCCCGCTCATCGCACCGGGCCTTCCTGAGCAATGGAAGCGCATGGCGGTCGGCAAGAAGGACGTTGAAAACTTGCAATAAAGCAAACGGGAGGGAGACGCGTATCGCGTCTCCCTTTTCTTCTCCAAAATCCCTGAAATGGCAAGGGAAAATGGGCTTTTTCCCAAAAAGCAAAAAAGATACATACAGGTTCGACAAAAAAGCGAATGACAAAATGGAGAAATTTATTGCTGGTATACAAATTGAGAACGTTGCTGGCACTTGCTTTACTGCTAAATTCGTATAAAGTAAAGGCAAGAGCTGTCTGCCGGGGAAGCGGCTATGAGAGAGACCGCCTTCCGGCGCGACTTGCCAATATGAAGGAGGAGAGAGAATGGAAACCAAAAGTAACGCGAAACTGAAAGCTCTGTTTATCATCCCGTCAGTCGTCGGCGTCATCCTGTTCATGATCCCGGTCAAGAACGCAGCAGGTGAATGGACCGTTGTGGTCAAGATCCTGGCCGACATCATCTCTGGTGTCATCGGTGGCTTCCTGCCGCTGCTGTGCGTGCTGATCCTCACCGTTTCGGCAGTGATGTCCCTCATTGCGCTGGCAAAGCCCAAATTCATTATGAATAGCGACATCATGAAGGAATGCTTCGCCTGCAAACCCATCTGGGTCGTGATCCGTGTGCTCGCGGTCATCTTCGTGTGGCTCACCTATCTGGGTGTCGGCGAGGACGGCGTGGGTCTCATCGGTATGATCACCGGCGGCGGTCAGGGCGGCTTCGTCCTCTATGACCTGCTCACCACGCTCGTTATCATCTTCGTTATCGCGGCCCTGCTGCTGCCGCTGCTGCTCGACTTCGGCCTGCTCGAATTCGTCGGCGCGCTGCTCACCAAGGTCATGCGTCCCCTCTTCAAGGTCCCCGGCCGCGCGGCGGTCGACTGCATCACCTCCTGGATCGGCGACGGTACGCTCGGCGTTATGCTCACCTGCAACCAGTATGAGGGTGGCTACTATTCCGCCAAGGAAGCAAGCATCATCGCAACGCTGTTCTCTGCCGTTTCCATCACGTTTACCCTTGTCGTTCTCGACACGGTCGGCATGCTCGACAAGTTCGGCATCTACTACCTGATCGTCTGCTTCGTCGGTATCGTCTGCGCGATCGTGTGCCCGTATCTCTATCCCCTGCGCAAAAAGCCCAACACGTACTTAGTCGAAGGCAAGGCTGCTCCCGACACTCTTCCTGAGGGCTACAAGAGCAATGTTGAGTACGGCATGGACCTCGCCATGAAGCGCGTTGCCGAGCACAAGGGCATCGGTGAATTCTTCAAGAGCGGCGCCAAGAACGCCTGCAGCATGTGGTTCGGCGTTCTGCCCTCCGTTATGGCCATCGGTACCATCGCACTGATCCTTGCAAACTTCACGCCGATCTTTGAATGGCTCGGCATCCCGTTCCGCCCGCTGCTCCAGCTTCTTCAGGTGCCCGAAGCGGACGCTGTTGCCTCCACGATGATCGTCGGCTTCACCGACATGCTCACCCCCGCCATCCTGATCGCGGAGTCCACCAGCCAGATGGCCAAGTTTATTGTCGCGGTCGTCTCCGTCACGCAGGTGCTTTACCTCTCCGAGGTCGGCGGCCTGATCCTCGGCTCCAAGCTTCCTCTCAACATCTGGGAGCTGTTCGTCATCTTCCTGGAGCGCACCATCATCAGCCTGCTGATCGTCTGCCCCATCGCACATCTGCTGTTCTAAGAGGAAAAGGGCTTTTCCTTACTCAAAGCACTGATCCAAAGGAGAAGAGGCGTCTGAAAGGACGTCTCTTCTCTTATTATTTTGCGTATTTATATCACATGCACAAAAATGACTGTACAAAACCGCACGGCATATGATAAAATGCGAAAAGAGATAGCGTCCGCATGCGTGATGTACTGCTGCGGCCGAAATGAGAGAGCGGCCGCGAAGCGGGAGAAAGAAGAGAACAAGCCATGAAAGTCAATATCGACAAGTTTTCGAAGGTGCCGGTCTATCTGCAGATCGCCGACCAGATCAAGTCGCAGATCATCAGCGGCGCGCTGCCCCGCGGGAGCGCGCTGCCGAGCGAGCGCGCGCTCGCGCAGATTTTGGATGTGCACCGCAACACCGTGGTCAAGGCCTACAACGAGCTCAAGAGCGACGCGTGGATCGAGTCGCGCCAGGGTGTGGGCTACATCGTGGCCGCGGCAAACAACGAAAAGGATGCGCAGGACGAAAGGGGCGGCGAGGGCGCGCAGCCCGGCCGTGTCAACTGGGTCAGCGAGGTGGCGGAAAAGTACCTCGACATGGAAAAAACATTTGACGACCTGTTTCAGCGCTTTACGGACGAGAGCCACTATTCCCTCGGCAGCGGCGTCGCCTCGCGCGAGGTGTACACGTCCGAGCGTGTCGCGGGCGACATTGCGACACTGCTCACGGGCAGCGGCCCGTGCCAGTATTTTTTCAGCCCCTATAAAGGCGATAAATTCCTGCGGCAGAAGCTCGTGGCCTTTCTCGGCACGAAGGGCGTGAAGGCGTCCTCGGGCGAAATTCAGATCCTATCGGAGACGAATCAGGCGCTCGACTTTATCGTGACGCTGCTCGTCAAGCCCGGCGACAGCGTGGTGATGGAAGAGCCGGTGCACCCGGACATGTACCGTGTGATGGAGCTTGCGGGCGCGAAAATTTTGACCGTTCCCGTCGACGAGAACGGCATGAACTGCGAGGTGCTCGAAAGCTTACTCACGCAGACGCGCCCGCGCCTGATCTTCGTCAATTCAAGCTATCACGACCCGACGGGGCACATTTTGTCGCTCGAGCGGCGCAAGAAGATCGTTGAGCTCTCGAACCGCTACCGCGTGCCGATCGTGGAGGAGGACGCGGCGAGCGAACTCGTCTACGACGGCGATAAGCTCCCACCGATCAAGGCGTTCGACACGATGGGCAACGTCATTTACATCTATTCGTTTTCACTCACGTTCATCCCGGGACTGAGCCTTGCTTTCATCACGGGTAACCGCGATTTTATCCGCGCGCTGAGCTACCTCGTCTCCGTGCGGCTGATGGCCTCGGACTGGATGACGCAAAAGCTCCTCGGCATGTACCTGGACGACGGCATTTACTACACGTCGCTTTTAAAATTTCGCGACGTCTACCGCACGAATCGAGATTTGGTATGCCAAAAGCTCGACGAGCTTGCGCCGCTCGGCGTGAGTTATACAAAGCCGAGAGGCGGCGTATATGTCTGGTGCAGGCTGCCGGACGGGGTGGACAGCAAGCAGTTTATCCGCAGGGCTTACAACATGGGCGTCACGCTGATCCCCGGGCATGTGTTCTACCCCTGCAAGAACGGCGGGCGCGACCACACCCGCATCAACTCCTCCTACGAGCCGCGCGAGCGGCTGGAGTGCGGCATGGAGGTATTGCGCAAAGCGCTGGAAGAAGAGCTGGAGGAATGACTGGCACACGAAATGGCAAAAGCACTGATACATCACAAGCGCCTTTTGAAAGTGTATACTTTACTGCGTAATAACGGTAAAACGATCCGCGGACCGTCGGGAGCGTTCCGGCGGCGCGGACAGGGAAAACAGGTCGGGGTGTACGGGCGGTCGATGAGAGAGCCGCCGGCATCCCGGGAAAGGGAGCACGACTTATGTATTCAGGCATCCATAACTTTTCCGAGATCGGAAAGCTCAACAAGGTGCTGCTGCACCGCCCCGGCGAGGAGCTGGAATCGCTGACGCCCGCGACGCTCGAGCGCCTGCTGTTTGACGATATCCCGTACTTAAAGGTCGCACAGGAGGAGCACGACCGCTTTGCCGAGGTCCTGCGCGAAAACGGCGTCGAGGTCATCTACTATGTCGACGAGGTCGCCAAGGCCATCGCCGACCCCGCACGCCAGATCCAACTGGTCAACGACTTTTTGAACATCAGCAAGATTCACGCCAAGGGCCTGCGCGCGAGCATGACGAGCTTACTTCTCGACATGCCGCCCAAGCAGATGGTGACGAAGATGATCGCGGGCATCAAGCGCTGCGAGGTCGCCACCAAGCAGCCGACGTCGCTGATGGACTTAGTCGACGACGACTATCCGTTCGTCTCCGACCCGATGCCGAACCTGTACTTCACCCGCGACCCCGGCGCCTGCGTGGGCGAGGGCATCAACATCCACCGCATGCATACCCCTGCGCGCAAACGCGAGAGTCTGCTCTTAAAGTACATGTTTCTCTACAACCGCGACTTTGCCGCGCAGGACAACAAGATGTGGTACGACCTGTCCGACAGCTATTCCATCGAGGGCGGCGACGTGCTCGTGCTTTCCAAGGACATCGTGGCCATCGGCCTGTCCGAGCGCACGACGGTCTCCGGTGCAGAGACGTTTGCGCGCAATCTTCTGCAAAATTCCGACTTTAAGAAGGTGCTCGCCTTCGACATTCCCGAGACGCGCGCGTTCATGCATCTCGACACCGTGTTCACGATGGTCGACTATGACAAGTTTACCATTCATCCCGAGATCGAGGGCCCGCTGAGCGTTTATGAGATGACGCTCGACGAGCACGGCGAGCTCCGCTTCGGCGCGATCAAGGAAGAGCTCAAGGACATTCTGGCCCTCGAGCTCAAGCTGCCCGCGGTCGACCTGATCCGCTGCGGCGGCGGCGACCTGATGGCCGCGCAGCGCGAGCAGTGGAACGACGGCTCGAACACGCTGTGTATCGCGCCGGGCCGCGTCATCACCTATGAGCGCAACTATGTGACGAACGACTTGCTCGCAAAGCACGGCCTCGACGTGCTGACCGTGCCGTCTGCCGAGCTGTCGCGCGGCCGCGGCGGCCCGCGCTGCATGTCCTGCCCCGTCAACCGCGACGACCTGTAAAAAATTCCACCGCAGAACGAGAGAAGAGAGAAGAGCTCATCCGCGCCGGCAGCTGGCCGGGCGGAGGAAAATGGGAGAGAGCCATGAAGAGCAAGCGACAAGAGAAGATCCTGGAGCTGATCGAAAAGTACAATATCGAGACGCAGGAGGAGCTCATCGCGCGTCTCGCCGAGTGCGGCATCGAGAGCAAGCAGACGACCGTCTCGCGCGATATCAAGGAGCTGTACCTTTATAAGGAGCCGATCGGCGGCGGCCGCAGCCGCTACGCCGTGTCCGGCAAGGCCGACCACATCGACAACACGAAGCGCCTGAAGCTCATTTTGAACGAGTGCAGCGTGGGCGTGGACTACGCGGGGATCGTTGTGCTGCTCAAGACGCTGCCGGGGCTCGCCGACGCGGCGGGCGCGGCTATCGACGCGATGAAGCTGCCCGATATGCTCGGCTGCATCTCCGGCAACGACTCCGTGGCGATCGTCGCCCGCGGCGAGCAGGAGGCCGAGCGCCTGTGCTATGATCTGCGGCAGTACTGCAAGTGAACGAGAGAGACGAGATTGAGAGAGGACAGGGGGCGGAGCGATCCGCCCTCCCTGTTCCGCCTAAAAACCAATTAAACCGCAAGGTATTTCTAAATAACGACAAAACTCAACAGGTATTAAAAGTTTTACTACTGACAAAATTCGACGGGATTCCGCTTGAAGATTATTTTTTGAGTGTTATAATAAATTTATCAATCGAATGATCTGTGCGGCTCGCGAAAGTGGGGCAAAGCGTACAGACAAAGGCACAGCCGGCGAAAACCGGTGCCGCAAAGCTATGGGTCTAAACGGCCATGAGCCGCACGACAGCCGGGCTGCCTAAGACGGAGAACTCTCCTTCCTCGGGTCCACAGGGACAAGAGGGAGGATTTTTTTATGAGAGAGAAGAAGTTCGGCAAGCGCTGTCTCAGATGGGTCTTAGTGCTGATGATGACCCTCTCGCTCCTGCCGGTCAGCGCACTGGCAGAAGACGGGGAAGCACGTTTTTACGGTAAAAACGTCACGAGCACGTATGCTCGTGATAACACCTCAGTAAGTGCAGCTGCGGTGCAGAATACGGACACCGAGGGCGCTGTGCTTGAGGCGGGGGGACTGGTGGAGGTCCCTGTAGATAAGCTGTTTTTTGACAATGGTGTGATTAGGGGTATTGATGAAGAGTGGCTTGCCGCGAATGGGGATAAGACCCTTTCCGTTACCATTCCGGCGGAAATTAACGATACGCCGGTGACGAGTATCGGTCAAAATGCTTTTAATCGCAAAAAAGTGGTTGCTGTCGATTTCAGCAATGCGATCAATCTGGAGACGATCGACAAGCAGGCGTTTATGCACTCTCCGGTGGCATCTGTTGACCTGTCCAATACCAAAGTAAAAACCATCGGCAAATTTGCGTTTGGCGATTGCACATCCTTGGAAACCTTTATTTTCCCTGATACGTTGACAAGCCTTGGTAATTCGGACAGGGACGGCGCTTCTGTATTCACAGATTGCAAATCCTTGAAGGTCATGCGACTGGCTGGTTCTCCGGAAGGCGTTGTCTTTGCATTGCCCGAAACCCTGAGGTATATCGGCAAGGATACATTCAAAAACTGCTTTGCTGACGGCGTAGAGGCGAAGGTTGTTATTCCGAAGAGTGTAGCAACACTTGGCGAGGGCGCTTTTTACGATAAGCATATCACGCAGATCATCATAAACAAAAAATGTGATGTATGGGGTGGTGAATCGGTATATGATTCCAGCGCGATCCGCATTCCCGATGGAACAAACTGCATGATAATCTTCCCGGATAAATCCACCTATGATAGTTTTGAGGGATATACCTCTACGGAACGTAACGCAATGACCTATCCTGTCGAAGTTAAGTTTTTCATTTATGGTTGGCAGTCGGAGTATCATCTGAATGATCGACTGCTTGGCTATCAGCAGGATAATACGACCGGATTCTGGGAGTTTGATGACAATTATGCGTTGCCGGAAGCCCCTGCTTCCTCCGCAGAACAGAAACCCGGTTACGACTATATCAGCGGATGGTCGGGAACAGATGGCGCATATAAGGCGTTTACGTTACAGAATGATAAACCGCTTCATGTTACACCTCGCACGGATGGATCTGTCAGTGTAAAATCCGGTCAGGGTACTTATGTTTTACAGAACCCCACGATCTCTTACCTTGTGGATGGGGAATCCAAGGTGGTCGATGCCAACCAGCCCTTCACCGTGACCATCGGCGACGGCAAGAAGCATACTCTCGGCGTAGAGGTTTATCACCCGTTGCTGCTCTCGGAACAGGGCAATGAAGAAGACGAGTATGTCTACTTTGAGTATTGCTGGTGGGACGAAGGACATTTTGCGGATAAAGGCAAAACGATGACCGTAAACGGCCCTCGCAGCACGGAAGAACCGAATCTGTTTTCTACGGCTGAAACGAATAAAGACTTGCAGCGTGTCTGGGTCAAGGATAACACCATTCCGATCACGAAGGTAGATCATGCCCGAACAGACCACAACTACTATCTGGTTGAAATTTGCGGTTACATCGTAAAAGATGGTAATCCGGTACGTTTTTATCAGAGCAGTAACAACTTCATCCAGTTTGGCTACAGTGAAGGTGTTGCAACCGTAAAAAATTATTATACGTTGCAGGTCGAGGTCGATGAAGTGCGTGTCATCACCGCAACGGCCGACGAGCACGGCAAGATCGACCCCGCCGCGGGCACGGTCACCGTACCCAAGGGCGAAAGCAAGACCTTTACCATCACGCCCGATTCCGGCTATTACATCAAGGACGTGCTGGTGGACGGCAAGAGCGTCGGCGCGGTGAGCACGTACACGTTTGAAAATGTGGTGGATAACCACACGATCCACGCTACCTTTGCAAGGAAACACACGCCCACTCCCTCCACGCCCACCGTGGAGATCCCCGATGAGGATGCTCTCGGCCTGAACACGGACGACCACTTCGCCTACATCATCGGCTATCCCGACGGCACGGTGCAGCCGAACGGCCAGATCACCCGCGCCGAGGCGACGACCATCTTCTTCCGCCTGCTGACGGAGGAGAGCCGCAGCGCGAACCTGACCAAGACCAACGGATATACCGACGTGGCGTCTGACGCGTGGTATAACACCGCGGTTTCCACCATGACGAAGGCCGGCATCGTGGACGGCTATCCCGACGGCACGTTCCGCCCCGACGCGCCCATCACGCGCGCGGAGATGGCAAAGATCATCTCGCTGTTCGCCAAGCTCGACAAGAGCGAGAGCCGCTTCTCTGACATCGCGGGCCACTGGGCGGAGGCGTACATCAGGCTCGCCGCGGGCAACGGCTGGATCGCGGGCTATCCCGACGGCACGTTCGGCCCCCAGCGCAACATCACCCGTGCCGAGACCGCCACGATGATCAACCGCGTGCTCGACCGTGTCCCGTCCGAGGAGAGCCATCTGCTCTCGCGCGGCGTGATGCAGATCTGGCCAGACGCGAACCCGGGCGACTGGTTCTATCTTGCGATGCAGGAGGCGACCAACAGCCACGACTTCGACCGTCAGGGCGAGGTCAACGAGAAGCGGACGCAGCTGACGAAAGCGCCGGACTGGATGCGGTATCAGTAAGCGAAACGGCGAAAAAGGGTCAGAGACGAAGAACGAATTTGACCTGAGAAACATTAACTAAACATTGATAATAAGGCATCTCGACTGGGAACGGTTGGGGTGCCTTTTTCGTACCCCGAGGCTGAAATAATCGGCCTGATTTGGCTTTGGTGGTTAAAAATGACAAGCGTCAAAAAGTTCTGAAAAACGGCGTGTTCCGCTGTTCCGGTGTTCCCTCATAAAAATGTTACGACAAAATTACTTTTGTAATATACCCGCCTATAGGACCTCGCTAGAAGGGGCGTTGTAATGTTTTACATATCGCACAACATCGAGGTAAATGCAAAATGCGCAGATCAGCGCGGCGTGAATTCGATGTGGGAGTGTGATCGATATGAGCACGGAAAAGAAGAAAGTTGGCAAGCGCCAGGTAGCCGAGAAAATCTGGCTGTGTTATTTTAATGAGTACCTGTATGAGCGGGGATTGATGGACGAGAAGACGCGGAATACGATGCGGATGCGGATTGAGACGGAGTCGAGAAAATGACATTTGATGC
>ERZ837487.4244-NODE-4244-length-11542-cov-19.401149_pt1 | contig 11542 bp, 8 predicted proteins | sample MGYA00519911_ERZ837487 | MGnify/ENA primary metagenome ERZ837487 (study PRJEB31850, sample SAMEA3708818) | human gut metagenome | biome: human gut; feature: human-associated habitat; material: faeces | place: China | collected 2014 ...
CGTTCAGATTGCGGTAGCCCTTGAGCAGCTTGCTGCCGCCGTAGGACATATCGTGGGGGATATACACCTCGATGCCACCAAAGTTATCCACCATATCCACCAGTGCCTGCATGTCCACCGTCACATAGTAATCGATGGGCAGCCGGAACTGGTCGTAGATGACATCGGCCAGAGCGGCGATGCTGCCGCCGTTGGAGATCGCCACCGAGTTGATCTGATAATTCGTGGCAGCGTAGGTCTTGCCATTGGAAAGGGTGATCTTTTTGTTCTTGGTGGTGACAAGGCTGTTGCGGGGGATCTGCAGCATCCGCAGTGCACCGTTCTTGATGTCGAACTGCACATACAGGATCATGTCGGTCATGCCGTCGTTGGAAGTGGGGTCGTTGGAATAATTGCGCCCCTCTTCATAGTCGATGCCGCAGACAAGGATGTTGACCACATCGCCCTTGTATTCCTCGGCAGTCTTGACCTCTTCCTCAATGGTGGGGGTGCTTTCCGCCGGGCGGATGCTGTCCTCCACCTTGTTCACAAGGCCGACACCGTACACCACCACGCCGGACACCACTGCGATGACCGCCATGACCACCGCAAAGGGCAGCCAGAGGGGCGTTTTCTTTTTCTTTTTGCGGCGGCGGGGCGGCTCGGTTCCCCCGCTGCTCCGGGCCGGACGGCGGGGCGGTTCACTGCGGGAGCCGCCGGTGCTGCCGGAGCGGGAAGCCGTGTTCCCGCCGGACGGCGCTGCACGGCGCGGAGCGCTTGCAGCCTGATCCGGACGGTTCAGGCTGCGGTCTGTATTGATATGGCGTGGCGTCTGGCTCATGCTGTTTTTATCCTCCAGAGTTTCGCAGTGCCGCAGAGATCTCTTCTGCCGCACCTGTCATAGCTTTTAGTATAACATTATCCGACAGAATCTGCAATCCGTTTTCTGCATCCCGGTTCCGGGGTACAGGCTGTCAGCCTTCAGTTTTCCCGCTGCGGGCCAGAATATCCTCGTAGGCGGCCTTGGACATGGGGTCCAGCGGTTTGCCCTGCGAGAGCACAAAATCGTTGGTCTGCTTCAGCGCAGCCAGCATGGCCGCGTCCAGATCCTTCTTTTCCAGCTTGCGCAGCTTGTTCACGCCCGGCCAGTCGCGCTCGGCGCTGGTCATGTCGGCCAGATACAAAATCTTGTCCAGACGCGTCATGCCGGGCTTGCCCGCCGTGTGGCAGGCAATGGCGCTGAGCACGGCTTCGTCGGTCACGCCCCACTGGGTGCGTGCCAGAATGGCGGCGCACACGCCGTGCCACACCGGAGCCGGGCGCTCCTCGCCGCCCTCGGCGTACTGAGGGTACTGGCGCATCAGCTCACGCATCTCGTCCCTGCTGATTTCCTTGGCCGAGTCGTGCAACAGGGCTGCCAGCGCCGCCCGGTCTTCGTCCTCGCCGTAAATTTTTGCCAGCTTCACGGCCATTTTTTTCACGTTCAAAGTGTGCTCGTAGCGCTTGTCGCTCAGACGGCCACGCACAAGCTCCTTTGCCTGTTTGAGATTCATTTGCCTGAACCTTCCTTTTTCTGGTAGAGTTTTTCCCGGCGGATCACCGTCCGCACCGTCTCCGGCAGTTCGGCTTCGCACGCTTCGCCGTCCACCAGCCGGGCGCGCAGCGCGCTGCTGGCCATGGGCAGGGCCTGCACCGGTGCAAACAGGATGCGCGCCCCGGTGGGGTCCAGCTGCCGGGCCATGGCGTGCAGCTCCGGGTCATCGCCCACATTGCGGCTGGTAACAACAAGGTGCGCCAGCCGCAGGATGTCCTGCCAGCGGAACCAGCCGTCAAAGCTCAGCAGCATATCGCTGCCGACGGCAAGATACAGCTGCGCGCCGGGGTTCTCCTGCGCCAGCTTTTCCACCGTGAGCACGGTGTAATTGCGCTTTCCCGCTTCGGCCTGTGCGATCTCCCAGCCGCTGACTTCCAGCTGCGGGATGTCCGGGCTGTCTGCCAGCGCGCGGAAGCAGCCGCACATTTCCAGCCGCAGCGCCCCCGGTGCCGAGGTGCGCTGTTTGAAGGGTGAAAGCCCGGCCGGCATCACCACCACCCTGTCCGGGCGGACGCGGGCGGCGGCGGCGCGGAGGTTGTTCAGGTGGCCGTTATGGGGCGGGTCAAAGGTGCCGCCGTAGAGCAGGATCTTCATCTTACTTCAGCAGGTCGGCGTAAGCGCTGTCCTTTTTCTTCTGCAGGTAGAGCACGAACTTGGAGCCGATCACCTGCACGCAGTCGGCACCGGTAGCCTCGGCCAGCTTGACCGAAGCCTCGCGGGCGTTGTACATGCTGCTTTCCAGCACCTTGACCTTGATGAGTTCGCGGGCGTCGAGGCAGTCCTTCACGCCCTGGATCATGGTCTCGTCGATCTCGCCCTTGCCCACGATGTAAACGGGGTCCATGGTATTTGCCTTGCCGCGCAGAATAGCGCGCTGTTTGCTTGTCAGCATAATTGTTTCTCCTTTGATTTTTGAAAACAATTTATAATAGCCTCCGCTTTCGCTCTGGCTATCTTTAGCGGAAATTTTATTTTTTATATGGCGTTTGTCGCGGCCTGCGGGCCGCTCCAAACGCATTTTCACAGAAGGGACTTTCCGGCAGGACGGCCGGGAGTTTCTCTGAGGACCGTCCGCTGGGGTGGGACCCTGTTGCCGCAAAGCGGCAATAGGGCGGGCGATGGAATGGCCTGCAACAGCAACGACCGCCGCCTGTGGCGGAAACAGGAAGTTGCTGTTGGGGCAGCGGCCAGCAGGATGCAAGGCTCGTTCAAGAGCCGATGCAGCCGCTGGGTGCCGCAACCCGTATTTCGTGTCCGAAGAGAAGGCTACCGGATGGCCTGCCACTATCCCTTTATCTCAGAAAATCAGGTAATTCTTTTTCCAGCTCCGCAAGCGCGTTGCCGCGGTGGCTGATGGCGTCCTTTTCGTCGGGGGTCAGCTGGGCGTAGCTGCGGCGCTCGGTGTTGGGGCGCTTGCCCGTCTTGCCCACACCGCAGTCTGCCGGGATGAACAGCGGGTCGTAGCCGAAGCCGTAATCGCCGTTCAGCCGCTCAAAGGCGATACTGCCCGGGCACTCGCCCATGCAGGTCAGGTGGCGGCCGTCCGGCAGGATAAAGCACACTGCCGACACGAACTTTGCGCCGCGTTGCGCTGCCGGCACATCCTTCATGGCCTCCAGCAGTTTGTCGTTGTTGGCTTCGTCATCGCCGTGATGACCGCAGTAGCGGGCGCTGTAAACACCGGGCGCGCCGCCCAGCGCATCCACGCACAGGCCGGAGTCATCAGCGATGGTGGGCAGGCCGCTGGCCCTGCAGATGGTCTCGGCCTTGATGAGGGCGTTCTCGGCAAAGGTGGTGCCGGTCTCGTCCGGCTCGATGGTGATGCCCAGCTCCTTCTGGCTCACGACTTCGTGACCCTGCGCTTCCAGAATGCGGCGCAGCTCGCGGAGCTTTCCGGCATTGCCGGTGGCTGCACAAATTTTCATTCGTTTCTCCTTTTTCAAAGGGCAGTGAGAGGGTTCAGTGCTTCCACTCGCGGGGCAGCAGCTCTTCCACAAAGCCTTCCGGGGTGAAGGGCAGCAGGTCGTCGATGCCCTCGCCCACGCCGATGAACCGCACCGGCAGGCCCAGCCGCTGTTTGACTGCCACCACGCAGCCGCCCTTGGCGGTGCCGTCGAGCTTGGTCAGGATGATGCCGGTGGCGTCCGCTGCCTTGCAGAACTCCTTGGCCTGGCTGATGGCGTTCTGGCCGGTGATGGCGTCCAGCACCAGCAGCGTTTCCAGGCTGGCTTCGGGGCTGGCCTTTTTGACGCTGCGGCTGATCTTGGAAAGCTCAGCCATCAGGTTCGACTTGTTGTGCAGGCGGCCTGCCGTGTCGGCAATGACCATGTCATAGCCGCGGGCGGTGGCCGACTTGACCGTATCGAAGATGACCGCCGCCGGGTCGGCACCCTCGCCCGCACTCACGATGGGCACACCGGCGCGGTCTGCCCAGATCTCCAGCTGCTCGCTGGCTGCGGCGCGGAAGGTGTCGCCCGCCGCCAGCATGACTTTTTTGCCCTCGCGGGTGTAGTAGTCGGCCAGCTTGGCGATGCTGGTGGTCTTGCCCACGCCGTTGACGCCGATGACCAGAATGACGGCGGGCTTGCCGCTCAGATCCATCTCGGCGTCCGGCGTCATTTCCTCTGCAATGATGTCGCGCAGAGCGTCCGCCGCCTGTTCGCCGGTCTTGAGTCCCTTGTCGCGCACCCGGTCGCGCAGCTTGTCCACCAGACGGACGGCCACCTCGCCGCCCACGTCTGCAAGGATGAGCTGTTCTTCCAGCTCATCGTACATATCATCATCGATGACACTGCCGGTCAGGGTATTGAGGATATTGCCCCAGAAGCCGGTGCGGGTCTTTTCCAGACCCGTTTTCATCTTTTCCTGTTCTTTTTCTTTGTTTTTCTTGCCAAATCCGAAGAACCCCATAGTGCCCTCCTTTGTTTTTCTTCTATTATATATCAGGAAATCAGGGTCGCGTCAACCTGTTCCAGATCCAGCCGGAGCAGTTTGGACACGCCGTCCTCCTGCATGGTGACACCGTACAGCACGTTGGCGGCTTCCATGGTGCCGCGGCGGTGGGTGATGACGATGAACTGCGTCTTGTCGCTCACCCGGCGCAGATACTGGGCAAACCGTACCACGTTGGCGTCGTCCAGCGCGGCTTCGATCTCGTCCAGAATGCAGAACGGTGCCGGGTTGACTGCCAGAATGGCAAAGTAGATGCTGATGGCCACCAGCGCCTGTTCGCCGCCGGAAAGCGCTTCCAGATTCTTGATGACTTTGCCCGGCGGTGCCACCCGGATGCCGATGCCGCAGGCCAGCACATCGCTCTCATCCTCCAGCACAAGGCTGGCTTCGCCGCCGCCGAACAGCTCGGTGAACACCCGGCCGAAGTTCTCGTTGATGGCGCGGAAGCTGTCGGTAAAGATCTCCTTCATCTGTGCCGAAAGCTTCGAGATCATGCGGCTCAGTTCGCTGCGGCTCTCTTCCACGTCGGTCACCCGACGTGTCATCTCGTCGTAGCGCGCCTTGACTTCCTTGTACTCCTCAATAGCGCTGACGTTCACGCTGCCGAGGGCGCGGATCTTTCCGCGCAGGTCAGCCACCTGCGCCCGTAAGGCGGTCAGGCTTTCAAAATCGATGCAGAGTTCCTCCGCCTGACTCACCGAGAGCTGATACTCATCCCACAGCTTTGCCACAGTCTGGTCATACTCGGTCTCCGCCGCCGCCTTGCGCTCGGCAAGGCGGGCCATCTCCCGGCCGGTCTCCTCGCGGCTGTCGGCGCTGGTGCGTGCCCGCGCCAGCGCGGCCGTCTCGGCCTGCTGGCGTTCCAGCCGCTGTTCGGTGGCTTCGCGGATGGCCTTTTCTTTTTGTGCGATCTCCGACTGGCTGTCGGTCTTTGCCTGCCGGATGGCAGCGATCTCCGCCCTGCAGTTCTCGCTGCGGGCGGCCAGCGCCGCAAGGCTCTCTTCCAGCGAAGCACGGCGTGCGGCGGCATCCTGTGCCCGCTGTTCCAGCGCCGCGATCTGGCTGTAGGCCAGTTCGGCATCCTTCTGACGGGTCACCTGTTCCAGCCGCTTTGCGCTGAGCTTTTGCGCCAGGTCGCTCTGCTGTGCAAGGAAATTGTCATCTCCTTCGGCGATGCGGTTCAGCTCGTCGGTCAGGCGGTCGATTTTTCCGGTCAGCTCCGTCTGCTGTGCAGCGGCGTTCTCCGCTTTGCTGCGGCTCTCGGCCAGTGCAGCGTGCAGGGCATCGATCTCCTGCCGCCGGGCAGCAAGGTTACTTTCCAGCTGCTGCAGAGCAGCTTCCAGCCGCTTGTGCTCCGCTTCGGCGCGGACTTTGTCGTTTGCCGCCGTGATCTGTTCGCTGACCGTGGCGGTCAGCTCGGCCTGCAATGCATCGGCCTGCTCCTTGCACTGGTCGGTCTTTTCCTGCGCGGCAAGGCAGTCCTTCTGCAGTTTTGCGGCTTTCACCCGCAGCTCTTCCATCTCCTGCTTGCGGGTAAACAGTCCGGCGCTGCGCTGCACGCTGCCGCCGGTAAAGCTGCCGCCCGCGTTGACCACCTGGCCGTCCATGGTGACCACCTTGCTGCGGAAGCCGTTGTCCCGGGCAACCCGGGAAGCTTCGTTGATGTCGTCCACCACGATGATGCGCCCCAGCAGGCTGGACACGATGTTGTCGTACCGGCGGTCGGCCTGCACCAGACTGGACGCCAGCCGCGCCGTACCGGACAGCCGCCCCCGGAACACGCCGGGCTGGACGGTATCCAGCGGCAGGAAGGTAGCGCGGCCTGCGTTGTCATTGCGCAGCAGGGCGATGGCCGCCTTGGCAGCGGCTTCGTTTTCCACAACGATGTTCTGCAGCGCCCCGCCGAGGGCGGTCTCCACCGCCACTTCACAGCCCGGCTCCACCTTTAAGATGGCGGACACCGGCCCGATGATGCCCCGCAGCCGCCGCGCCCCGGCGGCGCGCATGACGGCCTTGACCGAGTTCTGGTAGCCGTCCATGTTCTTTTCCAGCTCCCGCAGAACCGAGAGCCGCTGCCGGGCGGCATCCAGCTCACGGCCAAGGCGCTGTTCGGCATTGTCGGCCTCGTCCAGCGCGGCCCGGCGGTTTTTCAGCTTCAGTTCCAGACCCGAGCGGACGTTGGCCAGCTGCTTTTCGTTTTCTTCCATCATCCGGCGGTAGCGGACAGTATCGTCCAGATCCTGCTTTGTCTCGTCTCGCCGGGCAGTCTCTTCCTGCACGCTCTGCTCGAGGGCGGGCAGGCGCTGGCGGGCGGTCTCTTCAGCGGCTTCGGCGGCGGCCTGCGCCACCTGTGCTTCGGTGCGCTGCGCGGTCAGGGCGGTCAGCTCTTCCCGCAGGGTATCCTTCCGCGCGCCGCTGGCGGTGCTCTGGTCGGTCAGATGGGCGATTTCCTCATTCAGAGCGTCGATCTGAGCCGCCAGCTTTTCGCCCTCGGCTTCCATGGTCTTTGCCACGGCGCGGTGGCGCTGCAGGGCGGCTTCGGCTTCGGTACTGTCCTGCTCCCCGTCGGCGATCTCCTGCTGCAGGGAAGCCGCGCTCTCCTCGTTGCGCAGGATGTCGTTTTCCAGCACGGCGATGCGGCTGTCCGACCCGCTGATCTGCTCGGTGATGCTGCGGATATCCCCATTCAGGCGCTCGACAGCAACCGTCAGCTGCTGTGCCTGCATCCGGATCTCCTCAGCCTCCTGCTCAGCGGCCTTTGTTTCCCGGTCGAACCGCTCGTAGTCCGCCTGCGCGGTCTCGTAGTCCCGCACCTGCTGGCGCACAGCCTCCCGGGCGCGGTGGACGCCGTCGGTCCAGAGGGTCACTTCCAGCGTCTTTTTCTCGGCGCTCAATTCGAGGAATTTCTGCGCCTTGGCGCTCTCCTTTTCCAGCGGGCCAACCCGGCTTTCCAGTTCGCCCAGGATATCCCGCAGGCGCTCGAGGTTCTCGCCCGCCGCAGCAAGACGGCGCTCAGCTTCAGTCTTGCGGTAGCGGTACTTGGCAATGCCGCAGGCTTCCTCAAAGATCTCGCGGCGCTCGCTGGATTTTGCCGCCACGATCTCCGCGATGCGTCCCTGCCCGATGACCGAATAGCCGTCGCGGCCGATGCCGGTATCCAGCAGCAGCTCGTACACGTCGCGCAGGCGGCACACCTGCCCGTTGATGGTATATTCGCTATCGCCGGAGCGGTAATACTTGCGGCCGATGGTCACTTCGTCGGCGTCCACATCAAAGGTGTGGGCGGCGTTGTCCAGCGTCAGGCGCACCTGCGCAAAGCCCATGGCCCCGCGCCGACGGGTGCCGCCGAAGATCACATCTTCCATCTTGCCCGCCGCACGCAGCTGGCGGGAGCTGGTCTCGCCCAGCACCCAGCGCACTGCGTCCGAAAGGTTGGACTTGCCGGAGCCGTTGGGGCCCACCACGCCGGTAACGCCGGTATCAAAGTTGATCTTTACCTTATCGGGAAAACTTTTAAAGCCCTGGATCTCCAGTTCCTTGAATACCATTTACTTTTCCTTTATCACGCCCAGCAGCTTGAGCGCCTCTTTGGCAGCACTCTGCTCAGCGGCTTTTTTGCTGCGTCCCTCGCCCCGGGCCACCCGGTCGGAGTTGAACCGCACCGCCACCACAAAACGCTTGTCGTGGTCCGGGCCGGACTCGCTCTCCACCACATAGCTCAGGCGCTCTTCGGGGTTCTGCTGCACGATCTCCTGCAGGCGGGTCTTGTAGTCGGCTTCCGCATGCTTGCCCTCGGTGATGAAGGGCAGGATGAATTTGCGGGCCACCTCCATGCCGCCGTCCAGATACAGCGCGGCGATGACGGCCTCGAAGGCATCCGACACCACACTGGGGCGGGTGCGGCCGCCGCAGCGCTCCTCGCCGCGGCCAAGGCGCAGGTACTCGCCCAGATTGATCTCCTGCGCAAACTGGAACAGTGCGCCCTCGCTGACAAGGCTGGCGCGGATGCGGGTCAGGTCGCCCTCCGGCCGGTCGGCGTAGGCGTGGAACAGATAATCCGCCGAAACGATCTGCAGCACGCTATCGCCCAGAAATTCCAGTCGTTCATTGTGCTTGACCGGGGTGCGGCTCTCGTTGGCGTAGCTGGTATGGGTCAGTGCGATCTCCAGCAGCTCCGGGTTTTTGAACTTATAACCAATAATTGTTTCCAACTGATGGCTCATATGTCTTGACTCCCTTGAATTGCTTGTTATTCCTCTGTCTTGTTTGCTGCAGCCAGCTCATCCAGCGCAGACTGCATGGTGCCGCACAGGTCGTTTTCCACGCAGACTTTGGCCTGACGGATGGCGTTCTTGATGCCCTTTGCCTTGGAAGAGCCATGCGCCTTGATGACCGGCTGCTTTGCGCCCAGGAAGGGTGCGCCGCCGTATTCCTCGCTGTCCATCTGGTGCTTCAGGTCGGCCACGCCGCCCTTGAGCAGCAGGTAGGCCAGCTTGCCGCCGAGGTTTGCAAGGAACATCTGCTTGAGCATCCCCAGCAGCATCTTGGCCACGCCCTCGGTCAGCTTGAGGATGACATTGCCGGTAAAGCCGTCGCAGACTACCACGTCCACTTCGCCGTTCGGCACATCCCGCGGCTCGATGTTGCCCACAAAGCGGATGCCCGGGGTAACTTTCAGCAGCTGGTGGGCGTCCCGCAGCATGGGGGTGCCCTTGCTCTCCTCGGCACCGTTGTTGGCCAGCGCCACGCTGGGGCTCTGGCGGCCTTCCACTTTGTTTACATAGCAGCTGCCCATGACGGCAAAGGCGGCCAGCATCTCGGGGCGGCACTCCACGTTGGCGCCGCAGTCCAGCAGCAGATAGGCCTGCTTTTTGGCGGGCACCATGGTAGCCAGTGCCGGGCGCTTGACGCCCCGCAGGGTGCGCACGATGAGGCTTGCGCCGACGTGCAGCGCACCGGTGCTGCCGGCAGAGACAAAGGCGTCGCCTTTGCCCTCCTTGAGCATATTCAGGCCCACCACGATGGAGGAATCCTTCTTCTGGCGGATGGCGCGGGCAGGCTCGTCGCACATCTCGATGGTCTCAGTGCAGTTCACCAGCTCGATGCCGTCCAGCGGGATGCTGTGCTCGGCAGCGGTCTTGCGCACCAGCGCTTCATCGCCCACACCGATGACCTGCACGCCGTATTCCTTCACGGCCTGCGCCGTGCCTTCCAGCACAGCCAGAGGGGCGTTGTCGCCGCCCATCATATCCACGATGATCTTCATAGTTGCTCTCCTTTCTGTTTGCGGAGAATGGCCCTGCTGTTACAGGGCGGTTTCATCCAGCCACTGCTGGAAGCTGGCAACAGCGCGCTCGGCCTGTGCCATGTAACGCAGGCGCTTGTCCCGCGGGCGGCTTTCCGCCGGGAGCGGCGGCAGGATGCCCATGTTTGCGCCCATGGGCTGGAAGTGCTTGTTTTCGGTGGTCAGATACTGCACCAGCGCGCCGCACATGGTGTCGGCGGGCGGGGCAGGCAGTTCTTTGCCCACAAGGCGGGCGTACAGGCTGCGGGCCGCCAGCAGACCGCAGGCAGCGCTTTCCATATAGCCCTCAAAGCCGGTGATCTGCCCGGCAAAGAACACGTTGGGGTGCTCCTTTAAGCACAGCTGTGCGCTGAGCACCCGGGGCGCATCCAAAAAGGTGTTGCGGTGCATCACGCCGTAGCGCACGAACTCCGCATTTTCCAGGCCGGGGATCATGCTGAACACCCGCTTCTGTTCGCCCCACTTGAGGTTGGTCTGGAAGCCTACGATGTTATACAGGGTGCGCTCCTTATTTTCGGCCCGCAGCTGGACATTGGCCCAAGGGCGGTGGCCGGTGCGGGGGTCTACCAGACCCACCGGGCGCAGGGGGCCGAACCGCATGGTGTCGGCACCCCGGGCAGCCATGATCTCGATGGGCATACAGCCCTCGTAGACCGTGACGGTATCCGCCTTTTTGCCGTGGGCGTCCGGGTCGGGCTGTGCGCTCTGCTCCGCGCCGGTGTCGAAGTCGTGCAGGGGTGCGCGCTCGGCCGAAGCCAGTGCGGCGTGGAACGCTTCGTACTCTGCCTTGTTGAAGGGGCAGTTCAGATAGTCGGCCTCGCCCCGGTCGTAACGGGACGCGGCAAAGACTTTTTCGTAGTCGAGGCTCTCCGCCGTCACGATGGGTGCCACGGCATCGTAGAAATGCAGGCGCTCGTCGCCGGTCAGCCGGCCGATCTCGTCGGCCAGTGCGCCGTCGGTCAGGGGGCCGGTGGCCACAAGAATGGGCGCGCTTTCGTCGATGTGCTCCACCCGCTCCCGGTGGACGGTGATATTTTCACAGGCTTCCACCATGCGGGTCACTTCGGCGCTGAAGGCGTCGCGGTCCACGGCCAGCGCACCGCCGGCAGCCACACGGGCCACCTCGGCGGCGTTCAGCAGCTGGCTGCCCATGCGGCGCATCTCTTCTTTCAGCAGGCCGGACGCAGAGTCCAGCCGTTCGGCTTTCAGGCTGTTGGAACAGATCAGCTCCGCAAAGCCTTCGCTCTTATGTGCGGGCGAAAAGTGGACAGGCTTCTGCTCGTACAGGTCCACCTGCACGCCTTTGCCTGCCAGCCAGAGCGCCGCTTCGCAGCCCGCAAGACCGGCACCCAGCACAGTTACTTTATATTCGCTCATTGATATTTCCTTTTAATCCTTCTTCGGCACCGGCATCTCAAAGCCGCAGCCTTCCTTTGCGCAGTAGAGCTTCGAGCCCTTGCGGAACAGGGTGCTGCCGCACTTTTCGCACTTGGTGGGCACCGGGGTGTCCCATGTCATAAAATCGCAGTCCGGGTAGCGCTCACAGCCGTAGTAGATGCGGCCTTTGGAGCTCTTGCGCTCCAGCATACGGCCCTTGCCGCACTTGGGGCAGATGCCGCCGGTGTCCTTCACGAGGCGCTTGGTGCCGCGGCACTCGGGGAAGCCGCTGCAGGCCAGGAACTTGCCGTACTTGCCCACCTTGATGACCATGG
>ERZ837487.4249-NODE-4249-length-11535-cov-8.091986_pt1 | contig 11535 bp, 8 predicted proteins | sample MGYA00519911_ERZ837487 | MGnify/ENA primary metagenome ERZ837487 (study PRJEB31850, sample SAMEA3708818) | human gut metagenome | biome: human gut; feature: human-associated habitat; material: faeces | place: China | collected 2014 ...
GCATTCATCCCGCCACCTAAGAGGAATGGGGGTATTCTGCCGATTTTATGATAAAGGAAAGGTATGTATTAAAAATGAATCAAAGTTTAACCCGGCAGTTTTTCAGATTTACGATCCCAACGATCCTGTCTATGGTGGCATTTTCCCTGTACACCCTGGTCGATGGAATCTTCGTGGCGAAGGGTGTCGGTGAGACAGCATTGGCGGCGGTAAATTTATCGTCGCCTTATAATTCTGTGATGTTTGCGGCCGGACTTCTTCTGGCTGTGGGCATGTCTACCACCATTGCCATCCGCCTGGGAAATGGAAAGCATCACGAGGCGAGCAGTCTTTTTACCCGGAATCTGATTGTAGCAGTCGTTGTTTCTATTGTAATCTCAGTTCTGACACTGTTAAATCTCCGCTCCGTAGCGCAGTTTTTAGGTGCAGAAGGGGATACGCTGGGCTATGTGATGGAATACGTAGGCGGTGTATCTCCGTTTGCCGTATTCTTTATCTGCTCTTATAATATGGAGATTCTGGTAAAAACTGACGGAACCCCGCTTTTGTCAACCATTGGCGTCAGTCTGGCAGGTGTGACGAATCTGGTACTGGACTGGCTGTTTGTCATGATCTTTCACTGGGGGGTCAGAGGCGCGGCTGTTGCTACGGGACTGGCCCAGGTGGTGTCTACGGTGCTTTATCTCTATTATTTTGCCAGGCGTTCCAAACAGCTTCATTTTGTAAAAGTGTCCTTAAAACCATCAGGATTCAGGATCTACCGCCGGACACTTCCGCTGGGAGTGGCGGACAGTATCACAGAGGTGTCCAATGGAGTGGTATTATTTGCATTTAATCAGACGATCCTCCGGCTGATCGGGGAGAGTGGTGTGGTCAGTTATACAGTGATCGGCTATGTCAATACCCTGGTGCTGATGGTCATGTCAGGAATTGCCCAGGGAATCCAGCCTATCAGCAGCTTTTATTATGGAAAACAGGAGCGCAAGAGCTATGAGGCCATTTTGAAAATGGCTCTTGCCATGGCCATAATCCTGAGTGTGGGTAGTTTTCTGGGCTGCCAGATGTTCGGAGGCAGTATTGTTGGATTGTTTATCAAGCGGGACAGTCTGCTGTTTGACAGCAGTGTAGCTGCCCTGCGCAAATATTCCCTGGCGTTTGTACTGATGGGATTTAATGTGGTACTGGCGGCATTTTTTACTTCGATAGAAAAGGCGTCCAGATCATTCCCGATTTCTGTGGGAAGAGGACTGATCTTCCCGGTACTGGCATTAGTGCTGGTTCCAAAGGTACTGGGAGCGGAAAATCTGTGGTATGCCGGAGCGGTCAGTGAGGTGGCAGCATCGGTGATCGCAGGGATGTTTATGGCAATGTATTTAAAAAAAAGAAGATAAAAATTCTTCTAAATCTTTTAATTTGTGGAAAAGCACTTGCAATCTGTCATTTTCCAGGTATAATTTAATTGAGAAAATGTAGCTATTTAGCAGGTCTGCGCACATGCTGCGCTGACCGTAAGAACACATAGGTTCAAATATACTCAAAATCCAGAGTATTCGTTTGTGCTAACGTCAAAGCAGTCGGAAACGTCGAGAAGTAACCAGTGCAAGTTGAAACAGCCTTGCTAATTATAGGATAGAACCTTGATGGTGACGTTTGGACAATGGTAGAAGCCTACGAAAACCAAGTGGCAAAAAGAAAAAATATTAAGAAAGGAAAAGCTATTTAGATGAAAACCTATATCTAATTAATGAAAAAGAATTTATAGGTGTGTACCGATGGCTAAGTCGGGAATTTACGACTGTGGAGTGTACAAGAACTTGTGAGTAGTGTGTTACTTTTAACCACCAAAGCATACACGTTGAAACAGTAACTATAAATCGTGAGATTATAGCAAATCATCTAGCATACGCACATTTGTGTATGTTTTTAGTAGCAGGAATCATTCATGAGAGGTGTAGAGACCAGAATTCAGGAAATCCGTCACAGAATTTTCAGAGAGGTCGCAAGAATGGCTTATCATACGGAGTGGCCGATTGATAAGCGAATTGAAGAATTACCATACAAGATTATCCCAGGAGAGGTTGGAAATTTCCGGAATGATGTATTTCTGGAGAGAGCCATTGTAGGAGAGCGTCTGCGTCTGGCAATGGGTCTTCCAAATAGAAGCGCCGCAGAGCATGCGCCTCTGTCTGATAACATCGAGGCAGCAGATAAACCAGAGACTTATTATACTCCGCCACTGATCAACGTGATCAAGTTTGCCTGCAACGGTTGTCCGGAAAAACGGGTTTATGTAACAGAGGGATGTCAGGGCTGTCTGGCTCATCCATGTGAGGAGGTTTGCCCGAAGGATGCAGTGAAGCTGGATCATACAACAGGACGTTCCCACATTGATCAGGATAAATGTATTAAGTGCGGACGTTGTGCGGATGTCTGCTCTTATAATGCGATCATCATCCAGGAGCGTCCGTGTGCGGTTTCCTGTGGTATGGATGCAATTCATTCCGATGAGAATGGAAAAGCAGATATCGATTATGAGAAGTGCGTATCCTGTGGCCAGTGTCTGGTAAACTGCCCATTTGGTGCTATTGCAGATAAATCCCAGATTTTCCAGGTAATTCGTGCAATTCAGTCTGGCGAGAAGGTTTATGCGGCGGTAGCGCCTGCATTCGTTGGCCAGTTTGGTCCGAAGGTAACACCAGGAAAATTAAGAGCGGCTATGAAGGCTCTTGGATTTACAGATATTTTTGAGGTTGCTATCGGTGCAGATCTGTGTGCAACACAGGAAGCAGAGGATTTCGTGAAAGAGGTTCCGGAGAAGCTGCCATTTATGGGTACTTCCTGCTGCCCGGCGTGGTCTGTGATGGCGAAAAAGCTGTTCCCAGAGTATACAAACTGCATTTCCATGGCATTGACACCTATGGTACTGACAGCTCGTCTGATCAAGCTGCATCATGAGAATGCGAAGGTTGTATTTATCGGGCCGTGTGCAGCGAAGAAGCTGGAGGCAATGCGCCGGACTGTTCGAAGCGAGGTGGATTTCGTACTGACCTTTGAGGAGATGGCAGGTATCTTTGATGCGAAGCATGTAAACTTAGAGACCATCGAGGAAGATCCGGCAGGTGTTAACGATGCTTCTACAGACGGACGTAATTTTGCAGTTGCTGGCGGTGTTGCAAAAGCAGTGACCAACGTTCTGAAAGAGAAATATCCGGATCTGGAGGTAAAGGTTGCCAATGCAGAGGGACTGAAGGAATGTAAGAAGATGATGCAGCTGGCAAAAGCCGGTAAATATAATGGATATCTGCTGGAAGGTATGGCATGTCCGGGCGGCTGCGTAGCTGGAGCAGGAACCATGCAGGCTATCAAGAAATCCCAGGCAGCGGTCAATATGTATGCGAATAAAGCAGGACACAAGACTTCTGATGGAACAGAACATGTGAAAGAGCTGGACAAGTTAGTTGATTAAAACCTGAGAGTGATATATAATGGAGACCAGGAATGGAACGGAAGCGGAATGCTTCTGATGCTGTTCCTGGTTTTTTGTTTCATAGAATTGCGTCTTGTGAATTGGATATTTGATATCAGGGAGTATCGTTATGGTAAAAAAATCAGGATATAATGGGCCGAGAAACAGCAGAATAAAGAGACAAAGGGCCAGAAGAAGAAAGAAAATGATGATCAGGGCCGGTGCAGCGGCTCTGTGTCTGGCAGCGGTGATCGGAGCAGTGTCTGGCATCCGGGCGCTGGTTGGAGGACATAAGACCAAGAACCAGGAGCATATCACCAGTATGGAGGAGACACTTCCACAGAAATTAAAAGAGATCAACGGCATTTCTGTAAAGGGACTTGGGTATGAGGAGACCGTTGCAGCTTTAACGAAAGGGTACAACTGGAATTTATCAGTTTCTTATAAGGGAAAAACGGAGAAACTGAACAATCTGATCGAAGCCAGGACCAGACAGTATCTGGATGAGATCTGCACTCAAAATATGGAAGGTTCTTACACCTTTGACCTTCTGGATGTGTCTGAACTGGCGAAAGAGGAGGCCGGCCGGCTTGCCGGAATCTGGGATCAGAAGCCAGAGAACAGTACCCTGGATCACTATGACGCGGCCAGTGGGAAGTTTGTATTTTGCGGTGGAAAAGACGGCGTGGTCATTGACCAGGAAAAACTGGCAGCGGATATCAGTCAGGCGGTGAAGGATCAGAAGCTTGACCAGAGTTTAAGTGCCGAAGGCAATTTCCAGGCGGCTGATTCTGACGAGGCGGTTCAGGCAAAATATAAGACATTGGAGACATTTACTACCAATACCACCAGTAATCCCAAGAGAAACACCAACGTCCGTCTGGCTGCAGAGGCGTTGAATGGAACCATTGTGCAGCCTGGAGAAGAATTTTCCTTTAACCAGGTCATTGGTCCGAGAACAGAGGAAAAGGGTTATCAGGCAGCTGCGGCTTACAATAGCGGCGAGGTGGTACAGGAGGTGGGCGGCGGTGTCTGCCAGATTTCCAGTACCTTATATCGGGTGGTCTTCGAAACGGGAATGGAAGTGACGTACCGCCGTTCCCATACCTTCGAGCCGAACTATGTGACACCAGGACAGGATGCCACGATCAGCTGGGATATGCCGGATTTCCGGTTCGTGAATACTTCTGAGGGCGCTATTGGCATCCGGGCCAGTTATGCGGACCAGAAAGCTACGGTTTCGATTTATGGAATTCCGGTTCTGGATGACGGTGTGACCTGGAAGCTTTATTCTGAAAAGACAGAGGAAGGGGAAAAACCGGAGCCTCAATATGTGGAGGACCCGACCCTGGCGCCAGGCACAGAAAAGGTAAAGAGCAACGGAACGACGGGAAGCACCTGGGTGACTTACAAGGTCATTTATAAAGATGGTGTGGAGATCGACCGTGTGAAGGATCACGAGAAGATTTACAAGGGGCATGCACCGGTGATCTTAAGGAACACAGGGACTACCCAGGTGACTGCAGAGGCTGGAGATGTAACAGCGAATGGCCAGACCACGGAGGAGGCTGTTACCGCTGCGATTCCGGTAGACGGCATGGACGATGAGACCCATAGCGGAGCTTCCAGGACAGATGGCGAGATGTCCCAAAGTGGAACCCAGAGCAGCACAGCGGTCAGTGAAACAACCGGGACAGAGACGGTACAGACCACAGAGGCAGAGACAGTGATCGAACCGGAACCGGTTGTGGCACCGGCAGAAAACCTCAGTGAGACGGTTCAACAGATTCCCCCACTCTAAATCAATCTTCATTTTCCCGTAATGAAACTGAAAGAGAAATATTGGTTTCCCCGTTTGGATTTTTGGTATAATGAGTGTACTGAAAAAGAACGATCAAGATATTGCTTTTAACGGTTATGGGAGGAGAGAGAAGTATGAGAAAACGTCTGGTAAGTACTGCCTTGATCTGCGGAATATTATCGGTTTCTATGTTAAATGGCTGCGGAAAGAAAACAGCAGATGCAACCGCAGGCACAACTGCCATTCAGGAGAACAGCAGTGCGGAAGAGACAACCACGGAAGCGAAGGAAAGCAGTGCGGAAGAGACAAAAGCGGAAGAAGAGGGCCAGGTGAATCAGGAGAAACAGGATCCGGCTGCCATTGTTCCGGTGACGGTAGACTATAGCCATGACGGCGACTGGAAAGACCAGAAAACCCTGTTTTTCAGTAAAGTGGCCCAGATCAAGCTGCTGGATGACGACCATAAGAAACTTCAGGACGTATTAAAGGCTTTAAACCAGAGTGCACTGGACGATCAGAAATCGGTGATAGATGAGAATAAAAAATATGCGGAGCAGGAATATGCTTCTAATCCAGATATGGTTGAATATACCTTTGATCGGGATATCCTGGTAGCCCGTTCCGATGAGACGGTATTGAGCATGGCGGTGATGGAAAGCTCTTACCTGGGCGGCGCCCATTCATTTTGCGCGACTATTGGCAGAACATATGATACCCAGACAGGCAAAGAGCTTTCACTGAAAGACGTGGTATCCGATTATGATGGTATTTATGAATATGTAAAGACGCAGCTGGAAGAAAACTATGACCAGTCCATGTTTTTTGAGGATTACCAGGACACTCTTCAGAAAATGTTCTATGATGAAAGCGGCGATTATGGAACGGTACAGTGGACCATTTCCCAGACAGGGCTAAGCATTTATTTCAATCAGTATGATCTGGCTCCATATGCAGCAGGAAGCCAGCAGGTGGATATTTCCTTTAAGGCCCAGCCACAGCTGTTCCAGAGCAGATATGTGGTGGAAAAGGAGTCTTACATCAAGGTAATAAGGGAAAATAAAAGTTGCTTTGCGGATGTAGATGGAGACGGAAAAGAAGAAGAGATTTCCTATTCCGTTGCCCACAATGAATATGGGTTCGGCGGCGCTATCACAGTAACCTGCGATGGTCAGACCTTTGATACAACAGAGGTTGATAAAGATGCTTCTGATGCATATGGTGCATACGGGGCATACTCATCAGAAGGTTATGTGCTGCATACGTCGGACGGAAGAACCTATCTGTATCTGCAGCATCTGGATGACAATGATTACCGTTATGTGAACGTATTCCGTTTAGACCAGGGAATGCCTTCCTACGTGGGGTATGAGGGAATGGCCTGGTATAATGCGCAGATCTTAGATCCGGATTCCTTTATGCTGTATACAAGACTGGATGTTCTGGGAACCTACTATGGCATGAAGAGGTATCATGTCGATGAAGCCGGACTTCCGGCATCCGATGACGAGGCATATGTGATCAATGAGAGCAGTATGCTACGATCTACGAGAGATTTAGCGGTAACGATTCTGGAGAAAAATGGTTCTGAGACCGAAGCCACCGTTCCGTCCGGAACCGGTTACACCATATTCCGGACAGACGGAGCTTCTTATGCGGACGCCCACTTAAACGATGGCCGCGACTGCCGCATCCAGATAAAAGAAGGAAGCAGAGGCTGGGGCTGGGATATCGATGGAGTCAGCGAGGAGGAGTGCTTTGAGTGGTTTCCTTATGTGGGATAGCCATTAAAACCGCCACGCTCCGTGGTGCCAGATGAATCGAAGAAAGGCTGCATACGGCCGGAGAATCCTGTTCTCCGGCTGTTTCTGTATAGACCGTCCATTTGTAAGGATCAGGAAGTGCCGGGAGAGGGCAGTCCTGCTCTTCCCAGAAGACATTGACAGCCAGACAGACGATGTCATCTTCTCCGTTTTGGGGTTTTACACCGGAGTAGGTGACTGAGCAGGCTCTGGCAGTGCAGTCACCGCCCAGGGTAATGATCTCCGGAAAACCAACGGAACAGAGACCGCAGGATTTGCGGATCACCGGATGTTCCATGCGGAATGCGATCATGTTTTTTACAAATTCAAAATGTTCTCTGTTTTTCTCAAGAAATGTCCAGTCTAACCAGGAGATCTCGTTGTCCTGGCAATAGGCGTTATTATTTCCATACTGTGTATTTAAAAATTCATCACCGGACAGAAACATCGGGGTGCCGCGGCTCATCAGCAGAACAGCCATAGCATTTTTTGCGAGTTTATGGCGCAGTGCGAGTACCTCCGGATCATCTGTCTCACCTTCGATACCGCAGTTCCAGCTCCGGTTATCATCATTTCCGTCCTGACCGGCCCAGCCGTTTGCCTCATTGTGTTTCCAGTTATAGGAATACATGTCCCACAGAGTAAAGCCGTCATGGCAATTCAAAAAGTTCACAGAGGCGTTATTTCCACGGATCGCCGGATCATAGAGATCCCTGGAGCCGGTGATCCGGCGGATCGCAGTGTCAGCCATGCCGTAATCGCCTTTGAGAAAATTGCGCAGGTCATCCCGGTAGCGGCCATTCCATTCTGCCCACCGGCTCCAGGATGGGAAGCTGCCCACCTGGTAGAGCCCGCCGGCATCCCACGCTTCTGCGATCAGCTTCACATCGCCGAGGATCGGATCGCAGGCCAGGCTTTGCAGAAGCGGAGGCTGTTCCATCGGCATTCCGTCCTCATTTCGACCGAGGATACTGGCCAGATCGAAACGGAATCCGTCCACATGGTAGGCAGTGGTCCAGTAACGCAGGCAGTCCAGGATCAGCTGGCGCACGATGGGGTGATTGCAGTTTAAGGTGTTGCCGCAGCCACTGTAATTGTAGTAATAACCGTTCGGTGTCAACATATAATAAATATTGTTGTCAAAGCCCTTGAAGGAAAAACAGGGTCCCTGTTTATTTCCCTCTGCTGTATGATTGAATACCACATCCAGAAAGCACTCGATGCCATTCTGGTTCAGCGCCCGGATCAGCTCTTTCAATTCGGTACCTTCACGGTTGTATTCGATTTCTGCAGCATAGCTGGTGTTTGGAGCAAAAAAACTGACCGGATTGTATCCCCAGTAATCGATCAGGGTCTTTCCATCTACCTCCCGGCTGTCCTTCATTTCATCGAATTCAAAAATCGGCATCAGCTCCACGGCATTGACACCCAGCTCTTTTAAATAAGGAATTTTTTCCATGATGCCGGAAAAGGTTCCGGGGTGGGAAACACCGGAAGAGGCATGTCTGGTAAATCCACGGACATGAAGCTCGTAAATGACCAGATCCTCCATCGGCACCAGTGGATTACAGTCTTTTCCCCAGTCAAAGTGGTCCTGGACAACACGGGCTTTATAGAAGGAGCCCTCTGGGTTTTTGGTTCCCCAGACGCTCTGCCCGGTGACTGCCCTGGCATAAATGTCTAACAGAGGCTTCTTTTTATCAAATAGCAGTCCCTTTCCCTCGTCATAAGGTCCATCGAGGCAGTAGGCATATTCGAATTCTTCAATATCCAGACCAAAGATGATCATCGAATAGACGTGGCCGATGCGGTAGTGGCTGGGAAATGGGATCGTTGCGTAGGGCACTGTTTCTTTGCGGTGAAAGAGCAGCAGCTCGCAGGAGGTGGCACCGTGTGAGTGGATGGTAAAGTTCACACCTCCGGGAACGACCATGGCTCCATTGATCTCATAAAGTCCGGGCCGGACAGAAAATCCGTTGATCTGATCCAAAGGTTCTAAAGTCAGTGGATGCATAAGCAGCTCCTTTCTGAATCAAAGTAATGAATTTTTATCATAATTATAACAATCTATTTGTGCAAATAAAATATGTAATATATAAAAAATACATGAAAAATAGGCAAAAAGACGAAAATAACTATTCAAAAAAGGACAAAAAGACGATATAATAAGAATTACTAGAAGCGGAAAACCATAAAAATCAGGAAGGAGGAGACGTATGGGAAAACAGTCAAATTCATATGACCTGGAACGTGCAAAGTGTTATATGGAAAATTATCTGTCAAAAAATGTTATGGCATCGGGTCTGGCAAAGTACTGTAAGATCTATTTATTTTACAATAGCGATTCTCCGGAACTTCAGGACATGGAAGTGAATACATTTGGAACAGGAGTTATGGAGGATTCGGTCCTGCGGGAGATCCTGTGTCAGGGAAACGATCTGCGCACGACAGAGATCATCCGTAAAATGAAGAACTGTTCAAGGAATCCATGGGAGCTTGCGGAAGCACTTAACTGTAAATACGAGAAACTAAAAAATATTGTCGGACTATAAAGGAAATGTTATGGCAGTGGCATTATTAACACAAAAAGTCATCAAAGAAGCCTTCTGGAAACTGCTGTCGGAGAAATCATTTTCCAAGATCACGGTAAAGGATATTGTGGAGATATGTGGAATCAACCGTAATTCTTTTTATTATCATTTTGCGGACATACCATCATTGGCCAGGGAATGTGTGATGGATTATATCGGAGCAGTGGCTGATCATAATGATAAAGCTTCCATCGAGGAGTGCCAGGAGGCGATCTTTACCAGCTTGCTGCTGAATAAAAAAGAGGTCCTGAATATGTTTCATTCCATGAGCCGGGAGGTGGTAGAGCATGGGATCATGACATGCTGCGAGGCTGTGGCAGAGCGGTATCTGGAGCCTTATCATCTGCAGAAGGACTCGGATAAGTATTATTTTCTTCTGACATTTATTAAGTGTGAGCTGTTTGGACAGTGCGTGGCCTGGTTAAACTGCGGGATGAAGACCGGCTATAAGGAGCTGTCCGGCAAATTATGTCAGATGATGGAGCAGTTCCTGAAGGTCGTTTATCTCAGTTGAGAAGATTCCCACGTTGGAGTCCTGTGGTACAGGATCATAAAAAATCATCATAGGTAGTGTCATATTGAAAACCAGTCGGAGAACTGGTTTTTTTCTTTGTTTGCGCGCCATGGGCGCGCTCTAACGGGTGTAAGTCCCGAACATGCCCAGGTAGTGGGAAATGTATAGCCGAACAGCAAGGGTGTCTACCGTGAGGTGGAATCTGAAGGAAGCTGTAAGCGAATCTCTGGTCCGACGGACAGAAATCGCATATAAGGCTAGGCTTCGAGTGATAAGCTGGCAAAGAACAGCGAAGTCTAATAACTATCACGTTTGTAGAAGCAGAGTAAATGCGGCGGATATATGGAGAGAAAGAGCGTGCACCTTAAGCGTGGAGGTCTCACAGAGGTTTCATTAGCCTAGTAACAACGAACTGTGAGAAGTCAGCCGAGCCCATAGTAGTGAAGAAGTCTCTGTAATGGAGATGGAGCGAAGGGGCGAACAATCAATAAGTTTGAGTATGTCTCGTATTGCAGAAATGACAACATCTGCCGTAACCAATCGGGTAAAAGGTGGTCAAATCAAGCGAGACGGAAAGGAAAGAACGCATGGACACAAGTAATCTAATGGAGCAGATATTATCTAGTGACAATCTCAACAGAGCATATCTGCAAGTCGTACGAAACAAAGGTGCAGAGGGAGTGGACGGAATGAAGTACACAGAACTCAAGGAGCATCTGATAAGGAGCGGCGAAATCATCAAGGAACAGTTGAGGACAAGAAAATATAAACCTCAACCAGTACGAAGAGTGGAGATACCAAAGCCAGACGGTGGTGTCAGAAACCTGGGAGTACCAACAGTAACAGACAGATTCATACAACAAGCCATCGCACAGGTGTTAACACCAATCTATGAGGAACAGTTCCATGACCACAGTTACGGATTCAGACCTAATAGATGTGCACAGAAGGCAATTCTAACGGCACTCGATATAATGAATGACGGAAATGACTGGATTGTAGACATCGACTTGGAAAAGTTCTTTGACACAGTAAACCATGATAAGCTAATGACTTTAATTGGAAGAACAATTAAGGACGGAGATGTCATTTCTATTGTAAGGAAGTATCTAGTGAGCGGAATTATGATAGACGATGAGTATGAGGATTCCATTGTGGGAACTCCACAAGGAGGAAACCTTTCTCCATTGCTGGCAAACATCATGCTCAATGAACTTGATAAGGAAATGGAAAAGAGAGGGCTTAACTTTGTACGATATGCAGATGACTGTATTATCATGGTCGGAAGTGAAATGTCTGCGAATAGAGTTATACCAGTGAGCTTTACCGCAGCACCCTGAGAAAATATGAAATCATCCAAAGTA
>ERZ837487.4251-NODE-4251-length-11534-cov-23.315620_pt1 | contig 11534 bp, 8 predicted proteins | sample MGYA00519911_ERZ837487 | MGnify/ENA primary metagenome ERZ837487 (study PRJEB31850, sample SAMEA3708818) | human gut metagenome | biome: human gut; feature: human-associated habitat; material: faeces | place: China | collected 2014 ...
TGCCCTACCACTGGGCACTGGACGGCATCTCCAACACCCAGACCATCAACCCCGAGGCACTGGGTCACAGCGAGGGCGAGCGCGTGGAGAACCTGGTGCAGGTCATGGACGGCTACTTCGATCAGGGCGCACACCACCTGAACGTCAACGTCTTTGGCAAGGAGAAGCTGCTGGATGCCATGGAGCATCCCGAGAAGGAAGAGTACGCCAACTTCACCATCCGTGTGTCCGGCTACGCTGTCAAGTTCATCGACCTGACCCGTGAGCAGCAGATGGATGTCATTTCCCGCACCTGCCATGCCGTCCTGTAATCCGGTCGGCTATGTCCACTCGCTGGAGAGCTTCGGCTCGGTGGACGGCCCCGGCGTGCGCTTTGTGGTGTTCCTGCAGGGGTGTGCCCTGCGGTGCAAATACTGCCACAACCCCGAAACGTGGGCGGAAGGCGGCACCGAATGGACGGTGGACGCCCTGTTCCAGCGGGTGTGGCGCTACCGCAACTACTGGGGCAAAAAAGGCGGCATCACGGTCAGCGGCGGCGAACCGCTGCGCCAGATGGAATTCCTGACGGCATTCTTTGAGCTGGCGCGCTCCAAAGGCGTGCACACCGCGCTGGACACCGCAGGGCAGCCTTTCCGCCCGGATGACCCGGCGTATCTGGCCGGGTTTGACCAGCTGATGAAGTCCACCAGTCTGGTCATCCTCGACCTGAAGGAGATCGACCCGGAGCGCCACCGGCAGCTCACCGGAAAAGACAATGCCAACATTCTGGCGATGGCACGGCGCATTTCCGACCTCGGCGTGCCGCTGTGGATCCGGCATGTTCTCGTGCCCGGACTGACCGACGACGAGGACGGCCTGCGCAAAACGGCGGACTTCATCCGCAGCCTGAACACGGTGCAGCGGGTGGAGGTTCTGCCCTACCACACGCTGGGTCTGTTCAAATGGCAGAAGCTGGGCATCCCCTATCCTCTGCCGGACGCCGTGCCGCCTACGGCAGAGCAGGTACAGCGCGCCGAAGAACTTCTGGAAGTGAGCCGGTATCCCGGCTGAAGCGGAAAAATAGTTTGATCTTGGACCCCCGGAGCGTCTGCGGACGCTCCGGGGGTCTGTTTTTGTTGGCAGAGACGTGGAGACAAACCGCATTTGCAGCGGCCTTCTTTTCCCAGCCCGAAACCCTGCCCGAAACCTTTTGAAACTGCTGTAAAGTCGTTCTTTTTTTGTGTGCAGGTTTGACATATTTTCCGTCTGCTTCCGGTTTTTGTGCCGTTTTGGCTTGACGCGGTATCATTCTCGCTCTATAATGGTGTCATTCAAAGCGGACGGCGCATTTTTGACGATATAACGTCGAAATCGCGTCAAATTGACGAGGTTTCCGGAAATGGCAGAACCGTTTCCGGGAACAGCCAATTTTTCAAAGGAGGATTTCAGGTATGCGAATCGACACCAAACGAAAGCTGGCCTTGCGGGTACTTTCTACAGCTGCGTTGATGGCAATGGTCTCTTCCATCGCCACGGCGGCCTTTGCGGACACCTACGATCTGACCAAGGGCAGCGTGACCGTGAGAGCCGAGAGCAGCGGCACTTATGTCACCCAAACGGATTCGGACAACAACTATGTGAAAAACGGCTACGGTGACTTGCTGAAGGACTATAGGGACGATACGCCCACCCTGACCACCAATGGCGAGAAGGCGCACAACACGGCGTCCATCCACACTGACGAAGGCGTTTCCACAACGGTCACGCTGGACAACGTGAACATCGACGTCAGCGACACCGGCAAGGCTGCCCTGACCGTGACGGGTACCGGCGACACCGAGATCGAGCTGAAGGGAGACAACACCCTCGTCAGCGGTTCCGGACATGCAGGTCTGGAAAAGAACGACACCTACCGCAGCGAGCCTTCCCAAAACGGCTCCCTGACCATCAACGCAGCGGATCCCGACAGCTCCCTGACCGCCACCGGCGGCGCGGGCGGCGCAGGCATCGGCGGTGCAAGTTCCAGAAGCGGCAGCAACATCACCATCACCGGCGGCAATATCACTGCCACTGCCGGCAGCAACACCGGCAGTGGCCGCGTGTACTGCGGTGCAGGCATCGGCGGCGGTTATGCCGGAACTGCCAACATTATCACCATCTCCGGCGGCACCGTGGACGCCACCGGCGGCTCCCATGGTGCAGGCATCGGCGGCGGCGGCAACAGCTACCAAAGTGCAGCCGGCAGCGCCAGCAACATCACCATCTCCGGCGACAAGACCCATGTCACTGCCACTGGCGGTTTCGGGGGTTCCGGCATCGGCGGCGGTGCGGGCGGCGGTGTCAACAACAGCACTGCAGGCAACGCCAGCAACATTACCATCTCCGGCGGCACGGTCATCGCCACCGGCAACGGTTCGGCTGCAGGTATTGGCGGCGGTTCCAGTGTGTCAGCTGTTGGCGTGCCCAAAGCCGGCAGCGCCACCGACATCACCATCTCCGGCGGCAATGTGACCGCCATCGGCGGCAAGGGGTCTGACTCCCAAAGCGGCGGCGCCGGCATCGGCGGCGGCACTGACAGTCGTGAGTGCGGCAACGGCGGTGTCGGCAGCAACATCACCATCTCCGGCGGCACCGTGAACGCTGTGGGCGGCCGCAACAGTGCCGGCATCGGCGGCGGCGACGGTGCAGACTGCAGCGGCATCACCATCTCCGGCGGCACGGTCACGGCAAGCAGCGCAGACGGCGCAGCCGGTATCGGCGGCGGACGCTGGGCCGGTGCAGGCACAGCAGACAGTGCCGGCGTGACCATCACAAACGGCACCGTCACCGCCAACGGCGGTGCAGGCGCGGCAGGCATCGGCGACGGTTATAACAATGTTTCTGACGTCGGCTCGGTCATTTCCATCACCGGCGGCACCGTGGCTGCCACCGGCGGCGCGGGCGAAGCTGCGGGCATCGGCAACGGCGAAAAGGACGCCCATGACGCCGCCGTGAACATCAGCGCCACCAATGCTGTCCTTGACGTGACGGCGGTGACGCAGGGCAGCGGGGAAGCCATCACCGGCGGCGAGGACCTGACCATGGCAAAGCTGAACAACCGGTTCAGCGGCGTGGTGCGTTTCTTCCGCGGCGAGGACCACTACAACACCGTGCACAACGGCAAGTATGTGGGCATGGACGACAACAACGCCGATGAGCACAAGGAAACGGACGCCCACATCTGGGGCAGCACCGAGATCATCCGGCAGGCAACCCCGACTGAGCAGGGCATCCTGCGCCACCACTGCGCGGTGGACGGCTGCAAGGGCTACTACGACGAGTTCTTTGACTACGTTGACCCCGCAGAGCCTGTGACCCCCGCGCCCACCGACCCGGACACCCCGGATGTGCCCGGCACCCCGGATGTGACTGGCACCCCGGATGTGACTCCGGACGCCCCGGTACCGGGCGTCACGGCAGACATCATGATCGCGGATGCCGTCCCGGATGCCGCAGCAGCGGAAGAAACCGCTGTGACGACCGCCGGTGAACAGCAGGTCACCGCCACCACAGCCGCCCTGCCCAAGACCGGTACAGACTGGCTGGCAGCGGTGGGCAGTGCCATCAGCGGCATCTTCCTGCTGGCAACAGGCTTTGTGCTGGACCGCAGGAGCCGCAGACAGAACTAAACGCCAACCCCCTGCGGTGCGGGTCCGCAAGCCGTGCCGCAGTTTCCTGCCATACCCAAAAGCAGAGCAGCGCTCCGGGACCGCAAGCCCGGGGCGCTGCTCTGTCGTTTCGCCTTGACTTCCCTGCGCTGCACCGCTATAATAAAGGGGTAAAAGGATAAATGCGTTTATCCGGGCAGAGTAGCGCCGCATACCGTCTGCGCAGAGAGAACAGGCCGTAGGCTGGAAGCCTGTTTGCAGACCGCACCGCGAAGTGCGCCCGGACAGCACGCGGCGGGAACCCCCACGGGAAGTATCGCCGTGCGGTGTGCCGCCGTTACCGGCTTTGAGCGACAAACAGAAGTGGAACCGCGATTTTGATGAAAAACCGCCTTCGGAGCTGTGCTTTGTGCACTGCTCCGGGGGCGTTTTGTTTTGCGGCTTCTGTCTGCCACAAAAAGGAGAATTGACCATGCAGATCTTCAATACCCTGACCCGCCAGAAGGAAGAATTTGTGCCGCAGGTGCCCGGTGAATACCGCATCTATGTCTGCGGCCCCACCGTTTACAACTATATCCACATCGGCAACGCCCGCCCGCTGATCGTGTTCGATACCCTGCGCCGCTATCTGGAATACCGCGGCAACAAGGTGATCTATGTCTCCAACATCACCGATATCGATGACAAGCTCATCAAGAAGGGGCAGGAAGAAGGCACTTCCATGAAGGAAGTGGCACAGCGCTTTGAGGTCGAGTACCTCAAGGATGCCGCCGGGCTCAACTGCAAAAAGCCCACCGTCCAGCCCCGCGCCACCGAGCACATCCAGCAGATCCTGGACATCGTCAAGGATCTGATCGACTCCGGCCACGCCTATGTTGCCAAAAACGGCGACGTGTATTTCCGCGTCAAGAGCGACCCCGGCTACGGCAAGCTGAGCCACCTGAAGCTGGACGATCTGGAGAGCGGCAACCGTGAGCTGCGCAGCCAGATGGACGATGACCTGAAGGAAGACCCAGCCGACTTTGCCGTGTGGAAGGCCGCCAAACCCGGCGAGCCTGCATGGGAAAGCCCCTACGGCATGGGCCGCCCGGGCTGGCACATTGAGTGCAGCGCCATGAGCCGCACCCATCTGGGCAAGACCATCGACCTGCACTGCGGCGGTCAGGATCTGATTTTCCCCCACCACGAAAACGAGATCGCACAGAGCGAGTGCGCCAACGGCTGCACCTTTGCCCGCTACTGGATGCACAACGGCTTTATCAACGTGGACAACCAGAAAATGTCCAAGAGTCTGCACAACTTCTTCACCGTGCGGGACGTGGCCAACATCTACGGCTACGAGCCGATCCGCTACTTCATGCTGACCGCCGGTTACCGGATGCCGCTGAACTACACCGTGGATCTGATCGAGAGCTGCAAGAACAGTCTGGAACGCCTGTACACCTGCCGCGAAAATCTGGACTTTGCCCTGACCAAGACTGAGTTCGGCACCGATGAAAGCCTGAAGGAAAAGGCCGCCGAGGCCCGCAGCAAGTTCTGCACCGCCATGGACGATGATCTGAACACCCCCGACGCACTGGCTGCCGTGTTTGATCTGGTCAAGGAGATCAACACCCTGTCTGCCTCTTCCAGCAAGGAAGCCCTGCAGACCGCTGCCGCCGCCTTTGACGAGATCACAGGCGTGCTGGGCCTGCTGTACAACCGCAAGAAGGACGACGTGCCCGCCGAAGTGACTGAACTGGTGGAAAAGCGCGCCGCCGCCAAGAAGGCCAAGGACTGGGCCACCGCCGACGCCATCCGCGCACAGCTGACCGAGATGGGCTGGGCGGTCAAGGACACCGCACAGGGTCCGCAGCTGAGCAAACTGTAAGCTGACAGAAACGATTGCACCCCGGAAAGAGCTTCACGCCTTTCCGGGGTGCTTTTGCTTGTTTTCCCTTTACATTTCCGGCGGGGTTTGCCATAATAGGGGCAGGATCAAAAAACGCAGTTTTGCGGAGGAAAAATGATATGAAGGTCATGGTTTTTGACGTTGGCGGCACCGAGATCAAATATTCGGTGATGGATAAGCAGATGCACCGCACGGATACGGGTTCGGTGCCCACGCCGCGGGACACGCAGGAGCATTTTCTGGATGCACTGTACGCGCTGTATGCACCCCACAAGGACGAAGTGGAGGGCATTGCGGTGGCCCTGCCGGGCTTTGTGGACAATAAAACCGGCTATGTTTCCAACGGCGGTGCCCTGCTGTACAACACCGGCACCCCGGTGGGACAGCGCATCCGCGAGAAATGCGGCTGCCCCGTCTCGCTGGAAAACGACGGCAAGGCGGCGGCCATCGCCGAGCTGCGGGCCGGCGTGCTGCAGGGCTGCACCAACGCAGCGGTGTTCCTCATCGGCACCGGCGTGGGCGGCGGCATTATCGCCAACGGCGAGCTGGTGCGGGGCGTGCACTTTACCGCCGGGGAGTACAGCTTTGTCAACACCAATGCCGACGAGTGGGACGCCCCGGACAAGACCATGGCCTGCCAGTGCAGCACCCGCAATCTGCTGCTGTGGTACCTCGCCCGCAAGGGTCTGCCGGAGGACGCCCCCATGAATGGCCGCATCTTCTTTGACGCCGCCAACGCCGGCGAGCCGGAAGCGCTGGAAGTGCTGGCACGCTTCTGCAAGGCCGTGGCGGTGCAGATCTACAACCTGACCGTCCTGCTGGACGTGGAAAAGGTGGCCATCGGCGGCGGCATCAGCAAGCAGCCCATTTTGCTGGAGGGGGTGCGCAGCGCCTACGCCGGGCTGTTCGCCTCCCGGGGCGATATGCCTTATATGAAGGGTCTGCCCCGCTGCGAGATCGTGCCCTGTGCCTTCAGCGCCGAGGCTAATCAGGTGGGCGCACTGTACGCCTACCTCCGGGCATTCCACGGCTGAGACTGATTAAAAAAGGGAGCATTTCCAAACAGGAAACGCTCCCTTTTTGCAGGCTTTGAGTGCCGGTTTACAGGAACCAGCGCTCGGAGAGGATCCACCAGATTCCCGGCAGGTTGATGGGGAACAGGTTGTAGAACAGATCGCGCAGGGCAGTGAACATAGGGCAGGCCTCCTTTCCTTGGCTTTTTTGCGTTCCGGTGGTTCTGGCACCGGCAGCGTCATAAGGGGAGATCAGGCAAACAGACCCTTGAGCAGGATCAGCAGCACCTTGAAAAAGTCCCCGGTGCCAAGCAGCTTGTACAGCGAAATGAGAGTAGACAACATGAATGTTTTTGCTCCTTTTCTTTCATGATTTCCGGGCCGGGATGGCCCGTTCCATAAGAGATACGATTCACCGCCGCCTGGAATTTCAGGAAAATTCTGGAATTTTTTTCGGCGCAAAAACGGCGGCACCCGAAAACAGGTGCCGCCGGAAGATCAGAGAAGTTTCAACTTTTTCAGTGCTTCACGTTAAAAGCTGCCATGCCGGGGTAAACGGCACTGTCGCCCAACTGTTCCTCGATGCGCAGCAGCTGATTGTACTTGGCCACGCGCTCGGTGCGGCTGGGAGCACCCGTCTTGATCTGGCAGGTGTTCAGGGCAACGGCCAGATCCGCGATGGTGGTGTCCTCGGTCTCGCCGGAGCGGTGAGAACTGATGGCGGTGTAACCGGCCTTGTGGGCCATCTTGATGGCTTCCAGCGTTTCAGACACAGAGCCGATCTGGTTCAGCTTGATGAGGATGGCGTTGCCGGCACCCAGCTGGATGCCCTTGGCCAGACGCTCGGTGTTGGTGACGAACAGGTCGTCGCCCACCAGCTGGACCTTGCCGCCCAGCTCGCGGGTCATCTCCTGCCAGCCTTCCCAGTCCTCTTCATCCAGACCGTCCTCGATGGAGATGATGGGGTACTTCTCCACCAGTGCCTTCCAGTGGGCGATCAGCTCGCTGGAAGTGTACTCGGTGCCGGCCTTGGGCAGCTTGTAGAAGCCCTTGCCCTTGGGGCTCTTCCACTCGGAGGAAGCAGCGTCCATGGCCAGCATGAAGTCCTTGCCGGGCACATAGCCGGCCTTCTCAATGGCGGCCAGAATGGTCTCGATGGTCTCCTCATCGCTGGACAGGTTGGGCGCAAAGCCGCCCTCATCGCCCACGGAGGTGGCCAGACCCTTTGCCTTCAGGATGGAGGCCAGCGCATGGAACACCTCGGCGCACCAGCGCAGGGCTTCCTTGAAGGAGGGCGCGCCCACCGGCATGATCATGAACTCCTGCGTGTCCACAGTGTTGGTGGCGTGTGCGCCGCCGTTGAGGATGTTCATCATGGGCACGGGCAGGCGGTTGCCGTTCACGCCGCCGAGGAAGCGGTACAGCGGCATTTCCAGCGAAGCAGCGGCTGCACGGCAGGCTGCGATGGACACGGCCAGAATGGCGTTTGCGCCCAGATTGGACTTGTCCTGGGTGCCGTCAGCCTTGATCATGGCGGCGTCGATGGCGTAGATGTCGGAAGCATCCATGCCCACAACGGCGTCGGCGATGACGGTGTTGATGTTCTCCACCGCCTTGGTCACGCCCTTGCCGAGGTAACGACCCTTGTCGCCGTCCCGCAGCTCCAGCGCCTCAAACTCGCCGGTGGATGCGCCGGAAGGTGCACAGCCGCGGGCAACGGTGCCGTCGGCCAGCGTGATCTCGGCTTCCACGGTGGGGTTGCCGCGGGAGTCCAAAATCTCGCGGCCCACAACGGATTCAATTTCCAGATAGTTCATATCGAAAACCTCCTGAATATCATTTCCATGTAGATAGTTTTATCTAACTAACCATCTTTATCCTACCACGCTTTGCTTCATTGCGCAAGAGCCGCAGCTGATGTTTGCCCCTATAAACTTTCTCGTCGCCGGGGCACTGCCGTGTAAAACTCTTGCCCGCCTTTTACAGCCTGCCCCGCTCCGTCAGCAGATATGCCACATCTCCACCATGTAATTTTGATATGGCAGATATACTAAAAATTATCTTTACATTTTGTCAGGCTGGTTTTATACTTTGTTTCGGTTGAATTTAACATTTTGTTCATGATAGAGGAGGATTTTAATATGAATAAAGATCTGACGGTCGGCAAGCCGTCACAGGTGCTGTGGCAGTTCTGCCTGCCCATGTTCGGCAGCATCATTTTCCAGCAGCTGTACAACATTGCCGACAGCCTTGTGGCCGGCAAGTTCATCGGCGAGAACGCTCTGGCCGCCGTGGGCAACAGCTACGAGATCACCCTGATCTTCATCGCCTTCGCCTTCGGCTGCAACATCGGCTGCTCGGTCATCGTGTCCCGCTACTTCGGCGCAAAAGAATACGATGAGATGAAGACTTCGGTCTACACTTCCCTGATCGGTTCCGCCGTGCTGTGCGCCGTGCTGATGGTCATCGGCCTGTTCGGCTGCGACGCCCTTCTGGAGCTGATCAACACCCCGGAAGAGATCCTGGCCGACTCGGCCCTGTATCTGGACATCTACGTTCTGGGCCTGCCCTTCATGTTCTTCTACAACATCGCCACCGGCATCTTCTCCGCTCTGGGCGACAGCAAGACCCCGTTCTACTTCCTGGCTGTCTCGTCCCTGTCCAACATCGGCGTGGACATCTTGTTCGTGGCCGGTTTCCACATGGGTGTTGCCGGTGTGGCATGGGCCACCTTCCTGTGCCAGGGCGTCAGCTGCGTGCTGGCCATGGTCGTGGTGTTCCGCCGCATCCGTGCCTTCAAGTCTGACCGCAAGACCGTGTGGTTCTCGTGGAACATGCTGGGCAAGGTGGCCGTGGTGGCCATCCCCAGCATTCTGCAGCAGAGCTTCGTCTCGGTGGGCAACATCATCCTGCAGAGCGTCATCAACACCTTCGGTGCCAGCGTCATCGCCGGTTATTCCGCCGCTGTCAAGCTGAACAACATGGTCATCACCTCCTTCACCACGCTGGGCAACGGCATCTCCAACTATACCTCCCAGAACATGGGCGCCGGCAAGATGGACCGCGTGAAGGCCGGTTTCGGCGCAGGCCGCAATCTGGTGTGGATCATCTGCGTGCCCATCGTGCTCCTGTACTTCTTCTTCGGCCGGTTCCTGCTGCTGCTGTTCATGAATGACCCGCAGGGCCCCGCCATCGACACCGGTATGCTGTTCCTGCGCATCCTGTCGCCCTTCTACTTCGTGGTGTCGGTCAAGCTGGTCACCGACGGCATCCTGCGCGGCTGCGGCCTGATGGTGCGGTTCATGATCGCCACCTTCAGCGATCTGATCCTGCGCGTGGCCATCGCCATCGTGCTCAGCAGCACCGCACTGGGCTCCACCGGCATCTGGCTGGCTTGGCCTGTGGGCTGGACCATCGGCACCGGCCTGTCGCTGGTGTTCTACTTCACCGCCATCCGCAAGGCGCTGGCACAGACTCCCGCTCAGGTGGAGGCCGAGGGCGAAGCTGCCGAGCTGCGCGCCGAGGCCGAGTTTGCCGCCGACGCCGAAATGGAGACCCTGTAATCCTTTTGCAACTTGTGAATTGCGTTCATCTGACGGACAAACAAAATGAACAAGTTGAAATAGTGCACAAAAACAGCCTTGGGGTTTTGGCTATTTTAGCAACAAAAGCCACAAAAAGCCCCCGAAAGTATGGACGGTTTGTGAATTGCGCATTCCGGGCCGGAGGGCTATAATAATGATACCGGAGCAAGGTCGCTTTGAGGGAAAGGGGCCTTGCTTCCTTTTTTAATTAAAATAGCACGAATGCTCCTAAGGAGGATATTGACTATGAAAAAGATGATTTCTCGTCGTAACTTTCTGGCCGCTGCAGGCGTTGTCGCCGCAGCCGGTGTTCTGACCGCATGCGGCGGTTCTTCCAGCAGCAGCGCTGCTTCCACCGGTTCTTCTGATGCCGCTGCTTCCGGCGACACCATCAAGGTCGGTGTCCTCGGCCCCATGACCGGTGATGTTTCTGTCTACGGTCTGGCCGTTATCAACGGCGCTTCCCTGTACCTGAAGCAGGTCAATGCCGACGGCGGCGTCAACGGCAAGCAGATCGAGATCATCACCATGGATGAGCAGGGCGATGCTACTCAGGCTGTCACCTGCTTCACCAAGATGTGCGATCAGGGCATCACCGCTCTGGTGGGCGATGTCACCACCACCCCGACTCTGGCTGTTGCTGCCGAGAGCGCAGACTACAACATGCCCATGGTCACTGCTTCCGCTACCGCTGAGGCTGTCACCTACGATGCCGAGACCGACACCGTGAACGCAAACGTCTTCCGTGCCACCTTCACCGACCCGTTCCAGGGCATCAAGATGGCTGACTACGCTTACCAGAAGCTGGGCTACACCAAGGCTGCTGTCATCTACCTGAAGGGTGCTGACTACAACGAAGGTCTGGCCGAGAACTTCGTCACCGAGTTCGAGAGCCTGGGCGGCACCATCGTCGATCAGGAGACCTACGCCGAGGGCGATGTGGACTTCAAGACTCAGCTGACCACCATTCTGGGCAAGGATCCCGAGGTCGTGTTCTGCCCCAACTACTATCAGGATGTCGGCCAGATCCTGGCTCAGGCTGAGAGCATCGGCCTGACCGTTCCCTTCCTGGGCGGCGACGGCTGGGATGGTCTGGAAGGCTATGCAACTGCTGACCAGCTGCACGATGCATTCTTCTGCGCAAACTACGCAAAGGGCTCCAACCCCGACTTCGAGAACGCTTACAAGGCAGAGTACGGCGATGAATATCCCAACGGCTTTGCTCCTCTGGGCTACGATGCAGCCATGACCGTTGTCTACGGCATCAAAGCTGCTGAAGAGCAGGGTCTGGAGGCCGGTTCCGACGAGTACAAGCAGGCTGTCATCGATGCCATCGCAAACGGCACCATCGATGGCATCACCGGTACCTTCACCTTTGATGAGCACCACAACCCCGTCAAGCAGACCGCTATCCTGTGCT
>ERZ837487.4257-NODE-4257-length-11511-cov-3.238740_pt1 | contig 11511 bp, 9 predicted proteins | sample MGYA00519911_ERZ837487 | MGnify/ENA primary metagenome ERZ837487 (study PRJEB31850, sample SAMEA3708818) | human gut metagenome | biome: human gut; feature: human-associated habitat; material: faeces | place: China | collected 2014 ...
TACGATTACGGATGAAATCATCCTTTCAGACAGGGCGGTTCGGCTGAGCCTGGAGCAGCCGGACGAGGTCTGGGCAAAGGAACTGATCAGGCTGGGAACGGCTGACAGGGACAGAGCAGAGGGACGCAGCATTGTACGCAGCGCGGGCTACGATATTGTGGAAGAAACAAAGCGTCTGCAGGAAATTTATGTGAGCCTGATTGAAAAGTAGAGCGAGTGAAAAGCTTCACTCGCCTTTTTTGATGCTCCGATAAATCCGTGCTGTGATCTCATCCACTTTTCTTTCCACTTTTTTCCGAAAGACCAGACGGTAAATTTTCTGATACAGCGTATCGACAAGATACCCTGCACAGGTGATGCAAAGGGTTACGATAGCCAGGTAGCCAAGGGACGCAGGCAGGCTTCCAAAACGGGAAAGCGCAATTTTTTCCCAGAGAAATGCGCGGGTAAAATCGCTGTCATGCAGCAAATATACGCCAAAAGAAAGCGGGGCGATCGCGAGGATGATTTTTTTTGGGCGATTGCCCTGAATTTTGATATTCTGGAAGAACAAAAAGAAGCAAATGGATGCGAAAAACACGGTCGGAGACTGGTATCCGCCGAGTGTGTCGAGCATTCCTTCCAGTCCCATCCGTGCTTCGATCCCGGAGGCAGAGATCCGCACCAGAACAGAGAGCAGGGAAAAGACGAAATAGAGGCTCAGGCAGAGGGCAGAGGACATCCGCACCTGATAGATGGAAAGGTATGCTGCCGTAAAATAAAGAACGAAAAACCATACATAACTATAGCCGTTTTCCACCCGTGCCGTGTCGGACCAGAAGCAGATCGTCTGCCATAGGCTGAATACGAGAAAGAGCAGGAGCAGCATAAAACGGTGCTGTGCCCTCGTGAGGGAAGCGATTATTTTATTTAACAGCGGGATCGCAAGATACAATATGAAATAGCAGGAGCAAAACCAGTATACACAGGAGGTGGTCGGAAAAACAGCACGTAGCAGATTGCCGGCAGATAGAGAGACAGAACCGGCAAACAGACCGATCACAAAGGTCAGCAGAGAATAAAACAGCACCTGTATTTCGATTCGAAACAGGCGGGATGCTTTCGTTTTGGACTGCCACATAAAATAGCCGGTCAGCATGACAAAGCAATTGGTAGAGACACGTCCGAGCATGAACAGGAGCCAGTAAATAAAATAGGGAAACGTTCCGGGAGCAGCGGTTGTTCCCAGACCGCCGTGACCGATCCCGTGCATGAGTACGATCATCATCATGGAAATAATCCGCAGCAGTTCAAAGCCTGCATGGCGGGAGAAATGATCTGATTGCTGAGTCATCATGAAACCCTCCTTTTGGGTTTAATTCATGACAATAGAATGCTCGCAGAGCGTGCATTCTATTGTTGCGTTACAGCAAAATCTTCGCCTGCTCCAGTGCCTTTGTCACAATCTGGTCGGGGCGCAGCCACTCATCGTAGTAAGCGCGGTTTCGCTGTCCCATCTGCAAAATCTGCTCGGGATGTGCAAGCAGCGTCCTGATCTGTTCGATGCAGCCGTCTGCAGAGGTGTAGGTCAGGTAGTTTTCGCCTGCTTGAAACGGCCCCGGAACCTCATAACAAAGCGGCTCGGACACAATCGCCCTTCCTGCGGCGAGGTATTCTGCAATCTTCCATCCGGAAGACTGGTGCAGACCAGTGGAGGCAATGCAGATCTCGGAATGCTTCATGCGATGCAGATAGATCCGTTTCCAGGTGGAGTGTTCGGAAAGAATCAGGTCAGGACACTGCGTTTGTGCATACGGGCTGTCCTGAATGCCTCCGATAAACTGCTCCGGAAATGCGGCGCGCAGCTTTCGTACGAGCAGCATCCGCATTTCGTTGATTTCGCCCCACTGGCGGACGAGCTCCGAATCCGTTTGGACAACCGGTTCTGCCGGATCCCAGAGGCGGGTGATAAAAAGAATCCGGGGGCGGGCAGAAACGTGCGCCATCCTTGCCTCATAGTCGGAGACGTAGCAGGTCACCCCTTTGATCCGTTTTTTCAAAAATCCGATTTTCGAAGTGGTACCAATCAGAGGGGAGCCAGGACAGAACACGTGATAGTTGAAGCCCAGCGGATGAATTTTTTCTGAAAACGCTCCGAAAACCTTACTGTTTTTAACAGATGAAAAAGACCGTTTAAAAACGATATCTGCGGAATGATACAACGGGAAAACTGTTTCCGGGCGGTTATACCAGTAGCCGTCCATCAGATCAAACAGAATCCGGATCCCATTGACCTGGGCCTCCAGAAACGCTTCCTGATAAACAGGAGAGTCTTTGCGGCAGTCAAGGATGTCGAGGGTAAGCTTATTTTCCAGGGAAAGCATCTGGAAGCCGGTCAGGATCTGGCTGAGATGGTCTGCGCCAGACAGCAGACGGACAGTAACCTTCATAGATCAGATATCCTTTCATAGTGGATTGTTTTACATAAAGTAATACTTGTTTTATAGTTTTACTGTAATCGTTTTCCATAAGGGTGTCAATGATTTTCACTTTTTAACGCACTGCAGTATCCGGTTGTTCTTCTTAGGTATGCATGGTATAATTACGCCGATCGGTCAGGCATAAAACAATCATTTACAGGATAAAAAGGAAGAGGATATGCAGAAAAAATGGATTGCAGGAGGCTTGCTTGTGCTGGGGCTGTTGGGAATGTGTGGCTGTAGCAGTCAGGCCTTCGTATCGGAGCAGCAGACGGAGACAGTACTTACGCAAGAAGAGACTGGCTGGGAATTTCAGGACGGTACGTATCAGATGGAGGTGGAGCTTTTGGGGGGAAGCGGCAGGGCATCTGTCACTTCTCCGGCAAAGGTGGAGATAAAGGACGGAAAAGCAGTGGCAACGCTGGAATGGAGCAGCCCCAATTATGATTACATGGTGGTGAACGGGGAAAAATATCTTCCGGTCAATACAGAGGGAAATTCTGTGTTTCGAATTCCGGTGGAGGCATTTGACCGGGATATTACCGTCATCGCAGATACAGTAGCGATGAGCACACCCCATGAAATCGAATACACGCTGAACTTTCATGCCGGGGAAAACGGTCAGAATGCAGCAAAAGCAGACACAACCGGACAGGAAGATTCCGATGGTGCAGAAAAAGGGCAGCAGACAGCTGCAGTCGGAGGAAACCCTGCGAAGACAGCAGCCGCCCCTCTGACCTACGATCACAGCATGGAGCTTTCCTATGCGGAAAATTTTGCAGTGGATTATTACGAGGGCGGCTATAAGCTTCTGACCACACGGCTAAATGGAGATCGGATTTTGATCGTTCCAAAACATCAGCAAGCTCCTGAGGACGCAGAAGCATTGGTCAGCCCCTCTGCAGAGGGAGAGCCCGGAAAGCTGATCGTGCTGCAGGAGCCTGTGAAAAACCTGTACCTGGTGGCCTCCAGCGTAATGGATATGTTTGCGCAGTTAGACAGCATGGACGCGATTTCCATGTGCGGATTAAAGGAAGAGGACTGGTATATTCCGGCGGCAAAGCAGGCGATGAAGGAGGGCACTCTCCTTTATGCCGGAAAGTACAGTCAGCCGGATTATGAATTGCTCCTATCCCAAAACTGCAGCATGGCCATCGAAAATTCGATGATCTACCACACCCCGGAGGTGATGGAAAAGCTCGGCGAATTCGGCATCCCAACGCTGGTGGAGTATTCCAGCTATGAGGAACATCCCCTCGGGCGCGTGGAATGGGTACGTTTTTTCGGCGCGCTGCTGGATCAGGAAGAAAAAGCAGATCAACTGTTTGAAAAACAAAAAGAAGCATTAAAGCGCGTAGAAACAGAAGAAAGCACAGGAAAAACTGTCGCCTTTTTCTATATCACTTCAAACGGACTGGTGCAGGTACGCCAGAGCACGGATTATATCCCCAAAATGATCGAGCTTGCCGGTGGAAAGTATGTCTTTGAAAATTTGGGAGATCCGGACTCCCGCCGTTCAACGGTCAATCTGCAGCTGGAGGATTTTTATGATGGGGCGCAGGATGCAGACTTTTTAGTGTATAACACGACCATCGACAGGCAGGTACAGACCCTGGAGGATTTGTTGAAAAAGTGCAGTCTGTTAAAGGATTTTAAGGCAGTAAAAAATCATCAGGTCTGGTGTACGACAGAGGATATGTATCAGCAGTCCATGTCGGCCGGAAATCTGATCGAGGATTTTCACAGGATGCTGACGGGCGATGACAAAGAGACCAGGTATTTGTACCGGTTAAAGTAGTAAGGAAAGACAACAGAAGGGATAACACAGCATGGAAAAAAACTCCGCAGGCAGTGCAGTACGGAAAAAAAGAAGGATTCTGGCAGCGTTTTTGCTGCTGGCAGCAGCAATGGCGGCAGGCATATTGCTCAATATCTGTATCGGAAGCGTCTCGGTTTCCCTGTCCGAAATTCTAAAGATCCTGTCCGGTCAGCCAATGGGGGAAAAGCAGCAGACGATCATATTGCAGCTTCGCCTGCCCCGCACGATCCTTGCAGCAGTATTAGGAGGTGCACTGGCGCTGTCCGGTTACCTTTTGCAGACCTTTTTCCATAATCCCATCGCCGGACCCTTTGTACTTGGAATCTCCTCCGGGGCAAAGATGGTGGTGGCACTCGTCATGGTTTTTTTTCTGGGCAGAGGCAGGATGGTGAATTCGGCAGGGATGATCGCTGCGGCATTTGCAGGGGCGATGCTTTCCATGGGCTTTGTCCTGTTGATGTCGAGGCGGATCAGGCGGATGTCCATGCTGGTGGTCAGCGGCGTGATGATCGGATATATCTGCTCGGCGGTGACGGAGCTGGTCGTGACGTTTGCGCAGGATGCGGACATTGTAAATCTTCATAATTGGTCTCTGGGCAGCTTTTCCGGAACGACCTGGAGCAGCGTCAGGGCGGCCTGCATCTGTGTGACGGTCATTTTTGTGCTGGTGTTTCTGATGTCGAAACCACTGTCCGCCTATCAGCTTGGCGAATCGTATGCGTTAAATCTCGGTGTGAATGTGAGACTTTTACGAATTGGAATGGTTGTATTTTCAAGTATTCTGTCCGCGTGCGTTGTGGCCTTTGCCGGACCGATCTCCTTTGTCGGGATCGCAGTCCCGCAGCTGGTCAAAAAAATGCTGGGAACCGCAGAACCGATCTGGATGATCCCGGCCAGCTTTCTGGGGGGCAGCGTTTTTTGCCTGTTCTGTGATCTGCTGGCGCGGACGCTGTTTGCACCGACAGAGCTGAGTATCAGCACGGTGACGGCAGTGTTTGGTGCGCCGGTGGTTCTCTGGGTGATGGCTTACGGGAAAAAGGAGAGAGTGGACTGATGGCATATTATTTTCAGGCGAAACAGCTTTGTGTCGGATATCAGAACCAGCCGCTGATACAGAATATTGAGATCGAATTGAAAAAAGGGGAAATCCTGACGCTGATCGGTCCAAACGGTGCCGGAAAATCCACCATTTTAAAAAGCATTGCGCGTCAGCTGGAGCTTTTGGGAGGCAGTGTCCTTTTGGAGGATAAAAATTTGCAGAGCCTTTCGGGACGTGAGCTGGCAAAAAAGATGGCGGTTGTCTTTACAAAGCGGCCGCATACAGAGCTGATGACCTGTGAGGATGTGGTGGCAACCGGGCGTTACCCCTATACCGGGCGGTTCGGAGTTTTGTCCGCAAAGGATCATGAAGCCGTGCAGGAAGCAATGGAAGCCGTGCATGTGCTGGAATTCAGGGATCGGGATTTTGCGAAGATCAGCGACGGACAGAGACAGCGTATCCTGCTTGCCCGGGCGATCTGTCAGCAGCCGGAAATCCTGTTGTTGGATGAGCCGACCTCTTATCTGGATATAAAATATAAGCTGGAATTTCTTTCCGTGCTGCAGGAGCTTCAGAAAAAAAAGGGACTGACAGTGATCCTGTCGCTGCATGAGCTGGAGCTTGCCGCACGGGTCTCTGACCGGATCCTGTGTGTGGATGGAGCCTTTGTGGAGCAGGTCGGAACGCCGGAGGAGGTTTTCCGGCCGGGACATCTTTCGAAACTGTTTCAGATCACCCAGGGGAGCTTTGAGGAAGAAAGCCAGGAAATGGAGCTGGCGGCAGTGAAGGGGACTCCGGAAATATTTGTGATCGCCGGGAATGGAAGCGGAAGAAATACGTTTCGGAGGCTGCAGCGGGAGGGGATTCCCTTTGCAGCAGGACTGCTTTGGGAAAACGACCTGGATTATCCGGCGGCAAAGGCACTTTCCTCCCGGCTTTTCTCCGCACCGGCCTTTGAACCGGTTTCGGAGGAGCTTTTGGAGCAGGCGATGCGCTGCATGGACGGCTGCCGGAAGGTGATCTGCTGTCGGGAGTCCTTCGGAACCCTGGAGGATGCCCAAAAGAGGCTGTTGGCATATGCCAAAGCCAGAGGCTTGTCTGAACGGAATGCACAAAATTATGTTTAAAATATATGGATTTTTGTAGAAAATTCTGATAGAATTATATCGATAATATTGTGAATTCGCAGTCAAATGCCGGTAAACCGTGTATGTTGTGAATAAGGGATCTGACTGCAAAAAAAGGAGGACTTACTTATGGGATTGATAAAAGCGGCAATGGGCGCAGCTGGCAGTGTAATGGCGGATCAGTGGAAGGAGTATTTTTACTGTGAAGCCCTTCCGGTTGATGTTCTGGCGGTAAGAGGGCGCAAGAAGGTATCCGGCAGATCAAGCAACAAGGGCGGTGACAATGTGATTTCCAACGGTTCCCTGATCGCAGTTGCAGACGGTCAGTGTATGTTGATCGTAGACCAGGGTAAGATCGTGGATGTGTGCGCAGAACCGGGTGAATATACATATGATATGTCCACAGAACCGTCTGTTTTTACAGGAAGCTTAGGCGCTGGTATCAGTGCGGTGTTCAAAAATATCGGCAAGCGTTTTACCTTCGGCGGCGAGACACCGAAAGAACAGAGAGTTTATTATTTCAATACAAAGGAAATTACCGGCAATAAATACGGGACTCCGTCTCCGGTTCCGTTCCGGGTGGTAGATGAACGGGCAGGCATCGATCTGGATATCGGTATCCGCTGCTTTGGAGCCTACAGCTACAGAATCACGAATCCGCTGCTGTTCTACACCAATGTCTGCGGTAATGTATCAGAGGATTATACCCGTGATAAGATTGATGATCAGTTAAAGTCAGAGCTGTTGACAGCACTGCAGCCCGCCTTTGCAAGGGTTGGGGAAACCGGTGTCCGTTATTCCGGTCTGACTGCCCATACAAAGGAGATCTCGAAAGCATTAAATGATGAGCTTTCTGCAGAATGGAAGGATGTCCGCGGTCTGGAGATCGTTTCCTTTGGCGTATCTTCCGTCAAGGCAAGTGAAGAAGACGAGCAGATGATCAAAGAGATGCAGCGTGAAGCTGCATATATGGATCCGACCCGTGCAGCCGGCGCCCTGTCCCGTGCCCAGGCTCAGGCGATGACAGCAGCTGCTTCCAATACGTCAGCCGGTCCTGCAATGGCATTTATGGGAATGGGCATGGCACAGCAGGCAGGCGGCATCAATGCGCAGAGCCTGTATGCGATGGGGCAGCAGCAACAGATGGCGGCACAGCAGGCAGCACCGAAGATGGAAGCTCCTGCAGGGGGCTGGAAATGCAGCTGCGGCGCAGTAAACACCGGCAAATTCTGTGCAGAATGCGGTCAGCCCAAGCCTGTTGACGATACCTGGACCTGCAGCTGCGGTGCAGTCAACAAAGGCAGATTCTGTTCCGAATGCGGAAAGCCCAAACCGGCTGCAGTAAAACAGTATAAATGCAACAAGTGCGGCTGGGTTCCGGAGGATCCCACCAATCCGCCGAAATTCTGCCCGGAGTGCGGAGACCCCTTTGATGCAGGAGATGTACAGAACTGATCCAAAGAGATACAGGGATGATTACGATTCTGAGAGGGGATGAGCTGTTATGGCGGAACAAATTACCAATTATCAGTGTCCGGCCTGTACCGGACCGCTGCATTATTCGGAAAGCCTTGGCAAGCTGAAATGTGATTACTGCGGTACGGAGTATGAAGTCGCAGAAATCGAAGCGATGTATGCCAAGAAGGAAGAAAAATCTGTCGAAGCCCAGAAAAAGGCAGAAAAAGAGACGGAACAGAAAAAGCAACAGCAGGCAAAGGCGGCCGAAGAGGGCTGGGATACTTCGGATATCAGTGATAACTGGGGCAAGGATGCAGCAGGCATGAAAAGATACAATTGTCCCTCCTGCGGCGCGGAGCTGATCTGCGATGAGACGACTGCTGCAACCTCCTGTCCCTACTGCGGGAATCCGACTGTTGTGCCCGGACAGTTTTCCGGTGTATTGAAGCCGGATTATGTGATCCCGTTTAAGGTCAGCAAAAAAGAAGCGATAGAAAAACTGAAAATGCACTATAAGGGAAGACCTTATTTGCCGAAATCCTTTAAGGACGACAACCATATCGAAGAGATCCAGGGCGTTTATGTTCCGTTCTGGATGTTCGACGGCAAAGCCTCCGGAGAAGCATCCTATAAGGCTACGACATCGAAGGTATACGAAAAGGGTGACGAAGAGATTACGGAAACCCGTCATTATGAGGTATCCCGTGCCGGCTCCATCGGCTTTGAGAAAATTCCGGTGGATGCGTCATCCAAAATGCCGGATGATCATATGGATTCCATCGAGCCCTATGATTACAGCGGGTTGAAGGCGTTTTCCACTGCATATCTGCCGGGCTTTCTGGCAGACAAATATGATGTGAGTGTCAAGGACAGCCAGAAGCGTGCGGATACGCGCTGTGCCAGCACACTGGAGGATGCTCTTCGGGGAACGGTAACCGGATATGACTCCTGCACGCTTGAGCACAAGCAGATCGACTTAAAGCGGGGCAAGGTACATTATGCACTGCTTCCGGTCTGGATGCTGCATACGAAGTGGAACGGACAGGATTTTTTGTTTGCGATGAACGGTCAGACCGGCAAGATGGTCGGCGACCTTCCGACGAGCAAAGGAAAGTTCTGGGGATTGTTTGCAGCTATCGCAGCACCGATGACGGTTGTGCTGACGATCATTTTGATGCTGTCGTAAGGGGGAGAAAGAGATGAAGAAAAAACCGAACGGATTTGTTTCTGTGCTGCTGGCCCTTTGTCTTCTTCTGGCTCCGATGACAGTTTTTGCAGAGAGCAATGCACAGTTAAATTATGTAACGGATGATGCCGGGATCCTGACAGACAGTCAGTGGGAAGATCTGGAGCAGCGTGCACAGCAGGTCTCCGAAGAATATCAGTGCGGCGTCTATATGATAACGGTTGATGATTATACGGATTACAGCACGGAGAGCGTATATACTGCGGATTATACCATCTATCATGACTATGAGATGGGCATGGGAGAGGGCCGGGACGGCATTATGATCCTGCTGAGCATGGAGGATCGGGATTATGCGATGTTTGTATACGGTTCGAAGGCTTCTGAGGTGTTCAACGCGTATGGTCAGGAACAGCTGGAAACCTATTTCCTGGATAATTTCCGGGATGACGACTGGTATGGAGGCTTTGGTGACTATATCGATGCCTGCAGCAATTACTTACAGCTTGCAGAGCAGGGAACACCTGTCAGTGCACCTGAGGGCTATGATTCCGGTGACTATGAGGATTATGAAGCGACTCCCGGAGAAAATTTCGGGGTGAGCTTTTTGATGGCACTTGGAATTTCCTGTGTGATTTCTATCATTATCTGTCTGCTGCTGCTGTTGAAGATGCACACGGTGCATCAGAAAACAGAAGCGAACGATTATGTCTCCGAAAAGCTAAAGCTGAGCCGGAAAGAGGATCGTTACACCCACACGACCCAGACAAGACGCAAAATTGAGAGAGAAAGCTCTTCCTCCTCAAGTACCCACAGCGAAAGCGGTGGAGGAGGATCGGGACGAAGCGGAAAGTTCTAAGCAGAGCAAATCAGAATGGAAAAAGCGACCGGCGGGAGAATTTCTTCCTGCTGGTCGCTTTGCGTTAATGCTCCTTCATCGGGTGCACTGTCCAAGAAACGCGCAGATCTCATCGATCAGCGCAGCGTTGTCATACTTGCGGTAGTTATCATAAAACGCATAGAAGCTTCCTTTGATGAGCATGGAGAGGTGGATGTTGAACTGCATATTGTCTGTATATTCCGGTTTCAGACGGTAAATATATTCCCGGATCGACGAATCCACGAGGTCCGGGAGAATATGCGCCTGGGAACCGGAGAACAGAAGCTGGATCAGATTGATCTGAGAAAAGAAGCCCGTTGTGATTTCCCTTGTGAACACATCGGGCTTTTCCAGTACATTTTCCGGTCTGGAAATACTGTTTAAAATATTGGTGAGCACCTCTTTCCCGATCTGCTCGGAAAGGTCGTAAATATCCTGATAATGGAGATAAAACGTGGCCTTGCTGATCTCTGCGAAGGCGGCGAGTTCCCGGATCGTGATTTTTTCGATCGGCTTTTGGGCACGCAGTATCAGAAATGCATTCTTGATGGCGCGTTTGGTTTTGATTTCCCGTTGATCCAAAAGAATTCCTTCCTTTCTGGACAATTTGCCCGAAACGTCCAGTATTGTAACAAGGGGCAGGATTGTCGATTGTGCCGGAAACGCTCTGGCTGGTATGATAATATCATCAGTATACGGTGTAAATAGACACCCGTCAAGAAAATCAACGACGCGTTTTTGTAAATGGCGCGAGTGAGCTGTAACTGCAGATCAGAAAAGCAGGCTGCAAAAAATGACCTTTGCGGACGGAGAGAGAAGAAAGGAAGAAGAACATGGATTTTTACGGATTTTATACCGGACAGGAATTTGAAGCTTATAAATATCTGGGTGCCCATTACACGAAGGAACGCACGACGTTTCGGACGTTTGCCCCCTCTGCAGCGGGCGTGGAGCTTGTATTAAACGGACAGGGACACGGAATGCAGCGGGTGCATGACGGCAACTTTTATGAAATTACACTGGACCAGGTAAAAGAAGGGACGATTTTGAACTGTTCCGGGCAGAGCGGTGACTTTGAGGCTGAAGTTGTAGATGTTTCAGAATATCCGGTTTCCGGAGACAATTATTCCGGAAATGGGAATCCAAATGTTTCTTATTATTCCTATACAGCAACTATTCCGGATAAATCAGTGAAAGTGTCCGATGACGATTACTGGCTTACGATTACGCTTCAAAGTGATACGCAGAGTAAAGGAATCGTCCTGGATCGAGCATTTGTACGTTCCGAAAACGGAAACAGTTATGTTTATAAGGATGACAACGGCGTGCTCAAGAAACAGAAGCTGATCGTTGGCGGAAATGTAAACGGAGGATACAGTGTGCTGGTTACGGGCGGAATCACACGTGATGACAAGATTGCATTCCCTTATGGAGATACAGTCAAAGAAGGTGCCAAAACGCAGGAAGTTTCCGTAGATGAGCTTTATGGTTATTAGGAGGATGGTATTTTATGCTTGAAAATATGAGAATATCGATTCAGGGA
>ERZ837487.4258-NODE-4258-length-11509-cov-3.019993_pt1 | contig 11509 bp, 9 predicted proteins | sample MGYA00519911_ERZ837487 | MGnify/ENA primary metagenome ERZ837487 (study PRJEB31850, sample SAMEA3708818) | human gut metagenome | biome: human gut; feature: human-associated habitat; material: faeces | place: China | collected 2014 ...
TTAACTGAGCAAAATTACCAGCTGATCTTACCAAAGCTGCACCTTGGCCCGGACGGAAAAAAAGGTCGCATAGAACGCCAGCGGCTCATGGACCTTGAACCAGGCGATGCGGAAGGCCATCATGACGTAGGCCACGGCGTGGGCCTTGGGGAACAGATAGCCGATCTTGGCCAGAGACTCAATGTACCAGTCCGGTACATCGTGCTCCATCATGGCCTCCTCCCAGCCCTCGTCGAAGCCGCCCTTCTTCACCTTGCCCTTTCGCACCTTCTCCATGATCTTGAAGCTCATTTTGGGGTCAAGGCCCTTGGAGATCAGGTACAGCATAATGTCGTCACGGCAGCCCACCGTTTCCAGAACGCTGGCGGTGCCGCTGAGGATCAGCTCCCGGGCATTGCCCATCCACACGTCCGTACCGTGGGAGAAGCCGGAGAGCCGCACCAGTGTGTTGAAGTCCTTGGGCTGGGTGTCGATCAGCATCTGGCGGGTGAACCGGGTGTTGAACTCCGGGATGGCCACGGCGCCGGTTGGCCCCAGAATAGGGTCATTCTCATAGCCCAGCACCTTGCTGGAAATGAAAATGGACATGGTCTCCGGATCGTCCAGCGGGATCTCATGGGGGTCCACACCGGTGAGATCCTGCATCATACGCACCATGGTGGGGTCATCGTGTCCCAGCATATCCAGCTTCAGGATGTTGGCCTCCATGGAGTGGTATTCAAAATGGGTGGTGATGGTGTCGGAATCGTCGGCGTCCGCCGGGTGCTGCACCGGGCAGAAATCCTCCATATCCTTGTCGTCCGGGACCACCACCAGGCCGCCGGGGTGCTGGCCGGTGGTGCGGCGGACGCCAACGCAGCCAAGGGTCAAACGGTTTTCCTCCGCCCGGCAGGCCACGATGCCGTTTTCCTCCAGATACTTCTTCACAAAGCCGTAGGCAGTCTTTTCCGCCAGCGTACCGATGGTACCCGCTCGGAACACCTGGGTCTCACCGAACATCTCAATGGCGTGGCGGTGGGCCCGGGCCTGGTATTCGCCGGAGAAGTTCAGGTCGATATCCGGCACCTTGCCGCCGCCGAAGCCCAGAAAGGTCTCAAAGGGGATGTCGAAGCCGTCCTTCACGTATTTGGTGCCGCAGACGGGGCACACCTTGTCCGGCATATCCGCGCCGCAGCCGTAGCTGCCGTCCAGGATGAACTCGCTGTTCTTGCACTTGGGACAGCGGTAATGGGGCGGCAGGGAGTTGACCTCTGTGATGCCGGACATGTAAGCCACCAGGGACGAGCCCACGGAGCCACGAGAACCCACCAGATAGCCGCACTCGTTGCTGCGCTGTACCAGCTTCTGGGCGGACATATACACCACGTCATACTTGCCTAAGATACCGCCCAACTCCACGTTCAGCCGGTCTACAATCAGCTGGGGTGGGTCCTCGCCGTAGAGCCGGTGCACCTTTTCCCACACCAGCCGGTTCAGATCTTCCTCGGAGTTTTCCAGTCGGGGCGGGAACAGTTCCGCCGGCAGCAGCTCGAAGGTCTCGATCTGATCCGCCACCAGACGGGTGTTGGTGACCACCACCTCGTAGGCCTTTTCCTCCCCCAGATACTGAAATTCCTCCAGCATTTCCTGAGTGGTCTTGAAGTAGATCGGCAGAGGCTCGTTGGCATCCGGGAACTTCTTGGACGCCAGCAGGATATGCCGGTACACTTCGTCCTCCGGCTCCCGGAAATGGACGTCACCGGTGGCGCAGACGGGTTTCCCCAGTTCCTCACCGAGGCGGACGATGATGCGGTTGAATTCCCGCAGGTCCTCCTCGCTTCGTGCCTCGCCGTTGCGGAGCATGAAGGCGTTGTTGCACAGGGGCTGAATTTCCAGATAGTCGTAAAAGGACGCGATGCGCTTCAGCTCGTCCCAGTCCTTGTGATCCACCACCGCCTTGAACAGTTCACCGGCCTCGCAGGCGGAGCCGATGATCAGGCCCTCCCGATGGGCCATCAACTCGCTTTTGGGGATGGTGGGCACCCGCTTGAAATATTTCAGGTTGGAAGCGGAGATCAGCTGATAGAGATTTTTTAGGCCCACCTTGTTCCGGGCCAGAATAATGATGTGTTTGGGAAAACGGTTGGACTTGCTGCCCAGAGGCCGCAGCTTTTCCATCTCCTTATTGACGGCCTGGAGGGTGTGGATCCCCCGCTCATGGAGCATTTTCCAGAACGGGATCAGCATGTAGCCCACCGTGGCGGCATCGTCGCTGGCCCGGTGGTGATTGAAGGCGGGCAGGTCCAGATGGTCCGCCACAATGTCTAACTTGTACTTGCCGAGACCCGGCAGCAGGTTCTGGGCTAAGATCAGGGAGTCCACATAGGTGGGGTCAAAGTCCAGCCCCACCTTTTTGCATCCTGCCCGGATGAAGCCGATGTCGAATTCCGCGTTGTGGGCGGCCAAGGGCCGACCGTTGACGAATTTCAGAAATTCCGTCAGGGCATCCTTCAGCTGGGGGGCGTCCTTCAGCATTTCATCCGTGATGCCGGTGAGACCGATGATCTCCGGCGTCAGGCGGCGGTTGGGGTTCACAAAAGTCTGGAACCGCTCGGCGATCTCGCCGTTTTTCAGCACCACCGCGCCGATCTCCGTAATGGCCTCCCGGTCCACCTTCAGGCCGGTGGTTTCAATATCGAAGCAGACGAATTCGTCGTCCAGCCCGCAGTCCCCCCGGCCGTGGACGGCAATGCGGTCGTCCACGTTGTTGATAAAATACCCCTCCACGCCATAGAGGATCTTGATCTTGTCCCCGGCGGCGTGCCACGCGTCCGGGAAGGACTGGGCCACACCGTGATCCGTGATGGCAATGGCGGGATGGCCCCAGCGGATGGCCTCCTTGATGACCTCCTTCGTGTCCGTCAGGGCGTCCATATTGCTCATTTTTGTGTGGAGATGCAGCTCCACACGCTTCACCGGGGCGGTATCCTGCCGTTCCTCGTGCTGGATGACGTTGATGTGGTAGGGATTGAGCTGGATGTCCTTGCCGTCCCAGGTGGGCTCCATCTTGCCCTGAACGCACAGCCACATACCGGGATTGATCTTCCCGTCCAGCCCCTTGGCTTCCTTTTCCGTCAGGTTTTTATGGACGGCCACGGAGCTGGTGTAGTCCGTCATCTCCACATGGAGCCGCCACATACCGGGCCGCCGGGTCTCCACACATTCCACGGAGAACACCTTGCCGCTTACCGTGGCATTGCCCATTTTCAGATCCAGCGTCTTCATTTCCACGGGCTTGACCTTGATGGGATTGCCCATCAGGACCGGTCCCGTGGGACCGCCCCCGGACGATGCAGACGGTGCGGATGCCGCCTTCCGCTGGGAGGGCGTCTGTTCCTCCTTCAGCGTGACCCGGAATCGCACCACGTTCAGTCCGTAGCCGTTACGGATGGTGCTGTTCAGCTCGTCCAGATCCGACGGCTCCAGAGGGTGCTTCACGATCATCGCCAGCTCCATAGAGAGGGTGTCCTGATGGATGCAGGCGCTGGCGATCACCGCCCCCAACAGTTTTAGCCGCAGCTCCGGGGAGAGCTGCAGCTGCGCAAATAATTCAAAAAACGGTATCTCTCTCGACATGCGTCCTTCTTTCCCCTATCTTATGTAAAAGCTGCTTACAGCTTTTCGATTTCCTCCATCAATGCGTCTACAAGCCGCTCCTGAGGCACCTTGTAAAGGATATCTCCTTTGCGGAAAATCAGGCCCTCGCCCTTGCCGCCGGCGATGCCAACATCCGCGGCGGCAGCTTCTCCGGGCCCGTTGACGGCGCAGCCCATCACCGCCACGGTGATGTTTTTCGTGCAGTTCATCAATCGGCGCTCCACTTCCTCCGCCATAGGGATCAGGTCGATCCGGGTGCGGCCGCAGGTGGGACAGGCGATGAGATTCACACCCTCCTTCCGCAGACCTGCCGCCCGCAGGATCTTTTTGGCGGCGTAGATCTCCTCCACCGGGTCCGCCGTCAGGGTCACCCGAATGGTATCGCCGATGCCCATGCACAGCAATCCACCGATGCCCATGGCAGACTTCACCATACCCATAGAGGGCGTTCCGGCCTCGGTGACGCCCAGATGCAGCGGGTAGTCCGTCTGCTGGCTCAGCAGCGTGTAGGCCCGCATGGTCAGCGGCACATCGGAGCATTTCACAGAAATGCAAATATCGTCAAAATCGAACCGGTTCAGCAGCCGGACATGGCCCATGGCGCTCTCTACCAGCGCCTCGGCGGTCACACCGCCGTACTTGGCCCGCAGCGCCTTTTCCAAAGAGCCGCCGTTGACGCCGATGCGGATGGGGATGTTCTTTTGGCGGCAAATGTCCGGCCTTGACCTTCTCCTCCCCGCCGATGTTGCCGGGGTTGATCCGCAGGGCGTCGATCCCCCGCTCGGCGCACATCAGCGCCAGCTTGTAGTTGAAGTGGATGTCCGCAATCAGGGGAATATCGATCTGCTCCTTGATCTTGTCCACCGCCTTGGCAGCGTCCTCGTCCGGCACCGCCACCCGGATGATCTCGCATCCGGCATCCTCCAGCGCGTGAATCTGGGCCACCGTGGCGGCCACATCGTCGGTTTTCGTATTGCACATGGACTGGATGGATACCAGGGCGCCGCCGCCCACAGCCACCTTGCCAACCATCAATTTCTTTGTCATATTGATCGCCTACTTTACCAATTTGAATACATCCTGGAATGTTACCAGCAGCATAAAGCCCATCAGCAGGACAAAGCCCGCCGTGTTGATGGCCGCCTGATATTTCTCCGGTACCTTCCGCTTGAACAGTGCCATGGAAACCGCGTCCACCAGCAGGAAAAAGATTCGTCCGCCATCCAGCGCCGGCAGGGGCAGCAGATTCATCACCGCCAGATTCACAGCGATCAGCGCCGCGAAATAGGCGATGCTCTCCGCCGCAGCCAGCAGGCCGTTCTGGTCATTCTGTTCCGCCGTTTCCTGAGCCTCGGTGCCTACATCCTTGATGGTGGTCACAATGCCCACCGGCCCGCTGAGGTCATTGAGTCCGGCCCCGCCGGTAACAAGCTGGCCCAGACTGAACCACACAAGCTGCACGAAGTCCATGGTCTGATACCAGGTGTAGCGGATGCGGTTGGATACGGTGGCCGGGACAGACAGCCGTCCCACATACAGGCCGAAGCCCTGATAAGGCTCCCCCTGCTGGTCGGTGCAGGTCTGCCGGGCGACGTTTTCCACCAGAATATGCCGCCCGTTCCGGACGACCTCAATATCCGCCGTGTCGCCGGAATAGCTCAGAAACATCTGGGCGTCGCCGCTGAAATAGGTGCGCCAGCCGTTGATCTTATAGATCTGATCCCCGGCCTGTAAACCGTTTTCCCCGGTCCGGGATACCTCCGGGGCAAGGCCTGTGATCCCGTCCACGAAGAAGGTCCCGGCACTGCTGAACAGGATCGCCACGATCAGCAGTCCCGTCAGGAAATTCATGAAAGCACCGGCAGCTAAGATCACGAATTTTTTCCAGAAGCCCTGACGGGTGAAGGCCCGGGCGTTGCCCGTGTCTCCGTCCTCTCCCTCCATGGCGCAGTAGCCGCCGATGGGCAGGATGCGGAAGGAATAGGCTGTCTCCCCCTTCTTCCGGTACCAGACGGCAGGGCCCATGCCGATGGAAAACTCGTTGACCTGTACGCCGCAGAGCTTCGCCGCCAGAAAGTGACCCAGCTCATGCACGGCGATGAGCACGCCGAAAATCAAGATCGCCGCCAGGATGTAGACAAAGCTCATGAATGTCTCCTTGCAAATGCGGACTTCACGGCCTCTCGGGCGGCGTGGTCCGCTGATAAAATTTCCTCCAACGAGGGTGTTTGCGTCACCGGGACGGTCGCCCGCGCCGCCGCAACCAGGTCGGAAATGTCATAAAAACCAATTTTTTCCGCCAAAAACAGACGGACGGCTTCCTCGTTGGCGCCGTTCAGAATGGCGCAGGCCGTGCCACCTGCCTCGGCCGCCTCCTCCGCCAAACGGAGGCAGGGGAAAGTCTCCCGGTCCGGCTCCAGAAAGGTCAGGGGCGGGCTGTTCAAAAGGTCCAGCGGCGGTGCCGGGTTCTCCCCCCGCGCCGGGTAGGTCATGGCGTAGCGGATGGGCAGTCGCATATCCGGCGTACCCAACTGGGCGAGAACGGCTCCGTCCTTAAATTCCACCATGGAGTGAACGATGCTCTGCGGATGCACCATGACGGACACCTGCGCCAGCGGCAGACGATACAGCCGCATGGCCTCGATGACCTCCAGCCCTTTGTTCATCAGCGTGGAGCAGTCCACGGTGATCTTGGGGCCCATGGTCCAGTTGGGGTGCCGCAGGGCGTCGGCCTTGGTCATGCGTCCCACCTCGTCCCGGCCCATCCCCCGGAAGGGCCCACCGGAGCAGGTCAGGATCAGCTGCCGGATCTCCCGGCGGTCGGCACAGCCCTGTAAGCACTGGAAGATGGCGGAATGCTCACTGTCCACCGGCACGATCTCCGCACCGCAGCGGTCCGCCTCACTCATCACCAGTTCACCGGCACAGACCAGAGTCTCCTTATTGGCTAAGGCGATTCGCTTTTTCTCCCGAATTGCGGCCAGCGTGGCCTTCAATCCCACCATGCCAACCACGGCGGTGACCACCGTTTCCGCCTCCGGGATCACGGCGGCGTCCACCAGAGCATCTGTACCGGCCAACACCTTTACAGACGTGTCCTGCAAGCGAACTGCCAGTTCCTTTGCGGCTGCTTCCTCCGTCATCACCGCCAGGCGGGGACGGAACTTCCGGCACTGTGCCTCCATTCGCTCCACGTTGGAATTGGCGGTCAGTGCCGCCACCCGCAGGCCCAGCTGTTCCGCCACATCCAAAGTCTGACGGCCGATGGAGCCGGTGGAGCCCAATATTGAGATCGTATTCATCATAGTATGTCCTCTATGTCTCTTAAAGCATACCCGCGCACACAAACAAATAGATCCACGGAGTGATAAACAGGGTGGAATCGAATCGGTCAAGCATTCCGCCGTGGGTCAGGAAAATGTGACTGTAATCCTTCACGCCCGCCTCCCGCTTGATGAGGGACATGGCGAGATCGCCCAATTGCCCGATGGCGTTGGTCACCAGACCGGCCAGGACCAGATTCAGGTAGTTCGGCTCATAGCCCAGCCACATCCGGGCCACCACACCCCAGAGCACCAGTCCCAAGGCGCTGCCGATCAATCCGGCGACAGAACCCGCCCACGTCTTGTGGGGGCTGACCGCCGGGGCCATTTTCCGTTTTCCGAACAGCATCCCGCCGTACATGGCAAAGCTGTCTCCCAGAAAAGCCACGCAGAACGGCAGCAGTACATACATCTTGCCGTACAGCCCGTCCATCCGCAGCAGGAAAATGGCGCTGTACATCATGGGAAACACTGTGCCGCCCATCATCGCTGTGGCAACATCGGCAAAGGGCATGGCGTTCGGCGTTCCGTAGCTTTTGACGGCAACGAAAAACAGGACTGTCAGCAGTACCAGCGGGACGCACAGGATCCGGACCATGCCCACGGACTGATAACTGTCATAAAACTGCCAGGTATGCGCGTCATAGATGACCCATTCCTGCGCCACGGCAGCCAGAATGGTAAACGCGTAGACACACTTGGGCACTTTCTTTCCCGCCGTGTGCAGCAGCTCATAGGCCGCGGCAGCGGCAATGCCGCACACCACGATCACCGTCACCCAGTCCGGACACAGCAGCAGCGCCGCCAGCAGCAGCGGCAGGCCAATGAGAACTACCAACCATCTTTGCAACATAGAATTTCAGTCCTTTCAACACCTGTAAGGGCTTATTTCTTCACACCGCCGAACCGGCGATCCCGGCTCTGGTAGGCGGTGATAGCCTTGTTCAGCTCCTCCTCATCGAAGTCCGGCCAGAGGGCATCCGTGTAATAAAACTCGGAATACGCACACTGCCACAGGAGGAAGTTGCTCAGCCGCTGCTCCCCGCTGGGGCGGATGATCAGCTCCGGGTCCGGGATGCCGGCAGAGTCCAGATAGGTGGAAAACAGCGTTTCGTCCAGGTCCTCCGGCTTCCGCTTCCCTTCCGCACACTCCGCCGCAAACCGGCGGACAGCCCGGAGGATCTCATCCCGGCCGCCGTAGTTCAGACAGACATTGGCCTGAAAATCGTCCTTGGACAAATGCTCCGTGATCTCGTCCGTCTCGTGGGCCAACGCCCGCAGCTCCGGTGCGATGGGCGTCATGTCTCCAAAGAAGTGGAGTCGGATATGGTCCCGCTCCATGGTATCCACAGCCTCCAGCAGGTACTTCTTCAAAAGCGCCATGATAGCGGAGACCTCTGTCTCCGAGCGCTTCCAGTTTTCCGTGGAAAAGGCGTAGACCGTCAGGTACTTGACGCCGATGTTCTTGCAGTAGGTGGCGATCCGGCGGAAGGTCTCCGCCCCCGCCTTATGTCCCGCGGTGCGCGGCAACCCCCGTTGGGTGGCCCAGCGGCCATTGCCGTCCATAATAATCGCAATATGGCGAGGGGGGCTGGCAGCCCACCCCGCCGTATGCAGCGTGTTTCGTGTCTCGCTCATCAAATCTCCATCAGTTCCTTTTCCTTGCGGGCCAGCAGCTCGTCGATCTTCTTGCTGCTGTCATCCGTCAGCTTCTGAAGATCCTTTTCCGCCTGCTTCAGATCATCCTCGGTGATCTCGGAAGCCTTTTCCTTCTTCTTGAAGGACTCCATGGCGTCCCGGCGGATGTTGCGGATGGCCACCTTGCCGTTTTCCGCGTACTTGCGGATCTGCTTGACCAGCTCCTTACGGCGCTCCTCCGTCAGCTGAGGGAAGTTCAGACGGATATTCCGGCCGTCATTCTGGGGATTGATGCCCAGATCGGAGTTCAGAATGGCCTTTTCGATGGATTTCAGCGCAGAACCGTCCCACGGAGAGATCTGCAAAATCCGGGGGTCCGGGGTGGAGATCGCCGCGATCTGCTGAATAGGGGTGGGGGTGCCGTAGTAATCCACCATAATGCGGTCCAGCACGGCGGCATTGGCACGGCCTGCCCGGACGGAAGCAAAGTCCGCGGCGGCAGAGTCGATGCTCTTATTCATTTTTTCCTCGTAGATCTTGTAATCGTCTTTCAACATAGCTTGGTTCCTTCCTTTCGCGCCTTTATTCTTTTACGATCGTGCCCACGTTTTCGCCGCAGAGAGCCCGGATGATATTCTCCGGATCCTTCAGGGCAAAGAGCAGCACGGGAATGTGGTTATCCATAGAAAGAGAGGTTGCGGTGGTGTCCATCACCATCAGATGCTGGGCCAGCACTTCATCATAGGAAATGCTGTCATACTTGACGGCGGTGGGGTCCTTCACTGGGTCGGCGCTGTACACGCCGTCCACGTTCTTGGCCAGCAGGATCACGTCCGCGTCGATCTCAGCCGCCCGCAGAACTGCCGCCGTGTCTGTGGAGAAATAGGGGTTGCCGGTACCGGCGCCAAAGATGACCACACGGCCCTTTTCCAGATGCCGGATCGCCCGGGAACGGATGTACGGCTCCGCGATGGCCCGCATCTCAAGGGCGGTCTGCACCCGGACGGGGATCCCCTTCTGCTCGCAGACGTCCGCCACTGCCAGACAGTTCATAACCGTAGCCAGCATACCGATGTGATCGGCGCGGGTCCGCTCCATTTTGCCGCCGCCGCTGTTCTTGGCGCCCCGCCAGAAGTTGCCGCCGCCGACGACCAGGCCCACCTGAACGCCCATGTCCAGGCACTTCTTGATGACGTCGCACACCTGACCAATGACCTCAAAATCCAGACCGGAATGCTTGTCTCCCGCAAGGGCCTCGCCGCTGATCTTCAATAGGACACGATGATATACCGGTTTTTCCATAATGACCTCCTGTGGCATATGTTATCAGTGTCTATTTTACCTTATTTTCCGTCGTTTGGAAAGGGGGTAACGGAAGATTTTCACAGGAAAATTCCATGACCGGTTTTTGTTGGAATTCCGGTCTTTTTTTCGCCCGCAACCGATAGTTGACAGCCGGGTGGTAGCCAATATCGGCCCTGTATGGTATACTGAAGTCGAAATTCCACCGATACCCCTATGGAAGGAGGACGCGATATGACACTTGGACAGCGCATCAGCCTGTATCGAAAAAAGCTGCATATTTCTCAGGAGGAGTTGGGTGCCCGATTGGGCGTCAGCCGTCAGGCCGTCAGCAAATGGGAGACCGACCTCTCTGCCCCGGATCTGAACAACCTGATTGGGTTGGCCCGGGAACTGGGCGTTTCCCTGGCGGAGTTGACGGAAACGCCGGAGGAACCGGCGCCGCCGAAAAACGCCGGCAAAAAGTGGTGGTTCCTCCTGAGCGTATGCGTTCTGCTGCCGGTTCTGATTGCCGGGTTCCTTCTCTACCGGATCAACCAGCCGCCTGCGGGGCAGGTAAGCGATTATGCTGAGCCCGCGTCGGACTTTTACCTGCAATGGCAGGTTCCCCGGACGGACGGCCGGGAATGGTATGAGTTCCTGACTTTGGGAAATCAGGATGTGCCCTTCCCCTTTCACACCTCCCTCCATCTGACGGCTCCGGAGAAGATCGTCACGGAGGGCACGGACCTCCATTTGGCCGCCGTCCACCACGCGGTCTGCGGCGGGCTGTATGTGGACTACATCCACCTTCAGGCCGACCCGGAGCAGGGGCAGGCCGCCGGGGATACCATCTGCCGCATTTCCACCATGGCCCCCGGCTTCTGGACGCCCCGTGGCATCAGCGTCGGTAACGAAAAGTCCTTTGTGGTGGACGCCTATCACTCTGGCAAGGAGGATCAGGCGGAAGGAACGCTGCTGTACGGTCTCAAGGAGGCGGATGGGTATTCGCTGGTTCCCCATGACTATCTGTATATCTGGAGCGCCTTTGAGGAGGGCCGCGGCTATCAGACGATCTATTTCTTCATAAAGGATGGCCTGGTGGCGGGCATCTCCATGGAGCTGATGCAGGATATGGGAGACTTCTACGCTGCCGCCAACAATACCTCCACCTTCCCTGTGGATGAAAACGGCGACCCGGACTTCTCCCACCGGCAGGAGCTTCCGCAGGAGCCGGTAGACGCTACCCGGCAGGTCTATATTGCATGGAACCAGCTTGTGACCAACGAAAACCTCTCCGCCGAGGAACGGTACGCCTACCGCCGGGATGTTTTCACCAACCTGCCGGATATGGATTGGCAGGAATTCGGAGCGTTGGGCGGTATCGACAGCAGTGGTACCATATTTGCCTTGCTGGATTGGCTCTCCCAACAGGAACACTACTCCAGTGGTGATATTTATTTCATTCAGCGCGGTTATGCTGCGCGCGGCATCGACGGCGCTTACGCGGAGGATTACTGCTATCTCCTCTCCCGGGCTCTCTTTTCTGATCCGGTGGCTTATGCCAAGGCGCTGGCCCGCAGCACTGCCGATGATGAGGCGGTGCAGACTCTGATTATGGGAGGCACCGC
>ERZ837487.4265-NODE-4265-length-11481-cov-82.005776_pt1 | contig 11481 bp, 9 predicted proteins | sample MGYA00519911_ERZ837487 | MGnify/ENA primary metagenome ERZ837487 (study PRJEB31850, sample SAMEA3708818) | human gut metagenome | biome: human gut; feature: human-associated habitat; material: faeces | place: China | collected 2014 ...
AGTCGATGATGCGCTGGTCGAAGTCATCGCCGCCCAGGTGGGTATCACCGTTGGTGGCCAGAACCTCGGTCACGCCGTCGCCCATCTCGATGATGGAGACATCGAAGGTGCCGCCGCCCAGGTCGTAGACCATGATCTTCTGGTCCTCTTCCTTATCGATGCCGTATGCCAGAGATGCGGCAGTGGGCTCGTTGATGATACGCTTGACGTTCAGGCCGGCAATGGTGCCTGCGTCCTTGGTTGCCTGACGCTGGCTGTCGTTGAAGTATGCAGGAACGGTGATGACTGCATCGGTGACAGTCTCGCCCAGATAAGCCTCAGCATCTGCCTTCAGCTTCTGCAGGATCATAGCGCTGACCTGCTGGGGAGTGTACTCCTTGCCGTTCAGGGTCACCTTGTGGTCGGTGCCCATGTAACGCTTGATGGAAGCCACGGTGTTTTCAGGGTTGGTGATGGCCTGACGCTTTGCGACCTGGCCGACCAGACGGTCGCCGGTCTTGGTAAAGCCGACCACAGACGGGGTGGTGCGTGCACCCTCAGAGTTTGCGATAACAACGGGCTCGCCGCCCTCCATGACAGCCACGCAGCTGTTGGTAGTACCAAGGTCGATACCAATGATCTTACTCATAATGAAAGCTCCTCTCAAATTCAGAACGTTTTTTGTTTATGTGATGCTCAAATGTTACCAAGCGGATGTTATATTTGAAAACCCTTGCGGGGTCTTGCACAATCACTCTGCCACAACAACGGTGGCATGGCGGACGATCTTATCGCCCAGCTTGTAGCCCTTCTGGTAAACCGTGATCACGGTGCCGCTCTCCTGCCCATCGGGGGCGGGGATCTGCTGCACGGCATTCATAAAGTTGGGGTCAAAGGGCTTGCCCAGCGCCTCGATCTCCTCCACATGGAGGGTGCTCAGCGCCTTGGCGGCTTTGTCCAGCGTCATGGTCACGCCCTTCTTGTAGTTCTCGTCGGTGGTGGGGGCGTTGGCCGCCATCTCCAGCGTATCCAGAATGGGGATGATCTGGTTCACGGCAAAGGACACGCCGTCGTTGAACTTCTGGTCAGCCTCACGGGTGGAGCGCTTGCGGTAGTTCTCATACTCGGCGGCCATCCGCAGCAGCTGATCCTTGGCCTGATTGGCATTCTTCTCAGCCGCGTCCAGCTTTGCCTTCACGGCCTCCAGCTCCCGGGCCTTCTTGTTGAAGAAGCCATCCTTTTTCTTGGGGTCTGCCGCTTCAGCGTTCGTCTCGGGAGCCGCTGCCTGCTCAGGTGCAGTTTCCGGGGCGGCCTGCTCGGCGGTGTTGGGCTCCACGGCAGGTTCTTCTGCCTGCGGGGTCTTTTTTGTTTCTTCGCTCATTCCAGGTCCTCCTTATAGATCACAGTCCGCCGGGGTGCGGCTGCCTGCGGGGTATCTTTTCGTTTGCCGCTCATTCCTTCGCCAAGCTGATCGGCAAAGGTGTGGAGCAGCGGCATCAGCTTCTGGAAGGGCATCCGGGTGGGGCCGATGAGGGCCACGGAGCCCCAGAGGCCTCCGCCCACCAGATACCGGTCACTCACGATGCACAGGCCGGGGATCTGAGGTTCCAGATCCTCGCCCAGCAGGATGCTTTCGCTCTGCTCTGCCGGGGGTGCAATGAGGGCGGCGGCCTGCTCTTCGTCGTTCAGCAGGCTCAGGATGCTGCCCACCTTGCCGTCCAGCTGGGGCCAGTCCAGCAGGTACTGCTCACCCCCCAGATACACATGGGGCTGGGTGGAATCCTGCAGGATGGCGGCGGCGGCGCTGATTACCGGCACCAGCTCCGGGCTGATCTGGCTGCACAGCTCTGCAAGGAGCCGGGGCGACAGATCAACAGGAGCCACAAAGGTCAGGTTCCGGTTGAGCAGGGCGGCAAGCGCCGCTGCATTTTCCCGGGAAAGACCGGTGCGGACCCGCGCCACACGGGTGCGGACATAACCGGCAGTGGTCACAGCCAGCACCGCTGCGGCGCTGCGGCCCACCTGCACCACCTCGTAATGGGCGATGCAGAGATCCTCAGCACAGGGGGTGCTGACGGCGGCGGTGCAGCCGCTGATGGCGGCCAGCGCCTTGGCGGCACCCTGTGCCAGCTTTTCCGGCTCGTGGTCAAGGCTTGCGAACACCGCGTCCACACGGGCGCGGGTCACACGGTCCAGCGGCTGGTCATCGGTGAGAAGATGATCCAGATAATAACGGTAGCCCTTGGCACTGGGGACACGGCCTGCGCTGGTGTGGGGCTGCTCCAGCAGACCCAGCTTGGTCAGCGCGGCCATCTCGTTGCGCAGCGTGGCACTGGAAACTGCCATATCAAAGTAGTTTGCCAGCACACTGCTGCCCACGGGCTCGCCCTCGAGGCCATACAGCGCAACGATCGCCTGCAAGACACGCTGCTTGCGTGCATCCATCGTCATAGCGCCTGCCTCCTTCGTTCGCTTTTTGTTCTTTAGCACTCCTTCTTCCTGAGTGCTAAGACCATTATATCCAATTTTGCGGCGCTGTCAATAGCTTCTCAGAAAAGTTTTGAAAGATTCATAATTCTGTCATAAAGGCCGCACAAAAAAGAGCCGCCCTGCGGCGGCTCTCCTATATAATAGATCATTCCTCCATCTGCTTTGCCAGAAATGCCGCCGCCACGTTCACCGCCTTGAGCTGGGCGGCATCGGGCTTGGCAGTGCGGTCCTCCGTAAGCAGGCCCACACTGCCGGTGACATCTCCCGCCGCAATGATGGGCACAGCGCACAGCAGCACCCGGGGCGAGCCCTCACAGGGCAGCAATGCCTTTTCGGGGCTGCCATCGCTCTGGTAGGGCTTGCGGCTGTCCATCAGCTTTTCCAGCGGCTGGCTCACGCTGCGGTCTGCCAGATCCCGCCTGCCCGCACCGGATGCCGCCAGAATGCGGTCCCGGTCTGAGACAAAGGCCGTCAGGGCAAAGCACTTGCTCAGCACATCCACATACTGGGCCGTCACCCCGCTCAGTTCCCCCATGGGCGAATACTTTTTGAAGATGACCTCGCCGTCCCCTGTTGTGAAGATCTCCAGCGGGTCTCCCCTGCGGATGCGCTGGGTGCGGCGGATCTCCTTGGGGATGACCACCCGCCCCAGCTCATCGATGCGGCGCACGATGCCGGTTGCTTTCATAAGGTTCCCTTCCTTTCCATGTTCCGGTTTTGCTTCCAGATTTCTGCGAAGTATGGTTATTCTGTGGAAACAGGAAGGGAATTATTCATTCAGCTCCTGCCGGAGCGCTGCTTATCCTCATACATCCGGTGGTCAGCCAGGATGCGGATGGCACGCACATCGTCGCTGTCGCAGGGGTAGACCGCACAGCCGCAGCTGGTGCCAACCTGCACCTCTGCATCCTTCAGGCGGTAAGGCTCCCGGATGGCTGCCTTGATCTTTTCCACCCGGCTCTTGCAGAACCCCTCCGTTACGGTCCCGTTGACGATGAGGGCGAACTCATCCCCGCCGATGCGGAACACCGCATCGCTCTCCCGCACGCAGCCCCGCAGGCGGCTGGCCACCTCCTTGAGCAGCTGGTCGCCCACATCGTGGCCGTAACGGTCGTTCACAGGCTTGAAACGGTCAAGGTCGAGGTAGAACAGGACAAACGGTGTCCTGTTCAGCTCGTTTTCTTTCAACAATGCGTCAAAATAGCGTTCATTATACAGTCCGGTCAGGCCGTCGGTGTTGGCCAGGTCCTCCATCTGCTGGCGGGCCTCCCCTTCCTGCCGGAGGGCGCGCTCCTTTTCCTCCACGCGCAGGCGGGCATCGGTGCGGACACCGTGCACCAGCACGATGCCTGCGCAGAGGAACAGGCCCGCCAGCAGCAGGATGGTGGCGTTCTGGATCTTCCGCATTCCACTGTCCACCACGTCACGGCCGACGATGCCCACAATGGACAGATGCTGAAAGCCCACAGGCTGGTAGACCAGATAATAGCTCTTGCCCTCAAGCCAGTAGGAAAGGCTGCCGCTGCGGCCCTCTGCCACGTCCTGCCGGGCCCGGGTCAGTGTGCCCGCATCCACCTGCGCATACTTCTGCAAGTAGTCGAACAGGTTGTCCATCCAGTCCTCGATCTCGCTCTTGGGCTCCTCCGAGAGCATCACATCGCCATCGGGATGGATGATGTAGCAGTCGCTCTGGCCGCCGTAAGCACTGCCGCCAATCAATTCCTCTATGGTCTTATTCCGATAGCTCACGGCAAGGCTGGTGTAGGTGGTGCCGTCGATCTCCACCGGCGCAATGGGCGCAGAGTATACCACCCGGCGCTCCCCGCTCCGCATGATGTAGCTGGACACCGTAGGCTTGCCGGTGCGGTACATCTCCTCAAAGGCCGTCCAGAGGTGATCCACTTTTTCATGCTTGCCCCGGATGCTCCAATATTCGCAGTTTTCATTGAACAGATACACGCTGCTGTACCGCCAGATCTCCCGCTCGGCCTCATAGCTGCGCAGGCGTTCCTCCGCCAGGCCCTCCTCATTGGCAGCCTGCAGGCTCTTGCCCCACTCGTTCAGCATGTTCCAGTTGCTCCGGCTGAAGATGGTAAACGCCTCATCCACCTGCTCATAGGTCTCCAGCAGGTTGCGGGTGCCTTCGTCATAGAACTGCTGCCGGATGTACAGGACGTACCAGCACAGACCTGTCACCACGACCATCGCCAGCAGCAGCGCAGCTGCCGTCCATCTCTCTTTTTTCTTCCACATATTCAGCTTCTCCTCAGCAGAGTCCCAACTCTCTGCCCTTTTCCGGCCGCATTTCCACAGCCTGCGAAACCACGCAATTCCGTCGAATCAACACTACCAAATTCTGCTTTTTCTGTCAAGGCTTTCGTCAAAGATTATTCGCTGCAAATTTGGGGCATCCTTCTATCCTTTTGCTGCTGTGTATGTTATAATAAAATGTATGGATTTCTGAGGGGGTGCTCTTATGCAGCAGATCGTGATATTGGGCGGCGGTGCAGCGGGCCTTGCCGCCGCATTGGCCGCCGCCCAGTCTGCCCCGGCAGGGGCAGTGCGGGTGACGGTGCTGGACCGCAACCCCAGGTGCGGCAAAAAGCTGTTGGCCACCGGCAACGGCCGCTGCAATCTGGACAACACCGGCATTGCACCGGAGCAGTATTTCACCGCTGACCCCGCCGCTCTGCGGCCCCTGCTGGCCGCGGTGGATGCCGCCGCACCGCTGGAATGGTTCGCGGCGCTGGGCCTGTACACCCGCACCGATGAGGCCGGGCGGGTGTACCCCTACTCCAACCAGGCCGCAGACGTGCTGGCCCTGCTGGAAGGCCACCTTGCCCGGCTGGGCGTGGAGGTGCGTACCGGCTGCACTGTGCAGACCCTGAGCCAGAACCGCAGCGGCTACACCATCCTGTGCGAGGATGCCGAGGGTCAGGACCAGACCCTGCGGGCCGATGCCGTCATCTGCGCCATGGGCGGCAATGCCGGGCCGCAGTTCGGCACCGACGGCTTCGGCACCCGATTCGCCGCCCAGTGCGGCGGAAAGCTGGAGCCGCTGTACCCCTGCCTGACCGCCCTGCAGACAGCAAAGCCCAACCGGTCTCTGGCCGGCATCCGGGCCAAGGCCGCTGCCACCCTGCTGGACCTCGACCGCCACTGCACCGTGGCTGTGGAAAACGGCGAGGTGCAGTTCACGGACTACGGGCTTTCGGGCATCTGCATCATGCAGCTGTCCGGCCATCTGGCCCCGGGGCGGGGGCCAAAGCGCCCGGCCGTTGAGCTGGACCTCTTCCCCATGCTGGACGAGACTGCCCTGACCGCCCTGTTTGCGGCCCGGGTGCCCCTGCTGCCGGGCAAGGCACCTGCGGATTTCTGGACAGGTCTGCTCAATCCCAAGCTGGGCCGCGCCCTGTGGGCAGCGGCAAAGCTGCCTGAAAAACCGGTGGACACCCTGCCGGATGCCGCCTGGCAGGTGCTGGCCAACGCGGCCAAGCACTGGCTGTTCGAGGGCCTGACCCCCTGCGGCTGGAAGCAGGCCCAGACCACCGGCGGCGGCCTGAGCCTGACCGAAGTGACCCCCAGCTTCCAGTTCAAGGGCTGCCCCGGCCTTTACTTTGTGGGTGAAACGCTGGACTGCGCCGGCAGCTGCGGCGGCTTCAACCTGCACTGGGCCTTTGGCAGCGGCATCGCCGCCGGGCGTGACGCGGTGCGGAGCCTGAAGCGGCCTGCCCCGAAGCCGAATAAAAAGAAGCGATAAAGAATGACCCTCTCCATCCCGCATCTGACAGACAGACTGCAGGGACGGAGAAGGTCATTTTCGTTTCAGATACGCTTGTGTCTCCCGGACCACCACCCCCGAAAGCCCCACCACGCCCACAAGATTGGGCAGCATCATCAGGCCGTTGAAGGTATCGGAGAGCGCCCAGGCCAGATCCAGCTTCATCACAGCACCCACCAGCACCATGGCCGCAAACACCAGTTTATATCCTGCGGCGGCACGCTCCCCCAGCAGATACACCACTGCCCGGGTGCCGTAATGGCTCCACCCCAGCGTAGTGGAATAGGCAAACAGCAGGACCGACACCGCGATGAACTGCGGCCCGAACGCCCCAAACACCGTGGAAAAGGCCTGCCCCACCAGTGCGGAGCCCTCCACACCGGTCAGCGCCGCACCGGTGTCCAGATCCACAAGGCCGCTGGTGAGTACCACAAGGGCCGTGATGGTGCAGACCACCATGGTATCTGCAAACACCTCGAACATGCCCCACATTCCCTGCTGAACAGGCTCCTCCACATTGGCCGCGCAGTGCACCAGCACCGATGCGCCCAGTCCTGCTTCGTTGGAAAAGGCTCCCCGCTTGAATCCCCAGCTGATGGCCCGGGCCATGCCGTAACCCAGCACCCCGCCCCCGGCGGCCTGCAAGCCAAACGCCCCCCGGAAGATGGCCGCAAATGCCGCCGGGACAGCCGCCCAATGGACACAGACCACGGTCAGCGCCCCGAACAGGTAGAACAGGGCCATGAGCGGGACGATGGCCTCCGTGACTGCGGCCACCCGCTTCAGCCCGCCCAGTATGACCCGCCCGGTGAGCAGGGCCAGTACGATGCCCGTTGCCACCGGCGGCACCCGAAACACTGCCTGCAGATTGCCCGCGATGGAGTTGATCTGGCTCATGTTCCCCATGCCGAAGCTGGCCAGCACGCAAAAGCAGGCAAACAGCACCGCCAGTACCCGGCCAAAGCCGCCGCCCAGCCCCTCGGCCAGATAGTACATGGGCCCGCCGCACCATCTTCCGGCGGCATCCCGGCGGCGGTAGCAGATGCCCAGCACGTTCTCGGCATAGCTGGTCATCATCCCCAGCAGGGCCATGACCCACATCCAGAACACAGTCCCCGGCCCGCCCGCCAGAATGGCCGCCGCCACGCCCACGATGTTGCCGGTTCCGATGGTCGCCGCCAGCGCCGTGCAAAGGCTCTGGAACTGGCTGATGGCTTCATCGTCCGTGTGGGCGGTCACGTTCCGGTCCAGGAAGATGGCCCCGATGGTGTGCCGCATCCAGTACCCGAAATACCGCAGCTGGAAAAAACCGGTGCGCACTGTCAGCAGGCAGCCGGTGCCAAACAGCAGCGTCAGCCCCACCGGCCCCCATACCACACCGCCGACCACCGCGTTCACCCGCGCCAAGCTCTCCCACATACACAAACGCCCCCCGTGCTCTACTGTATGGCACAGGGGGCGTTTTCATGCCCGGGCAGCGGTTTCTGTATAAAAAAGAATATCCCGGCCCACCCTGTTCCAAAACGGAACGGAGGAACACGGGATGCACAAGAACGGTTGGAGGCCCTTCTGGGCGGCTTTGGGGGCGGCACTTCTGGTGCTGCTGCCGCTGGTGGGCGGCACAGTCCTGCTCACCCGGCAGATGGTGCGCACCCGCATCCAGACCGCCCAGCCCCAGAGCGGGGTGCCCATCCAGCTGCCCCGGGCCGAGCACCGGATGACCCTGCTTCTCTGCACCGCCGGGGAGCAGCCGGGCTTTTTGCTGGTCTACCTGAACGCCGCCCAGAACAGTCTGAACCTGCTGGCCGTGCCGGGGGAGCTGACGGTTCCCTTCAACGGAGAGACTGCCAGTCTTGCCCACTGCTACGGAGCGGCGGGGCCCGCCCGGTGCCGTCAGGCGCTTCTGGAGGTGCTGGGCCTGCCGGAGGATATGTTTTATCTGGCGCTGTCCCCCGCCGTGCTGGAAAAGACCGCTTCCCGTTACGGGCCGGTGCGGGTGGGGTTTTCGGGGGCACTGACTGCCGATGAGCTGGCCGAAACCGGGCTTTCCGCCGCCGTGCAGAGCATTTCAGCCAAGGAGGCCCACGCTCTGCTCTCCGGCTGGGATGCGGACGGCATCCTGCCGCCTGCCCGCCGGGCCGCCGCCCGGGCGGCAGTGTGGGAAGCCTTTTTCCGGCAGGACATCGCCCTGCTGCCCGCCACCCTGCCGGATGCCCTGCGGGCCAGCAGCACGGCCCTGCTCACCGACTTTGCAGCACAAGATTATACCCTGCTGGGCACGGTCCTGGAGTTTCTGGCCAACAACAGCGCCCTCCCCCACGCCGAGGCCCTGCCCGGGGCGTGGGATGCAAAAGTGGGCACTTACACGGTCACAGACGCTTCCCAAGCGGCGGTGCAGACCTTCCTCAGCGTTTCGCCCGCCTCGGGGAATGATGCCTCGCTCAGGGAGCCATAGCCCAGCACAAACGTACCGGAAAAGTCCTGTTCCCCGCCGGTCAGGTCATAATCGCTCAGCAGACTCAGGGCCACGCCCTGCGCCTTTGCGGCGGCGTGAAGGGCAGCATCCGGCGGGGCATTTTTCAGCCTTGCCAACAGATGCAGGCCGGTATGCAGGCCGGTCAGGGTCAGCTCCTCCGGCGCAAAAGCAGCGCGCAGAGAGGCAGCCAGAGCATCCCGCCGGGCCTTGTAGGCCACGCGCTCCCGGGCAAGATGCCGGGTAAAGTAGCCCTCGCGGATGAAGCGGGCCAGGGTCTGCTGCTCAAACCGGCTGACGGTGCAGGAATAGATCCGGTACTTTGCCCGCCAGGCAGGCAGCAGCTGCCGGGGCAGCACCATGTAGGCGATGCGGATGCCGGGGGCCAGACTGCGGGAGCAGGTGGAAAGGTAGACCACCGGGCCGTCGGCCCCGGCCATGCCCTGCAGGCTGGGCAGGGGGCGGGTATCAAAGCGGAACTCCGAATCGTAATCGTCCTCTATGATATACCGCTGGCCCGGGCAGCGGGATGCCCAGTGGAGCAGCTCCGTGCGGCGGCCCGCCGGCATGGTCACGCCCGTGGGGAACTGGTGGCTGGGCGTGACATAGCACACCGCCGCACCCGAGCCGGACAATGCCTCAACAGAAAGGCCGTCCGCATCCACAGGCAGGCAGCAGCACGCCACGCCGTTGTTTTCCAGCACCTGCTTCGCGCGCTGGTAGCCGGGGTTTTCCACCGCCGTTTTGCCGGGCAGGAGCGGGGCCAGCAGGCTCAGCAGATACTCCATACCGGCACCCACCACCACCTGCTCGGCGGTGCACCGCACGCCCCGGTATTCCTCCAGATAATCCGCCAGCGCCTGCCGCAGCTCCACGTCCCCCTGTGCATCGCCATGGGCCAGCAGCTGGGGCGAGGAATAGAGCAGTTCCTTCTGCAGCCGGGCCCAGGTGCGGAACGGGAACAGCCCCGGGTCCACGCCCCGGGTGGACAGATCGAACCGGACGGGTGGCTCGGCTGCTTCCGGCGGAGCGGCAGATACCGGGGGCAGCACTTCCTCGGGCCGGGTGGGCAGGGCAAGATATTCCTGTACATAAAAGCCGCTGCGCTCCCGCGGCTCCATGTAGCCCTCGGTCGCCAGGATCTGATATGCCGCGTCCACCGTGTTGACAGACACCGACAGCTCTGCCGCCAGCCGCCGCTTGCCGGGCATCCGGGTGCCCGCCGGAATGGCCCCGCTGCGCATCTCGGCGGCAAGGCTCTCATAGAGCTGCTCGTACAGCGGCACCCCGCTGGCGGCATCCAGTGCAGTTGTCAGATGAAACATAAGACCTCTCCCCTTTTGGGATGCTTTGCCAAACTGACCCCATAAAAAAACTTTATTCTGGGTATTTTCATGGTGCCAGTTTCGCGTATAATAGGAGCATACCAACCACACACCCAAATGTCAAGTAGTTTTATGGGTAAGTTGCTTTGAAACGGGCGAACGATCCTGCAAAACAGGATGGAGGGGTTTCGCCCCGAAAAATTTGGAGGGAAAAATCATGTCTACAACTGCAATGTGGCTGCTGCTGGCTGTGGTGATCGTTGTCATCCTGTTCGGCAGTGTGCTGTACAAACGCACCTTTACCACCAAGGAGCTGGCCCTGACCGGCGTTATGGCCGCGCTGAGCCTGGTGGCATACCTGTTCTTCCGTGTGCCGTTCTACGGCGGCTCCTCGTTCCATCTGGGCAACACCTTCACCGCCCTGACCGCCCTGCTGCTGGACGGCGTTTCCGGCGGCCTGGCCGGTGCGATCGGTCTGGCTCTGGCCGATATCCTGGCCGGTGACCCGGGCTATGCCGTGACCACCTTTGTGCTGAAGTTCATCATCGGCATCACCTGCGGTGCCGTGGCCCACAAGGTGTTCAAGCTGCGCGATCTTGACCGCCACAGCAAGGGCTACCTGCTCAAGGTCATCGTGGCAGGCGGCTCCGGCCTGCTGCTGAACGTCATCACCGACCCGTTCCTGGGCTATTTCCGCAACATTTACATCTTTGGCCAGGAGTATACCGTGGCACAGGCCCTGTCCAAGATTGCCGGTGGTGTCACCTTTGTCAACAGCGTAGCCTCCACCATCTGCGTAGTCATCCTGTATCTGGCCCTGCGCCCGGCTCTGGAGCGCGCCGGTCTGCTGCCCAAGGGCGAAAAAAAGTAAGCCTCTCATCTCTTTCTGACGCATAGATGGAAAGCCCCCGGCCTGTATCCTCAACATGATATGCTGCCCCTAGAGTAGACAGAGTAAAAAGAAAACTCTGCGTACTCTGGGGGTATTTTCATGTCAGGCAAGAACAATCACGATACAGCGGAGGTAAAATATCAAAAAAATGTCCCGTGTTGGACGCTGCAAGCTCACGTCCGTGCCATGAATCGAGCGTCCTAACGCCGATTTGCACAAAAAATTCGCCGTTCCCTTGTGGAAACGGCGAACAAAAATCTTATATTATTTTTTTGTCTACTTGACGGGGCACTTCACGGGCAGGCGATGTGGGACAGCAGCGCAGAAGATCAGCCCTCGATGAGCTCGACGGTCTTCATCTTGACGGGGGTAGTGGGCTTATCGTTCCAGTCGGTGCGGACGGAAGCGATCTTGTCCACAACATCCATACCGGCAACGACCTTGCCGAAAGCGGCATACTGGCCGTCCAGATGGGGAGCGTCCTTGTGCATGATGAAGAACTGGCTGCCGGCGCTGTTGGGGTTCATGCTGCGGGCCATGC
>ERZ837487.4267-NODE-4267-length-11479-cov-7.372111_pt1 | contig 11479 bp, 10 predicted proteins | sample MGYA00519911_ERZ837487 | MGnify/ENA primary metagenome ERZ837487 (study PRJEB31850, sample SAMEA3708818) | human gut metagenome | biome: human gut; feature: human-associated habitat; material: faeces | place: China | collected 2014 ...
CTTAAAGAAATTTTCAAGGGTTGTTGTTGTCTATTGTTCAGTTATCAAGGTTCTTTGTTTGTGTCGTTCTTTTCAAGCGACAGCTTTTATATTTTATCAAAAGCTTTTGTCTTTGTCAAGAACTTTTTTATTTTTCTTTGTCGCTCTTTTCGAGCTTTCCTTTGCCGTCTCACGCGACAGCTTATTTAGGATATCACTTTCAGAACTCTTTGTCAACAACTTTTTTGATTTATTTTTCAATCATTTCATTGATTTTTAAATCTTCTAGTTTCCTTCCGATCAAGAATGTTCCGCCTCCGCGTCTTCTTTCATCTTCCGTTCCTCTGTTGTTTTCTTTGCTGTTCCTCAGCGACGAATGTTATCTTATCACAGCTGTTTTTAATTGTCAATGTTTTTTATATATTTCATGCAATTCAGAATATTCTGAAAAATTAGTATCTGCGTTCCCCGACCCTAACAGATTTTGCAAGCTTGCTTGCAATAAACTGGTAGGAGTGGAGAACATAGGGCGAATGCCCTTAATAGTCAAAACACAAAAGAGACCATGCTCATCAACATAGTCCCTCTCTTATACTATTTTATTTTCTTTTCAACTTTCTCTCGGAAGACGTTCGTACAACCATGTCATACGTTTCAATCTCTTCACCGTCTCTTCATCAAACTGTCCTTTCTCCATTCTCCAGGTCCAGTTTCCGCCAAGTGTAGACGGTACATTGATTCTTGCCTTGCCGTCCAGGTTCAGTAAATCCTGCATTGGTGTCACGCAAAGATTGGCCTTGCTACTCATTGCAAGTCGGATGAAATCCCACGCCAGATCATCTTCATCCAGGCGTTGTGCATTCATATACTCTTTTGCAAAGTCTCGCGTTGCTTTATCTGTACTGTGATACCATCCTCTTGTTGTATCATTATCATGCGTACCCGTATATACAACACTGTTTTCCGGATAATTATGCGGGAGATATGCAGAGCCTCCATTTGGATCAAATGCAAACTGTATTACTTTCATTCCCGGGAATCCACTGTCAGACAACATCTGAAGTACACTTTCTGTCAGGAATCCAAGGTCTTCTGCAATAATATTCAATTTGCCAAGTTTTTCTTCAATTGTACGGAACAGATCCATTCCCGGGCCAGGCATCCATGTTCCATCCACTGCTGTCTTATTTCCATAAGGAATGGAATAATATTCGTCAAATCCACGGAAATGATCAATTCTTACTACATCATATAATTTGAGACAATGACGGATTCTCTTAATCCACCAGTCGTATTCTGTCTTTTTATGATATTCCCAATTATACAGCGGATTGCCCCACAACTGTCCTGTTGCAGAAAAATCATCCGGAGGACATCCTGCTACTGCCACCGGATTATTCTCTTCATCAAACTGGAATAACTCCGGAGATGCCCATGTATCTGCACCGTCAAATGCAACATAAATCGGAATATCTCCAACGATCTGAATTCCCTGTTCATTTGCATAAGCGTGAAGCTGTGACCACTGTTTATCGAATTCATACTGCTGGAATTTGTAAAAATCAATCTCTTCTGCAAGTTCTTCTCTCGCATTCTCAAGTGCTGCTTCCTCGCGGTTTTTCAGGGCTTCTTCCCATTCATTCCAGCTGATTCCACCTTTGCTGTCCTTGATTGCCATGTAAAGACTATAATCATCCAGCCAATACGCATTTTCTTTGATAAAGTTATCATATGCTTCATCTTTTTCGAAACGCTCAAATGCCTTTTTCAGCACTTTAAATCTTGAATTGTAAATTTTCTCGTAATCAATACTGTCTGCCTGCTCTCCAAAATCATACACTTTACATTCTTTTTTTGTCAGAAGTCCTTCTTTGATCAGTGTCTTCAGATCAATAAAATATGGATTTCCAGCATATGTGGAGAAAGACTGGTACGGGGAATCCCCGTATCCAGTCGGTCCAAGCGGCAGAATCTGCCAGTAACTCTGTCCAGCCTCTTTTAACTGATCAATAAATTTATACGCTTCTTTTGAGAAACAGCCAATTCCGTATTTTGATGGCAATGAAAATACCGGTAATAATACTCCGCTCGCTCTTTTCACGTTCTTCTCCTCCTCTTACAGATGCCAGATATCTCTGTTGTACTCTTCGATTGTTCTGTCAGATGAGAAATACCCTGCTTTCGCAATATTTACAAGTGCTTTCTTAGCCCATGTTTTCTGATCTGCATAAGCTCTCAATGCTTCTTCTTTCTTTTCTTTATAGCTGTCAAAGTCAAGAAGAGTCATGAACCAGTCTTTACTGATAATCTCATGCTGCAGTCTCTCAAGATTCTCTTTCTCTCCAACTTTCAGAACTTCCTCGCTTGTAATAAAGTCAATTGCTGCCTTGATCGCAGGATTCTTCTCATAGAAATCTCTTGCGACATAATCAGCCTTTGCATAATGCTCGATTACTTCATCGCTGGAAGCACCGAATACAAAAATGTTATCGTTTCCAACGAGTTCATGAATCTCAACATTTGCTCCATCCTCTGTTCCGAGTGTTACAGCTCCGTTCAGCATGAATTTCATATTACCTGTTCCACTGGCTTCTTTAGATGCAAGTGAAATCTGCTCGGAAATATCACAAGCCGGAATTAATTTTTCAGCCTTTGTTACATTATAGTTCTCAACCATAACAACCTTCAGGTATGGACTTACCTCTGGATCATTGTTGATAATCTCCTGCAGGCAGAGAATCAGGTGAATAATATCTTTTGCGATTACATAAGCCGGTGCTGCCTTCGCTCCAAAGATTGCTGTCACTGGTGCAGCCGGAATCTTTCCTGCTTTGATCTCAAGATATTTATCAATGATATATAATGCATTCAGCTGCTGACGTTTGTACTCGTGCAGACGTTTGATCTGAATATCAAAGATTGTATCAGGGCTTACTTTTACTCCCTGTGTCTCTTCCAGATATTTGCACAGTGCCTCTTTATTTGCATGTTTGATCTCTACTAATCTGTCGAGAACCTTATCATCATCCTTAAATGCAAGAAGTTTCTCAAGTTCTGCTGCATCTTTCTTGTATCCCTCTCCGATCAGTTCATCAAGAAGCTCTGTGAGAGTCGGATTACAATGCAGTAACCAGCGACGGAATGTAATACCATTTGTCTTATTGTTAAACTTCTCCGGATAAATCTTGTAGAAATTATTCAGTTCTGTCTCTTTCAGAATCTCTGTATGAAGAGAAGCAACACCGTTTACACTGAATCCGTAATGGATATCAATATGTGCCATATGAACTGTATCATTTCTGTCAATAATAGAAACGCTTTCATCTTCATATTTTCTTCTTACTTTATCATCCAACACTTCGATGATCGGCATCAGCTGCGGAACTACCTTCTTCAGGTAATATACAGGCCATTTTTCCAGTGCCTCTGCAAGGATTGTATGATTTGTGTATGCACATGTCTTAGAAACAACTTCGATCGCCTCATCCATGTCTAATCCTCTCTCTACAAGAAGACGGATCAGTTCCGGAATTACCATTGTCGGGTGAGTATCATTGATCTGGATCACTGCATAATCAGCAAGATCATGAAGGTTGCATCCCTTTGCTGTACATTCATCAAGAATCAGCTGTGCTCCTGCACTTACCATGAAATACTGCTGATAGATTCGAAGCAGTCTTCCGTTCTCATCACTATCATCTGGATATAAGAAAAGTGTCAGGTTCTTCTCGATGTCTTCTTTATTAAAAGCAATTCCATCCTCTACGATTGTCTCATCTACAGAGTCAATATCAAAGAGATGTAATTTATTTGTCTTATTGTTATATCCTGTTACTTCAATATCATACATTCTCGCATTTACATTAAGTCCTTTGAAAGATACCGGATAAACAACATCTGTCTTTTTCAGCCAGGATTTTTCTTCAATCCATGGATTCGGAGTTTCTCTCTGAAGGTTATTTTTAAACTCCTGTTTGAAAAGTCCAAGATGATAGTTCAGTCCGACACCGTCTCCTGCAAGTCCAAGTGTTGCGATTGAATCAAGGAAACATGCTGCCAGTCGTCCAAGTCCACCATTACCAAGTGATGGTTCTGGCTCTACTTCTTCGATTTCTGCAATGTTCTTACCGTTCTGTGCAAGCACATCTTTTACTTCATTAAAAATACCAAGATTGATCATATTGTTAGAAAGCAGTTTTCCAATCAGGAATTCTGCGGAAATATAGTACAGTTTTTTCTTACTATCTGTACGTTCCTTTTCTCCTGCCATTTCCTGCACCATACTAAGAAGTGCTCCGTAGATTTCTTCATTGGAAGCCTGTGCAATCTCTTTACCAAGTTTCTGCTGTAATGTTTCCTGAATGTTCATTTGAATAATCTCCCTTCAAATCTGATTCTGTTTTTATGTTACATACTTTGTTTCTTTGTTTTCAACTTATGATTGTATTTTAATACGATTATCTTCAAATATCTTGCAATATACTTGCACTTTATTGTACAATACTATCATCCTAATGATTCAATCCAGTTTAACAGATTTGTCAGATAATATTTAATCGAAAGGATCTCATTTTTGTATGAACATTAACGAATATCAGAATTACCATGAAACAAAAGCACATACATCCGCAGAATTTCCTTATAATACTTATCTCTGCTCAATCCCTCTCGATTTTCCTGGGGTTCCGCCTCACTGGCACGACGAATTGGAACTTGTTGTCATCAAAAAAGGGCAGGGTTTTGTTTCTGTAGACTTTGATAAACGCCTGGTGCACAGTGGAGAGATTGTCATGATCCGTCCCGGATGCCTCCACGCCATCGAACAGGATGATACTTTTAAAATGGAATATGAAAATATTATTTTCAAACCAGATTTACTTTCTTCCGGGGCAAACGATCTGTGCATGCTTCAATACATTATGCCGCTTCTTGACGGTTCTCTATCTGTAGAATACTTTCTCACTCCGGCACTTGAATCTTTTGAAGCCTTAAGCAATTGTATCCGACAGATTGACCTAGTCTGTGCTGATCAGACACCTGGATGGCAGCTTGCTGTGAAAAGTTCTCTGTTCAACTTTTTCTTTCTTCTGATCTCTGAAAGTCAGAAAAAAACAGTCTCCACTTCCTCCGATTCCAAATCTTTGGAGAAAATGAAAACTGTTTTAAAATACGTAGAAAATCATTATACTGAAAAACTAACGATTGATGACATGGCCGAACTTACTTATTATAGTAAATCCCATTTCATGAAGTTCTTCAAAGCCCACATGGGAACCGGATTTACCGAATACTTGAACGATTACCGTCTTACAATGGCTGCACGACTTTTAAAATCATCTGATGAATCCATTCTGATGATCGCAGAATCAAGTGGCTTTGATAACCTGTCCTATTTCAACCGTATTTTCAAGAGAAAATATGGTAGTTCTCCTGGAGCTTACAGGAAAGCATAGTAGCTATCCAGAAACAATCATGAGTGATAATACAGTTCGATCGGATCAATCGGATCAAATGGATGTTCTTCTTCCATTTTCTTATTCCGTCCACGACGTTTCATCAGCTCACCACTCTTATTGTATACCCAGAAGGAATATACAAGAAGCTTATTCACTTTTCCAATCTTCTCTTTTGTCGTCTTATTGTAATAGACACCACCTGTCTTGAATGCGGTCTTCTTATGAATCAGAGAAATCAGCTCCGTCTCTGTTTTGACCGGTTCCGGCAAGATCGTATATGCCCGTCCGACACAGTCCGTCTTGTGGGAATCACTTCCACCGGTCATTACCTTTCCGTACTTCTCCGCTAGCTTTAAAGCCCCGGCATTGGAATCCTTCGGTTCACAACAATTGAATGTCTCAATAAAATCGAATCGTTTAACAATCTCAGGTGAGAGGTAGTATCTTCTCGCATGAGTGAAGCTCATGTACTTTTCTCCGCATGGATGTGCCGGTCCCAAAACTCCACCATTGCGATGAACCAAATCGATCAGAAGTGCAAGCGGCATTCCACGCATCTCAAGTAGACGCATCTTTACACCCTCCGGCATAATTACAAGAATATGCCCTGCATCTCTCGTATCATATTCAATTCCTTTGAGTACCACAAAATCTGTATGTTTCTTTCCTTTTAAATTCTTCTTCCAGTAGCGGTAGCCATTATATGTGTCGTGATCCGTGATCACCATTCCCTGAAATCCGTGTTCCTTGAGTATCGTGATATACTCCTCAATCCCTACCCTGCTGTCTATGGACCCCTCTTTCACGTGACAGTGCATGTCTATCTTCATATTTGAGTCCTCCTTTTCCGCAGTCCTGATTTTGTCAAAAAGTACTATGTGGTCTAACTTTATTTTCGTTCTTTATAAAGACTGCTTATTGATAAATTCATTATACCGCGTTTATATAGGAGTGACAAGCCATCTTAATTATAGTATTTATTTTTCAAAAATGAAATTTCAAATTACTTTTCATCTATACTTTTATAGCCAAATCAGGAGTTTGACAGTTAAAATCTAGATATCATCTATATTGTTAATTGTATCTATTATTATTACTGCGGAACTTTATTCTACATTCAAATACCATATGAAAATCAGGGAGACTATTAGGTGTTGTTCATTTTTTCTAAGAACACATCTAAAAATTTCCTCTAAGATTTCGATAATTGAGTTTAATATTCAAATTAAATGATGTATAATAGTAACTCCTTCGCGCGAAGCTGAGAAAGACTATCAAGGATATTTCAATTCACCTCCCCACAAGAAGAACCATATTGCTACAACGATGATTAACACCGTACTCTTCAAGATTTCAACTCACATCTTCACGAGGAGGATGACGGCAACTTGCACCAACACGACCGTATCCAACATCATTTCAACTCACATCCTCACGAAGAGGATGACTTTACCGTTGTTTTTACAGTTTCATCCGGTCTGTATTTCAACTCACATCCTCACGAAGAGGATGGCATAGGTAATTACAATCATAATACTTTTCCACGTGTATTTCAACTCACATCCTCACGAAGAGGATGACATCACAGAGAAAGGAGAGATCACACATGGCAACAATTTCAACTCACATCCTCACGAAGAGGATGACCTTACCGCAGGTGTTAGTGTCTCCGTCAAACTATATTTCAACTCACATCCTCACGAAGAGGATGACCCTGACCCTCGTTATTGTCCACCATAGCGTAACATTTCAACTCACATCCTCACGAAGAGGATGACTTGCCAAGCATACCCGCAACAGCGTTTAAAGTAATTTCAACTCACATCCTCACGAAGAGGATGACCATTCATCATGTAACCCATAGTTGTTGAACGCTATTTCAACTCACATCCTCACGAAGAGGATGACAGCAATTTTAAACAAAAATAATCTGTTTAAAATCGCATATTATATCAGCAATAAACATTTTATATCTATTGTTGATATCTTTTTTCATTTTCACATATATTTTTAAGCCTAGTTTTCTCCTTTTTTGGTGCGAATGTCCTAGGAAATTTATGTGCACTTATCATTCGCACTAGAATATCAACGTATCCTTAACATCAAAACCAGGCTTAGCACCAATGTGCTCTACTTTATTTTTATATTTTTCACCCAGATAATAAAATCTAAGGCTATCTACCTCTTTATCTATAATGTTCTCTAAAATATTTTTTACTTGTCTACATTTGGTTGCATCCATTTGACATTCAAATACCGAATTCTGTACTCTCTGTCCATAATTAGTACATTCTTTTGCAACTTTTCTCAATCGTTTTCTTCCCGCTGCTGTTTGAGTATTTACATCATATGTAATCAAAACTAACATCTTTCCACCTACTTCCAGAAAAACGGAGGGTATTCATCTAAATCTCCTCTTAAATACCTGGCTAATAACATACTCTGCACATAAGGAGCCATTCCCCACTCTATTTTTTCATCTAAAAATGGATGTTTAATGGTTTCCTGCTTCTTAGATTGCCACGCTGACAAGAAATCCTTTCTTCCTTCATCTGTCATAATAACCGTACCATTTTCTTTTTTTATGAAATATTTTTCTTTCATAATCTTTTTATTAATCAGTGTCAGTACAAATCTATCTACCATAACGCTTCGGAATTCTTCCATAAGATCTAGTGCCAATGACATTCGACCGGGACGGTCTGTATGGAAAAAACCTACATATGAGTCCAATCCTACTGCTTCCAATGCACCTCCGCACATTCCAGCCAATAGAGAATATCCGAATGATAGCATCGCATTTACATTATCCAATGGCGGTCTTTTATTTCTCCCATGGAAATAAAAATTGTCTTTTTGCTGCAAAATCAAATCGTCAAATACCGAAAAATATACTGAAGCTGCTTCTCCTTCTAGTCCAAGTAGTTCCTCTGCATTTTCACATTCTCTTATTTTTCCCATGCTCTGAGCTAAAAACACTGACTTTTTCTTTATCGTTTCCACATCTAAACGCAGCGCATAATCTCTTGCAGCTCTCTCCAGAATCCACCTTGAATTATATACTTTTCCAAGAATAAAATTTCTTGCTATATGTACACTTTCATCCCGATTATCACTGATTCTATATTGTTGTTTTCTTAATGTAACATTCCCTTTTACTTCACCTGTAACTCGGGCTAGAAATCTTCCATTTCCAGACATAAAAGACAAATCAATATTCCTCTGTGCACATACTCCCATAAGCGCCGGACTCGCTCCTGTATAGCCAAATGTAATTATCGCTTGTAAATTATGTAATGGAATTCTTCCGATTTCTTTTTGATCTTCCAATACCACAACATTTTCTCCATCTAAGGACAAATATTTATTTCCAGATGTCACATACAACGTATTTAAAAGTCTTTTCATTCTTTTTCCTCTTCTGAAATAATTTTATCAATATATCCGGAAACTGACTTTTTCTTATTTAGAACAGGTAGACAAATGTCTTTTAATGAGCATGCATTGCATTTTTTACTTATTTTCACTTTTGGAGTATAACATTGCTCATAATACTTATGCATTTCCGCAAACATTTTTCTGACTTTTTCTCGTATTTCATCCGTAAATTCTACTTTTGTACGATGCCTCGTTTCTCCATAATAAATATAGCCATGTGGTATTGTGCAACACAACATTTCTTCTAAACATAATGCCTGTGCCGTTACTTGAAGGATATCGGAATCATCTGTTTTTGGTTTTCCTCTTTTATATTCTATCGGAACTACTTTATAAAACCCTTCTTTTCCAGACAAACTGATTCCATCCTGCACTTTATGAAATTCTACCACATCACATTCACCGCTCACTCCCATTTCCCGGGAGTGAATCGGCATTGCTCTCACAACTATCAAATCGCCTCTTTTTTCTTTAATACTTGCATCGTGAGCATTTTCATGAAGAATCTTACCTTCCACTGTTCTGACATTTTCTTGCCACTGTAGTTCTATATACGCTAGTGCCCATTGTCTCCTGCAAAATTCAAAATGCTGAATTCCTGATAATTGAAGAAAGTCTTCTTCCTTATACAAATTAAAATTCCTCCGGTTGTTTGCATCCTTCTACATCCCATGAAATCTCATAATCCTCGAATTCTCTCGGATGTTCTTTTTTTGCTTTAATAGTGAATCCTCTTTGAATTTTACCACTGGAAACTGCCGGTGTTTTTTCATCATGCTGCCACCAGTACATTTTGCAAACTTCCATACTTCCTTCCGGTCTTGCAGAAGACGCATCATTCTCAAATAATGTCTTTAATGCTTCTTTTAATACTTCCGCATCTTCCTGACTAAAACCTGTTTTTTCAGCAAGTTGTACATTTACACTTCCCATTACCTTATATACAGCAAATCCAACTCTGTGTTTTGTTCCCATCGTATCAGATGCTTTACTTTCTTTTCCAGATTCACTATTCACACTTTTTGTAATCTGCATACTGATAATATCGATTGGTGATAAACTTACTGCCTGATGAATAGAAACAGGTCCCCGTACCCCGAAAGACACCGGAATTCCTTTAAATGCAAAGACTTGTCCAAAAGCTCTTACATCTAACCATTCTTTGCATGCAATTGCTGCACAAGCATCACGATTTGCATTTTTCTTATTTCCCATCTCTGCTTTTAATTCCTCACAGCTATCTGCTCGGTCTTTTAAACTGGTATAAGCATCATCTGTTCTATCATCTGACTGAACAAAAATCTTTTGTCCTAAATCCTGAAAACGATTTCTAATTTTTCTCTTAATACATACATCTGAAATTTCTCCAAAACCATCCATATTAATTCGCGGACGGTTTCCGTTTAATGGATCTCCGTTTGGGTTGGCATTGTTTGCACTGATAAATAATGTGAAATCAATTTTTCCTTTTAATTCGCTCATGGTCTACTCCTCCTCTTTTTACTCTTCTGAACTTTCTTCTTTTTCTTCAGACTTCTCTTTCTTTAATTTCAAATCATATGCCTGATTATGGAAACCAAGTAGATATAAACCTTCTAATCTACTGTTATCAGTAAATGTGCTTTTATCAAACAGCTCATCAATTTCATGCAATAGATTTTCGTAAAATGTCCTTTTTGCAATATCTAGCTTGTTCAAATATGGTCGAATATTTTCCTCTATAACTTTCCACGTTTCATATGGTCTTTGAGAGAAAGTGCTCATATATCTTTTTGCATTTGTAACTCTTCCATTATCTTTCTCGTCATATGTCAAATATTCAATTCGATCTGCAACTGCCAGCAGTCTTCCATACAGATAATTTCTATCTGTTTCCTTTTTATCTAATGCCACGTTCCATTCCTCCTTATATCTATCCTTTTTATCCTTTTTTACAAACGAACATGCTAATGTCAAAACTCTTTCCCAATTTCTTCGTTCCTTATATGCTAATGGATTGGATGCCTTTGATACTGCAAGCATCACGTAATCATACGGAACCCTAGTACCATTCCATATACATGGAAGCAATCTTTGAGCTACTTGTGCATAGAGTTTTTTACCATTGGCATCCACTATAGACACCGTTCCCTTATTCTCAATACCATATAAAATATCTGCAATATCTTTAACACCAATCATTCCCGCAAATTGTATTCTTTCTCCATCTTTCCATTTTGTATGAATCCAGTTACAATCGTTATGCCATTTTTCTATATTTTTCAGATATCTGACAGAATTCAGCTCTTGATTTTCAATCAACGCTAATCTTCCCGGTGTTGCTGCATCAAAAGCAAGCAAAATCATATTCGAGGTATTATCTATCTTTTTTCCATAGCCTCTTAGTGCCTTATAGAACTTATCGGCGGTGATTGGATTTCCATCGGATACAATCTCCCCTGTAGACCAGTCATCTTCCCAATCATCCTCAGCATTTCCAACATGTTCCCTTTCATACTCAGATACAATTGCCTCTGTATCCCTCTCCCATTTTGGCATGCTTAATTGATTTGACTCCCATGTCACAATTGTCATAGTATCGAAAAAAGTGCCTTGTTTTCGAATAA
>ERZ837487.4297-NODE-4297-length-11383-cov-3.245145_pt1 | contig 11383 bp, 10 predicted proteins | sample MGYA00519911_ERZ837487 | MGnify/ENA primary metagenome ERZ837487 (study PRJEB31850, sample SAMEA3708818) | human gut metagenome | biome: human gut; feature: human-associated habitat; material: faeces | place: China | collected 2014 ...
TTTGCGGACATTTAAGAAGATATAAAAAGATAGTCAAAAAGACATATATAATTTAGTTGAAATATTTGCCTCTTCCGCCAATTGTTCAACTGTATAACCTTGGTGTATTCTGAGACCTTTTATTTTTTCACTTGAGTGCATATAATTCATATCTTATCCCCTTATTCTACTATCTATTATTATACACAATATCACCAATGCAACATATATTTTAACAAATGTACATTTATTATGTGTTAAATTAATCATTTATATAATTTATCACAAAATACATTATTTTTATCTGTAATTAAATAACATTTTTAAAACCATCTTTTCCAATATTTTTGTATTCTAATTTGCTTTTAAAAAAGCTGCCTTTTCAGGCAGCTTAAAGGAGGTTGAAAAACCATATATTATTAGTATTTGCTTAGTTCTAATAATTCTGTAAGAATTTTTTTTACATTTGGAATTTGTGATGCATCAAAAGATTCTATAATTGTAATTACTTCCTGATCACAAGTGTAATCACCTCCACCTGTCATAATATAATCACATGAAACATCCAATGCTTTGCATATATTTAATAATGTATGAGCTGACATTCCCTTGAGATTATTTTCTATTTCATACAAAAACTTTGCAGATATTCCTGCATACTCAGCAAGTTCTTCTCGTGTAAAATGATTTAATTCTCTAGCGTACCTTACCCTTGTACCAGCATTTGCACATTTTTCCATAGTAATGTTTCTCCCCTATCTTTTGTGTTATTATTACTATAAAATAAAAATACATCTTGGTGAACCAACTATAGTTCACACTTTATCGAACTATAATTCACTATCGATGTTCCATATCAAGTAAGTTCACTCGTATTAACGGATGTGTACATATTAAATCATAGCTTTTAGATGTTCTTACAGCCTACAAATAATAGTTTGTGCAAACACACTATCTCTTACCTAACTTTTGCAATCAAAAATACCAAGATGCTTATTACATCACCTTGGTATTCGTTGGGAGTATTTCAAAATACAATTGGTATTGATTTTGCTTTACATATATTTCTTTAATTGTTCCACTCTATCTATTCTTTCCCATGGAAGTTCAATATCTGTTCTTCCGAAATGTCCATATGCAGCTGTTTGTTGATAAATCGGTCTTCTAAGATTTAGCATTTTAATGATTGCTGCTGGTCTTAAGTCGAAGTCTTCTCTTATGATGTCTACTAACTTGTCATCCTCGATTTTTCCTGTTCCAAATGTATCCACCATAATGGACGTTGGCTGCGCCACACCAATCGCATAAGATAACTGAATTTCACATTTGTCTGCCAACCCTGCCGCAACGATATTCTTTGCAACATATCTTGCTGCATATGCTGCCGAGCGATCATCCTTTGTGCAGTCCTTTCCCGAGAAAGCACCACCGCCATGACGTGCATATCCTCCATATGTATCTACGATAATTTTACGTCCTGTGAGACCACTGTCACCATTAGGGCCACCAATTACGAAACATCCTGTTGGGTTGATAAAGAATTTAGTATTTTCATCAATCATTTCCTTTGGAAGAACCCCATCAAATACATACTTCTTAATATCTTTATGAATCTGCTCCTGTGTTACACCTGGGTCGTGCTGTGTGGAAAGAATCACTGTATCCAGTCTTGCAGGTCTGCCTTTCTTATCATATTCAACTGTTACCTGACTTTTGCCATCCGGTCTAAGATATGATAATGTTTCATTCTTTCTTACTTCTGTAAGTTTTCTTGTGAGCTTATGCGCCAATGATATAGGATACGGCATGTATTCTTCTGTCTCATTGGTTGCATAACCAAACATCATTCCTTGATCTCCTGCACCTATTTTTTCCAGCTCATCATCACTAAGTTTATTTTTTTTTGTTTCTAAAGCCTGATTTACTCCAAGAGCAATATCTTCTGATTGTTCATCTAATGTTATTATTACATTACATTCATCACAATCAAAACCATATTCTTTATTATTATATCCAATCTCTCTTATTGTATCTCTGACAATCTTATCAATATTTATATTTGCATTTGCTGTTATTTCTCCCATAACCAAAACAAGATTCGTTGTAATCGCTACCTCGCATGCAACATGGCAATTTGGATCTTCTTCTATTAATTTGTCCAATATTGCATCAGAAATTTGATCACAAATTTTATCTGGATGTCCCTCCGTTACTGATTCTGATGTAAATAGATGTTTATTCATTATATATTTCTCCTGTACTAATTCGTATTTTTCTATTATATATAAATATAGTGGTTTCTATTATCCAAATTCTGTATCTATAATTTTCATTGATATTTTTTGTAGAACCTTACAAGAAAACTTGATAGTGTTTTGAATACCTTCTTCAATAGAAACTTCTGGTTTCCAACCATACTTTTCAAAAGCGTAATCATTAGAAAGTTCAGTATACTTTGTTACTTCATGATCAAGTGCTTTTTCAGAAATAGGATAAGCACCTTCATATAGATTCGGATAGTTGTTCCAAAAATTCTTAGAATCACTATATTCCGGTAATAATTCTTCTTTATGCATAAGTTTAGTAACAATCTTCATCAGTTCATTTATGGACAATGTCGTACCCGTAGAAACATTTACAATATGAAATCCTTTATCCTGTAACACTAATTCGCAAAGTCGGATTAAATCTTCAACATAAACAAAATCTCTCCGTTGCTCTCCCGTCCCGTGTAATACCGGATGTCTATCATAGAATAATTCCCGAATCATATATCCTACTACCGGTGGTTGTGTTCTCAAGCAATCTAAATGTGGTCCATAAACATTTGCAAATCGTAGACAGGTAACATTCATATTATAAATATCCACATAACTACGGCAAAACTGTTCAGCTGTATATTTAGTAGATGGATATATCAGACTTGGTGGCACAACATTAGTTTCAATCGAAGGAAAATCTGTATTATTTTCATACACCGCAGATGTACTGGCAAATACAACTTTTTTCACCCCATAAATACGACTTGCTTCAAGAATAGTTACGGTTCCTGTCACATTTACGTCCGATGCTTCTGAAGGGTTCATCTGACAATCAGGAAGCGGAGTAATTGCAGCAATATGATAAACATAGTCGAATTGATGTTTTTCAAAAATTTGATTGATCAATTCTCTATCTCTTATATCTCCTCTGATAATTTCATTTCTAAAATCATGGTTGGAAAATACGAGGTTGTCCTCCGAACCATAAGAAAAATTATCAAGCAACGTCACTTGGTCTCCTTTTTTCCAAAAATAATATGCAAGCTGAGAACCAATAAAACCTGCTGCTCCTGTAATAAATATTTTACGCATAAGTAAACTCCTTAGTTTTTAATATGATTAATACCACACATGCTCTTATAAAAAACACTCATCATTAAATGATTAAAAATCATATGTACATCCTCCGTGATTTGCATACTATTAATAGGCACATGAAGAGAAATGTCTGATAGTTCTTTTAACCTTCCACCTGAATATCCAGTCAAACCAACAACTTTGCAACCTTGTTTTTTACCATACTCTACAGCATTAATCACATTAGGAGAATTTCCACTACCAGAGATAGCCATTAAAATGTCCCCTTTTTTTATTTTTCCTTGAAGCTGAAAACGAAATACTTCTTCATATCCAATGTCATTAGCTACTGCCATTATAGTAGCAATATTGTCATTTAAGCATAAAAAGCGAAACTTTTTATCTATATGCTCGGAAACTCCTTTATTAAAATCATTTTGAAAATGAGACGCCGTTGCAGCACTTCCCCCATTTCCAAAAACATAAATTGTAGCCTCCCTTTTCATACCTGCTTCTAATAAATTTAACACTTCGTTCACTGCGCTCACATCAATTCTTTTCAGAATATCAATTTCTTGCTCAAGATATGTCTCAATTAATTCATTATAATCCATAATATCCTACCCCCTTAATCACTAAAAACAATTCGACTTCCCTCATGGCAATAACTAAATGGGATATATGTAAATTCAGAAAGTGCTTCTTGTACTAAATTCTGTCTCTGTTGTGGTACATAAAGCATCATAAATCCGCCTCCACCCGCACCTAGAATCTTACCACCAAGTGCACCTGCACTTTTAGCCTTAGCATACATACTATCAATCTGCGGATTAGACACACCGTTTGCAAACTTCTTTTTAATCTCCCATGTTCTATCAAGCTCGGCTCCCCAAAAGTCTAGATTGCCATCATAAAGTGCTTGAACAGCACGGTCTGTAGTATTTACCAGTTCATCAAGCATAACTGTTTTATCTAAAATAGTATCAGATTGCTCATTAAGAATTTTTCTGGAATCTCTAGTTGTTCCAGTATAGAATAACATCAAATTATTTCTCAGTTGAACCATTGCTTCTTTTTTACAGACAACAGGTGTAATACTTACGCTACCATCATTAAAAAATTTATATTGACTAAATCCTCCATGTGCAACAGCAAACTGATCCTGAATCCCAATGCGTTGTCCAAGACGATTAATTTCAATCTCGCATGCTTCGCGTGCTAAAACTCCTTGTGACACAAATTCACCTTTATATGCATGTAATGCATTTAAAACACCAACTGCAAGTGCACTGGAAGATGCAAGTCCTATACCGGCATTACTTAATGGAATGTCTGCCATATAAATAATTTCAATTCCTTTTTCTATGCCAACAATTTTTAGCGCTTCCCGAATAATATTATGTTTCACTTCATCCACACGACTAACTAATTCATTGCCAGAATAAACTATACGAATATTATCATCAAACTTTCTGTTCACAATAATATAAACATACATATCTAATGCTGTGCTAACAACCGTACCATAACCCACCTTACTGTTTTCATAGTAAGTGGAAAAATCTGTCCCCCCACCAAAAAATGATGCTCTAAGGGGTGTCTTTGAAATAATCATGTATCTTCTCCTTTTTCTCTAATGAAACTATTTCTTTGGCAACATCCAAAACTGTGTATTTTTCATCAACCATCCTACATATACAACCGGCAGCCTCTCCCGCTGCAATATCACGTTCATCATCCCCGATAAGATAGCATTCGGAGAGGTTTAATGAATATTTTTTCTGAGCTTCAAAAATCATACCTGGATTTGGTTTTCTACAAAAACAACCATCGTCCCAATTATGAGGACAGTAAAATATATCGTCAATTTCTGTTCTTTCCTTCAAAAGATCTGCACGCATTTTTTCGTGTATGCAATGCAACATTTCTTCTGTGAGATTACCTCGTGCAATTCCTGGTTGATTGGTAATGATAATTACAAGAAATCCATTTTTTTTCAGTATATTAATTGCTTCTATTGCTCCCGCAAGCCAAACAAAGTCTTCTGGCTTTTCTATGTAACAAGCTCGTGCCGGGCGTTTGTTTATGGTACCATCACGATCGAGAAACACAACACGTTTCGGTTTAAAAAATTCTTCCGTAAATTTGATTCGCTCAAAAGAACCAACAGAGTAATATTGATGCTCAGTCATTGTGGCAAACAACTTGTTTTGTGCAACTAATTGTGGATAAACCTCTTCCTCAAAATTACAATTTTCCTCTGATATTAATGAAATGACGCTCTTATCGACTAACGCATAACCAATATCAACTCCCTGTAAATTTGGTATAATACGTTTTTTGTCATAAGTTGTGATCAATCCATCATCAGTAATATGTAGATTGCTTTTTGTATAGTTGTCACGATTGCTATAAGCAGTAATTTGAATCTTTGCTTTATTATTACAAAAGTCTGCGAACAATTTTGAATAGTTAATCGGACAATAGTTATCACAATATAAAAGTAAAAATTTATCTGCGATCTGTGGAGCAGCATGTTTTATTCGCATACCTGTGTCGTAGTCTACTGGCGTTATATCATAATTTATGGTTAATCCATAACGTGAGCCATCTCCAAGATAGTCCATAATTTTCTTAGGTAAATACCCTAAAAGGAGCAATGCCTCTTCCATTCCGAAACTTTTAATCTGGCGTATTAGATAATCAATAAATGGAATGTTATTAATCGGATACATCGGTTTTGGTGCAGTATTTGTAAATGGTTTAAGACGTGTGCCAAGTCCACCAGCAAGAATGACAACTTGAGTAACTCTTTTGTTCATATTCACTCCTCTTATTTTTATCCACGGCCATATCGTAGTATATTAAAGTTCCTGACAGTCATTGGACATATTGATATCAAAAGGAATCTTATTCTATCACTAATTTTTACTGCCGAATTTATTAAATATATATATCTCGTTTTTTTATAAAACAATGAAATATTTACTACGGATTCTTTAAATTTTTCATCACTCATAAGACATACTATATTGTAAAAATACCATAACACATCATACAGATACCTTTTTTGCAAGTCTTTCACAAATTTTTTATCAGAGCTTAACAAACGGCATTTTCTTATTCCATCTAACCAGCATTCATATAAATCTTTCAAATTGCCTTTTATTTCTGTCCCCATCAATCCATCATCTCTAGTCCTGTAATGATATAATCCCTTGTGATATGCAACTATCTTTTTACATTTTAAAAAAATAGTTGGCATCACATATAAGTCCTCATGAAGTTTTCCTTCCGGAAACTTCACGTCTTCAAATATTTGTTTTTTAAATAATTTTCCCCAAACTTCACCAGCCGATATTTCCAAAATATGTAATATCATTTTCTTTCCATCACCAATCAATACCTCTCCTGTTGAATGCTCATTTCCTGCTTTAATGATAAAAGCGATGTCCGATTCATTCTCTTCTTCCAACCAAACCAATGTTTCAATTGTATTATTTTCTATCCAATCATCCCCATCAACAAACAGTATATAATCACCAGTTGCCTCCTCAATTCCTCTATTTCTTGCAGCAGATACCCCTTCGTTTTCTTTATGTACTACTCTTATATTTTCATATTCTTTTTCATACTCATGACATATCTCTGGAGTTTTATCTGTAGATCCTCCATCTATTAGAATAACTTCAATATTTTTATACGTTTGATTAATTAGTGATATGATACATTCCTCTACATATTTCTCTGTATTATATACTGTAACGATTACTGATACTTTACACACAAATCCACTCCTCATTTTCTTTTTTTTAATACACTCCATAGTTTAAACTTCGTCATATCTATTATCATTAATCTTTATCATTCAAACAATTAACTAACATTCCCTTTATCTACACCTATTATTCCATATTACTTTTTCTATGCATATTTATATCCATTCCTAATAAGCACTAAAATACTCAAATAATAAAAAATAGATTTTGTCTTTTATGATCTCAAACAAAATCTATTTTTCTTATATATTTTCAAAATAAATATTTAATTTTTCCAAACTATTTTCTAATTGCCAGAACAAATCTTTCATTTTTTTTATTACTATTTCGCCATACTTCTGTCCTTTTATTAAATTATATTTCATAACAAGACTTCTCAACATCTCATTTTTATGGGACATATCATGAAAGTCATTCTGGATATTTCTTATATACGTGTTATCAGATAGGTATTTATGCTCAATCATATAATCTATTCTACAATACATTATCTCATTAAATATGTAAATCAAATGAATTATTCTAAAATCAAGACGCTCATGTTTACATACGCATTCATTAAAATATTCTATTATATGATTTAGGCATTCAAACCCATATAAAACAGCTTCGTGTACTGTAAATAAGTCTGACTCATCATTAATTGTATTCTCACGTGATTTTATAAAATCAGTAATCATATTACGAATTCTATCAACATTTAAAGCATACTTTTTATTTTTTAAGTATTTAAATGTTCTAATTTCGACAGAATTCACATTATCTCTTTCCCTTATATATCCCGCATGGGCATCAAATGCCATTCTAAAATCTAAATATGAAATCTCTTGTATTGAATAAGTATGTTTGAAAAAGTCTGCTGTAAAGAACACTTTTTTTTCATTATCATATCCCCAAATAAGCATTTCATGTTCACTATGTTCTTTTTCCTCAATATCCTTCCACCACGAATCTATAAAATACATATCTACTGCCAAAAAAATATATTCTTGATTATCTATACTATTCTTAATAATATCATTAACATCTTGATTCTTTCTTACATCTAGAATTACTGTTTCCAACACTGGACATTGCTCATAATAATTAATATCCCTGTCATACTTAAAATCCACCATATACTCTTTTCTTTGTCTCCTTGCATATATCCATAACGAAATATAATTATTATATAACCATACTTCGTCATTTCCATAAGCTTCTAATATTCCGTTTATTGCAGTATTTATTGAATATGTCTTATATTTAGGAATCTTAAATGGTAACTTAATTATATTATTATTTTTGCCTTCCATATCTTTATTTTCCTCTCTTATGAACAGTTATTCACTAATCACTTATAATGCTTTGCCTGTGTACTATACATATTATAGTATAATCCGTCCGCATTTTTCATTAACTCCTCATGACTTCCTTCCTCCGTAATTGTTCCATTATTAAATACAATTATTCTGTCACAAAATCTACATGAAGATAATCTGTGTGAAATATATATTGCAGTTTTTCCATAAACCAATTTGTCAAAGTTTTTATAAACCTCATATTCGGAAATTGGATCAAGAGCTGCTGTTGGTTCGTCCAATACTACAATCGGAGCATTTTTATACAATGCTCTGGCAATAGCAAGTTTTTGACCTTCACCACCGGATGGCTCAATACCGTTTTCCACAAACATCTTATAGATATATGTCTGGTCTTTTTTATCAAGACTATCAATCCATTTATCAATGCCTACAATCTTATATATTTCTTCCAGATCCGTATTTTTATCATCAAATACAGTTACATTTTCTTTAATTGTAAAAGCAAAAAGTCTAAAATCCTGGAATACAACTGATAACATCTTCATATATTCTACAATGTTATACTCTCTGGCATCTTTACCGTTTACTAATATCTCACCTTCGTAGTTGTCGTACAAATGACAAAGGAGTTTAATAAATGTAGTCTTACCTGCGCCATTTTGACCTACAATTGCCAGATGCTCCCCTGCTTTAATCTTTACAGATATGTCTTTAAGAATATACTTGTCTGTGTTTGGGTATTTAAAACTAACATCCCTAAACTCAATTTCGCAGGCTTTGTCAGTTACCTCTACAACACAATCACTTAAATCCATCAATCTGTCGTTTTCCCCATATATATCTTCAACAAAATCGATGTAATACTTTAATACCGATGAAGTATAATTCATTTCCAAATATGAATTTACAATTCCTCTAATAGCACCACCAAATTTAGAAGTCGCCTGGAACAAACTGGAGAATTCACCAATTGAAATGATCTGGTTAAAAACATTTACTGATAATAATATATAGATAGCAGAATCACAAACAGCATAAAATACATTATTTATATCCCAGTATTTTATAAATTTTGTATGATACTTTTTGCTGGTATTATATATTCTACCTACATATCCGTCATATTTCTTTTCGAATATTTCAGATGTATCATATAAACGTACATCTTTGGCATATCTGCTTTCCTGTAGTTCAGTGTTAAAATATGTACTACCTCTCTCTACATTGCCCATTTCTTTAAAAAACTTACGCCTGCTCTTATTAACTTTTGAAGTAGTATATGAATTCGCTGCAAACGAAATAATTACCGGAATCATTAACCAAGGAATTCTTGTACAAACCAAAGTCACAACACCTAAGGCAACAATAAAATTCGTCACAATGCTTGCTAAAGATGTGATAAGACCATTTACCTGCCCGGTTTCATTTAAAGCTCTTTCTGCATTTTTAACTTTATCCAAAAATTCCGTTTCTTCAGTATGTTTAAATTTCATATTGATACAGCTCATACATAAATTTGTTTTAAAAATCCGATCAAACTTTTCACCAATTCTGGCAATGTTTTCTCCAACCCATTTCATTATGTTGGAGCAAATGAAATTACCTCCACAAATAAATGCTACCCAGAATACCACCCAACCGATATTTCTCTTAGATGCATCAGCAATTTCATCAATTAAATACTGAGAGCCCAAAATTGATATAAACGGAGAAACTGAGTTAACGATTATATTTATTAACAAAAGCAAATAATATTTTTTATCATTCTGCCAAGCAAATTTCCCGAAGAACTTAAAACAACGAATATTATCTTTACTACCTTTCATCGTTCTGTCCTCCCACACTGTCTTTCTTATCCTCATAATATTGGGACTGAATCTGGAACATATATGCATATTTTCCATTCTTAGCCATCAATTCATCATGAGTGCCTTCTTCCACAACTGTTCCGTCCTCAAACATTGCAATCTTATCACAGAATCTGGTACTTCCCAGCCTATGTGAAATAAATACTGCTGTTTTACCTTGTATCATCTTTTCAAATTCACGATACATCTTATCTTCTGCCAAAGCATCAAGAGCAGCTGTTGGTTCATCTAAAATAACAACCTTACCACCTTTATATAGAGCTCTAGCCATAGCGAGTCTTTGCTTTTCTCCACCTGATAAATCAATTCCTTCTTTATCAAAAATCTTTAATAAATTCGTATGTACACCTTTTTCATAGGAATCAATCTTTACCTTCAATCCACTTTGTTCTAATACAGCATTTACTTTATCCATATCTGTATTTTCTTCTTCAGCAAAAGAAATATTCTGATAAATAGGCATTGCAAAACATTCTACATTTTGAAATACCGGAGAAAATAATTTAAAATATTCTTCACGATTATATTCCTTTATATCCACACCATTTAGAAGAATTCGCCCTTCATTTGGCTCATATAATTTCATAATAAGTTTTATAAATGTTGTTTTACCTGCACCGTTTACACCAACTACCGCAAGTTTTGTTCCATCATTAATTGTTAGGTTGACATTTTTCAAAACATAGTTCTCATGTCCGGGATATTTAAAACTCACATTTTCAAACTTAAATTCAAATTGATTGAGATTTATATCTGTAATATGACCTTCATTTGCACTTGCAGTTTCTTTGTGTTCTTCCCATGCCACGAAATTTCTATAATCATTAATCATAAGGCAATTGCCTCTCATATTTGAGTAAATCCAATTTACATATCCTACAGAATCATGGAAAGTAGTTACTAATCCTACATAAAGAACAAAATCGGATATCTGATAATTCCCCACAATAACATTATATACAAGCCATGTATACATGAGGACCTTTTGAATCAACAATACCGATTCCATACTAACATTGCATAAAATCCATCTATTATGGTGTGTCTTATTCATGGCATTGTAAGTATCATTTACATCACCCAACTCTCTTCTAAAGATTTTTGACATATTAAAA
>ERZ837487.4304-NODE-4304-length-11364-cov-3.670528_pt1 | contig 11364 bp, 9 predicted proteins | sample MGYA00519911_ERZ837487 | MGnify/ENA primary metagenome ERZ837487 (study PRJEB31850, sample SAMEA3708818) | human gut metagenome | biome: human gut; feature: human-associated habitat; material: faeces | place: China | collected 2014 ...
CCGGCGAACGCCGGGCGGCATGCGTTTTGTGTTCTTCAGGTGTGCAGGTCGGTCTTGATCTTCGTCGTGGAGATCTCGGGCGTGCGGGGGAGGTAGACGACCTCGCATTTGTCCTTCAGGAAGTCGAACTTGCCCTTCCAGTCATCGCCCATGACGAACACGTCCACGTGGTATTTGTCCACGTCGGTGACTTTCTGGTCCCAGCTCTCCTCCGGGATGACGAGGTCAACGTAGCGGATGGCCTCGAGCATCCGCTTGCGATCCTCGTAGGAGAAGTAGCTCTTTTTTTGCTTTTCGTTCCAGTTGAACTCGTCCGTGCTCAGGGCCACGATCAGATAATCGCCCTGCTCCTTGGCGCGGCGCAGGAGATTGATGTGCCCGTAGTGCAGCAGATCAAAGGTGCCGTAAGTGATGACACGTCTCATGTGTGCTCCCTTTCCCGGAGGCGCTCGGCCAGAAACACGGCGACGCGTTCGGCGGAGTGTCCGTCTGTGTATTGGTTGGTCAGTTTCGTGAGCTGCAGGCGCTGGGGCCGCAGCGGATCGTCGCCTGCTGCGAGCTGCTCAAAAAATGTTCGAAAATCGTCCGGTGTGTCGAGCATGGCTGCGCTCTCGCGCAGTGGCTGCGGGTCGATGGCAAAGCCCGGCTGCCTGGCGTAGGCGTCGATGTCCTCGAACGTCAGCCCCACGGGCTTGTCCGTGAGCAGGTAGTCGAACAGCACGGAGGAATAGTCCGTGATGAGCGCGTCCGTGCAGGCGAGAAATTCATAGGACGTGATGCCGTGCGCGGCAAAGAGCCCGTCGTCGATGAAGCGGAGGTGGCTCAGCTCCAGCGCGCGGATGTGCGCGAGGTCCTGCGCCGGGTGGGGTTTGACGATCACGAGCGTGTTTGTCGCCCGCGCGGCCTCGTTCACGGCCGCGGCCGCCGCCGGGTCATGGATGACGGGGATAGAGATGTCCGTCGTCGCAACGAGGTTGTTCTTGTGCTGCCGGTATGTGGGATACCAGACGACGAAGCGGTCGAACTCCGCGCCGAAGATGTTCTTCAGATCGCATTTGTGCGTGAACAGGTCATCATTGCGCGGGAAGCCGAGCGTGACGAGCTTTTCCAGCGGGATGTGGAATTCGTAGCTGTTCACCGCGTCGAAAAACGGGGCCTGACTCAGCGCCCAGTCGGTCGTCGGGTCGCAGAAATAGTAGTCGTGCACGCTCTTGAGCGGGCTGCCGTGCGTCAGATACAGGTGCACGGTCTCCGGCCGGAGCTTCTGGATCTGGCCGTTGCAGTCCACGATGGCGGCGGCGCGGGCGCGCAGCCAGAACAGCCGCAGCAGTGCCAATTTTCCCTGCGTGCCGGCAAAGGACACGTTCTTTTCGTGCACGTTCCGGAAAGCTGCCGGATCCGGCACGACCCACACGAGCCGGTACCGGTCGTTCCAGCCCTGGGCCAGCAGCGTCCGGTACAGGGCGCCGGTGTTGTCGCCAAGGGGCGGCGCGCTCTCGAGCAAGATGACCAGCTTGCCGGGCAGCAGGCTCAGCAGCCGCACGAGCAGGTGTTTCAAGCGTTGTTTCATTTTCTCAGCACCTTTCGCACCATACCGCCGACGAGGGCCTTTTCATATCCGTTCATGGACAGCAGCCACACGGAGGCACAGTAGATCGCTGTGTAGACGACGATGCCGCCGAGCAGCATCGGAATGCTGTAGAGGTTCACAAACAGCATCATCAGCACACCGCACGCGGCGGGCGGCAGCAGGCCGAGCGCCATGCGGCCGATGTTCTTCCAGAACACGGTCACGTCGATGTTCAGCCGCCGCTGATAGAAGATGTTCATCACGAGCCCGTTTGCCAGCGCGACGGCGACGGCCGTGCCGATCGCGCAGCCGATCGCGCCGAGGTACTGGCACAGCCAGATGCTGATGGCGAGGTTGCCGATGGCCATGGCTCCGTAGATGATCGAGCGGTATTTGTGCAGGTTCTGCGCGCGCTGCATCTCGATGCCGAGATTCTGCGTCAGCGGCACTATGCCGGGGATGATGAGCAGCAGCACGATGATATATGCATCGTCATAGCCCGGCCCGGCCCAGAAATAGATAAACGGCTTGCCGAAGAAGATGATGCCCGTGCACACGAGCGACAGGATTAGAAACTGGATGCGCCCCACGCGCACGAACAGCTCCGTGAGCACGGTGCGCAGGCGCGCTTTGTCGTCCTTGTTGTCCTGCACGAGCTGGTGGATGCGCGGCGTGAACACGGACGACACCGCTGTCGAAAACGAGATGAAGTACGTGTGCAGCTGCTGGCCGACGGCGTAGACCGCCGTGGCGGCCGTGCCGCAGTAGCGCGTGATGATGAGCTTGTCGAGGTTGTTGTTGACCTGGTCGACGACCATGTTGATGGCGATAAAGCCAGAGAACACAGCGATGTCTTTGAGCACGGCGCCGTCAAAGTTCCGGAACGAGACCCGAAGGTGCAGTTTGCCGAAGCAGTAGATCAGCCGCAGCACGTCCACGAACACGGAGATCGTCACCGTGACGACGACCATGCCGATCGAGCCGTAGCCCGCCAGCAGCACCGGCAGCGTCACGAGCGGGGACACGACCGTGCGCAGGATCTCCGTCGCCTTCAGGAACACGAACTGCTCCTGCGCGCTGATGATGTTGCTGAACACGCTCATCGGGAAGCTCACGGCGAGGTTCGCCGTCAGCAGCAGCATGAGGATGCGCGCCGTGTGGTACTCGGCGTCCGTCAGGCCGGTCTTGAACACCATCTCCAGATGGAACGTCAGGTACAGTCCGCACGCGAGCGCGATCAGACCGATGACGGAAAACACGATCAGGAACAGGCCGTTGAGCCGCGCGATCTTGTCGTCCGCCTTTTCCTTGCGGTAGAGGATGTAGTAGCGCACGTAGCTGCCGCCGAAGCCGAGACTGAGCACCGACAAAATGGCGATCGTCGAGGCGACGGTGGAGTACAGGCCGTACTCGCTCTTGCCGAGGATGCGCAGCATGAACGGTGTGTAGGCGATGGAGACGATGATGTTGAGCGTCATCTGCACATACGTGAGCAGAGAGCCGGAACGCAGTTGATTGTGATGCTTCATAGTGTCAGTGTCCGGCGGCGGCAAACAGCAGGTGCACGGCCCGGTATTGCTGCTTTCCGAGCAGGGACAGCACCAGCTTCTTGCGCGCCGGATAGCCTTTCAGATAGGGGTTGTGCCGGTAGTCGGGGAAGCGCGCGGCGGTAAAGTCCAGCAGCTGCGGCAGCAGCGGGTGCGCGCTCTGCGCCTTGAGAATGCGCACGGACGCATCATAGAGCACGTTGTCCACGCAGAGCTTGCCGAGCTCGTTTTCGTACTGCTCGAACAGACCGCGCGCCTGATACCACGTCAGCACGTCGTCGATCGCGTCCATGATTTCGGCGTTGGCGTCGAGCGCGCGCTTGGTCACGGAGCCCTCGTGCTGCCGGTAGAGGTAGAGCACGTCCGGCAGGATCACAACGGACTTTGCAGCCGTGAGCATCTTGCGTGTCATGCACAGATCCTCGCCCCAGCCGCGGGCGCGAAAGCGGATGCCCGTGTCCGTGAACAGGGTGCGCCGCCAGGCCGCGATGCAGGCTGACGGGCGGTTGAGCAGCAGGGCAGGCGTCTCCTGAAGTGTCAGCGGCGTATGCAGCGGCAGGTCGTCGGTGAACACCGCGCCGTCGTTGTCGCCGGTCATGCGCAGGCCGAAATAGCACACGTCGGCCTGCGTCTCGTCCAGTGCGGCGGCCAGCACGGCGAACGCCTCCGGCGTATAGCTGTCGTCACTGTCGAGAAAGAGCACATAGTCGCCCTGCGCGAGCGGGAGCGCCGCATTGCGCGCGTCGCCCGCGCCGCCGTTTGGCTTGTGCAGCACGCGGATGCAGTCCGGATGTTCGCGCGCGAGCGTGTCGCACAGCGCACCGCTCTCGCCGTCCGTCGAGCCGTCGTCCACGAGCAGGATCTCAAAGTCCGCGCCCGTCTGTCCCAGCACGGAGTCTACGCCCTCGCGCAGGTATTCCCAGCCGTTGTAGACCGGAATGATGACACTGAATTTCATAGTTTCCTCCAGTCTGGGCGCTCAGCCGAGCTTGTCCTTCACGGCGAAGAGCATCCGCACGGTGCGGTATTTGCGCTGCCGCAGCAGGCGCAGGATCAGCTTGTGGCTGCGGGAGAGTTGCGCAAGCAGGGGATTGTCGAGATAGTCCGGGAACTGCGCCTGCACGTAGTCCTGAAACCGGTCGAGCAGTTCGCTCTCCGGGTCCACGCGCAGCACGCGCACCGAGGCCGCGAGCAGCACATGATCCACCGCCAGCCGCGACAGCTCATTGTAGTAGCGCTCGAACAGGCCGTTTTCACGGTACCAGTCGAGGAGGTTGTCAAAGGCTGTGAACAGCTCGGCATTGCGTGCCGTGTTCGTGTTGCGCGTGATGGAGTTGGTGCGGTCAACGTAGTAATACAGGATGTCCGGCACGAAGGCGGCGCTTTTGGCCAATGCCAGCAGCTTCACGGACGTGCACAGATCCTCGTACCAGATGCGCGCCGGGTAGCGCACACCGGAATCCAGAAACAGGCTGCGCCGCCAGATGCGGCTCCAGGGAGAGGGCATGGTCTGCATCAGCTCGGGCGTGTCGGCAAGCGTAAAGGTGCGGTCGGCCGGCAGGGGATCCACAAGCTCCTTGACCACGACACCGTTTGCTTCCAGCGCCGCGCCGAAGCCAATGATGTCGCTGCCGAAGCGGGCGACGGCGTCGGCCAGTACGCGGAACATGTTGGGGGCAATGTAGTCGTCACTGTCGATGAAGATCAGATACTTGCCCTGCGCGGCCTCGATGCCGACGTTGCGCGCCTCGCCCACGCCGCCGTTCGGCTTGTGGATGGCGCGGATGCGCTCCGGGTGCGCCGCAGCATAGCGGTCGCAGATCGCGCCGCTCTCGCCGTCGGTCGAGCCGTCGTCGATGAGGATGACCTCGTAGTCTTCAAAATCCTGCGCCAGCACGGAGTCGATGCACTTGGGCAGGTAGTCCTTGACGTTGTAGACCGGGATGACAACACTGAAAATCATGCGCGTTTCTCCTCTCCGTCCGGCAGCGCGTCCGGCTTTTCGCTGCGCATCTGCGTCAGGTAATAGACCGCGGCCAGCAGCACCGACATGTAGATCGAGGCGTTCGGCCGCCGCAGCACGCCGGCAGTGAAGTAGGCGTACACCAGACACAGGCACAGCCCAATGCCGAAGGCACCGGCCTCCACCGTGAAGTATTTGCGGAAATCTTTGATCAGGCACTTGACGATCAGGTACAGGAAATAGCCGATGAAGGCGACCATCATGGCCAGACCTACCCAGCCGTAGAGGAAGCAGATGCCGTGAAAATCGTTCTCCACGTCATAAATCTCGCCGTCAAAGGCCATGCGGCCGAGCTCCATGCCGAACAGGCGAGAGGTGAACGGCTGCTCGTCGAGCAGCATCTCGCAGAAGACGATCTTGCGGTGGCGGGTCGCCGTGATGTCCGTGACCTGATCGGAATAGCCGTAGGCGGACATGACGCGCGCCGTGCCGAAGCGCTGGCACATATTCGGGGAGTAGAAATTATAGATCGTGCACAGGGCGTGGTAGCGCTCTTCGGGCGTGACGGTGGAAGTGCCGGTTTTGTTGCCCTCGGCACGCTGGATCATGCGTTCGGCGTCGTTCTGCTTGTAGCTCATGGCCTCGTTGTAGCGGTTCTGGTTGATATACATGGGCGACTGCTTGTAGGTCGCGCAGCACGCGGCGAGGATGAGCACCAGCACGGCAATGTAGCGCTTGGAGGTGCGGGCCTTGCCGGTCAGCACCAGCACGACCGGCACGCCCAGCGCGGCAACGGCGATCGAGAAGAATGCCAGGCGCGTGCCCATGAGATAGAGCTGCGCCAGTGCGGTGATGCTCGTGACCGTGAACAGCAGGAAGTTCTTTCTGCGGTAGCACAGCAGGATGACGATGGGCGCGAGAATGCTCATGATCGCGCTCTGTGCATTGCCGAACGAGTACCAGCCGAGAATGCCAACGTTGGTGGACTGATAGGTCGCCGAGGAGGTGTGTGTGAGCACGCTCACGACGACCGAGGCCGTGATGATCCAGAAGTCGAGCATCAGGCCGGTCTCAAACGCGCGGTAGCACTTTTCGTTTGCCCGCAGAAACGAGATAAAGCACAGCACGAACAGTGGCATCTGCACGACGCGCACAAAGTTGGTCAGGTCATAGACGATGCGCTGGTAGCCGACGATGAAGCAGGAGATGCAGTGTCCGACGAACAGGAAGGCACAGGCGGCGATGGCGATACCGTAGACCTTCTTGCGCGACGAGGTCACAAACCCGAGCACGCACACAACGGCGAACACGGCGAAGCGCAGCAGCAGCGTGATCGTGTTGCTCATACCGAGCCGGTCCGTCCAGAAGGACAAAATGTCCATCAGCGGCTGGATGACCATGAGGACGATGAGGAACGTGGGCAGATGGCGCGCGAGCGCGCCGGAAGCGTGTGTTTCTTGACGCATGAAATTACTCCTTTGTTTGTGTGTTGCCGGAGGGAATGGGCCAGCAGGCACGCAGGATCAGCAGCACGATCGCACCGAGCACGAGACCGAGCACGAGGCCGATGCCGGTGCGCAGCAGCGAAACGAGAAAGTGCGCGCGGATATGACAGAATGTGTTGGCGACGGAAGCAAAGCCGATCGCGCCGAACACGCCGAACAGCCACGCCGTCAGGCGGCTGTGGTGCGCGGCACAGCAGTACGCCGCGGCGATGGCGGGATAGGCGATGAGAAATTCCTTTGTGCGCGGGCGAAACAGCAGCACGCGCTCCAGCCAGTTGCGCACGCGCTGCTCGCCGACGGAGACAGACAGCATCCCGTCGCCGGTGCGCAGGATGTAGACCGTGCCAACGGCGGCGAGGATCAGCACCAGGCACAGGAGCTTTCGCCGCCAGCGCCGGCTGTTTTCGCGCCGCAGCGTCTCGAGATCGGCGCGCAGCGTGCAGCCGCGCGTGTGCAGCAGCGCTGCTGCCAGCAGCACCATGGCCACGGCGTAAACGGCCAGCTGGCTGAGCTTCACGCCGCGGAACAGCCGCAGCACGAGCAGATATTCCGAACTGCTGAGGATCGCGCCGATGTAGCAGCAGCCCCAGATCGTGATGGCGGCGCCCAGCGCCGTCATGCCCGCATAGCGGGCCACGGTCGGACGCGTCCCGGCGCTTTCCTTCAGCTCCGCGGCCAGCATGGCGGCCGCCAGGCACGGAAACACGATGGCGGCCAGCAGCGCGAGCGCGGTGCACTGCAGCTCCGGCGCCAGAAAGGCGCCGCCCGCGCTCTCCGCGCAGCCGAGCGCGAACAGCAGCACGCGCAGCCAGCGGGCGCGCAGCGGCACGATGACGCCCAGCAGCACGATCGCTGCGGCGAACACACCGATGCCGCACACTGCCAGCAGCACGGGACTGACGGTTTTGGTCTCGATGGCGGTGAGACCGCCGTAGTGATACCCGGCCGGGGCGAGCCGCTGCGCCAGCTGCTGCAGCAGCTGCGTGTACACGGCCGGCTCTGCGACGGTCTCACCTGCGGCGTCTGTCAGCGGCGTGAGCCACAGCACGGTCATGCCGCGGTCCACGACCGCGCGGTAAAGCATGTTGACGATCTCCTCCGCGCCGCTGTAGCCGAGCGTCTGGTAGCGCGCGCGGAACGTCTGGTTGAGCCAGAAGCCCTTGACCATGCCGTCGGTATATCCGTCGAGCGTGTAGCCGTCCGGCAGGACGCAGCCGGTCTGGTTCTTGTCCTCGATGAGCACGAGCGTGCTGCCGCTCTCGCGCAGCGCGTCGAGCACCTGCGCCTGCGGCAGCGGCTCCGTGTCCGTGTCGACACCGGTCTGCCCCGCGGCGGCGAGCGTGTCATACTGTGCGGCAAAGAAGTAAGTCCCGCCCTGCGCAAGTCCGCCGACCTGTGCCAGTGTCAGCCCCGCGTCCTGCGCGGCGCGCACGATGTCGGGCTCGGCCTGCTCGTCCGGGGTGACCAGCAGCTCGCGCACGCCGGCATCGGCCAGCTGTGTCAGCCATTCCTGCACCGGCACGCCGGAAGCATTCGCCAGCCGGACGGTGTCCTCATAGCTGATGACCACGTCGACCTGCCGCTGCGTCTGCTCGACCCCGATGCGGGCACCGAGCAGCCAGAAGGCCGCCAGAGTGCAGATGGCTGCCGCTATCAGCAGCAGACGATAAGAGTGAAGGTGTTGTTTCATAATCACGCACGCTTTCTGAATTTTTGCACGATCATCTGCAGCGCCTCCCGCTCACGCAGCAGCCAGCAGATGCCGGCGTACAGCCCGATGCCGACCAGGCCGAGCGCGCAGAATTCCAGCAGGGTCAGGAGCTTGCTCAGTCCCGGCCGGTACAGCAGGCTCTCGCACGCCCACATCGCCATGCCGGTCAGCACGGCGGCGGCGAGGTTTTTGAGCAGCTTGCCGGTGCGCAGACTGCCGCGGGTATCGCGGAAGAAGCAGATGAGCGCGATGACGCCGCCGACGGTCAGCGACACGGCGGTCGTCCGCGCGATCAGGCCGCAGCTCTGGCTGTGCCGGAACACGAGGTTGAGCGCAATGTTCAGCGCCAGCACCACCGCGTTGATGAGTAGCGGCGTCAGCGTCTTGTGCATGGTGTAGTACGCCTTGTTGATCAGGTCCAGCACGCAGAAGCCCGCCATGCCCAGCGCGTACATGGCAAATACGCTGCTGGTCATCTGGGTAGACACGGCATTGAAGTTCCCGCTCTCGAACAGGACGTGGATGACCGGCACGGCGAAGGCGGAAAACAGCGCCGAAAACGGCAGGATGACAAACAGGGTGTTTTCCACCGTGCTGCCGACGTAGCGCTTGTATTCCTGCGCGTTCACCTGCGAATAGGTCAGATTGTATTTCGGAAACAGCACGACGCTGATGCTGTAGATCAGCGTGGTGGCGACGGGGGTGAAGAGCTTGTCCGCGTAGTACACGGCGCTCACGGCGCCGCTGCCGAACGAGGACACGGTATTGGAGTCCGCCAGGTAGCACAGCAGGAAGATGGACGTGGTGAACACCGTCACGACCGTCGTGCGGGCAAACAGCTTCAGATCGGGATCGCGGAAGTGCAGCCCCGGGATCAGCCGGAACTTTTCCCGCACGATGCACGGGATCGTCATGGCAAACTGCAGCAGCCAGGCAAAGCAGATGACCAGCACGTACTCGAGCACGCGCTCGCTGCTGGAAAACAGCACGAGAAACACGATCAGCAGCACATTATACGGCAGACTCAGGCTGCCCTGCAGCGTATAATGCTCCATGGACTGGAACACGGCGACCAGCAGGTAAATGACCACGATCAGCGGCAGCGTCAGCACGCAGATCTGCAGGTACATCCGCAGCGTTGGCAGGTCGGCGTCGCTCACGCCGAGCCAGTGGCCGACGGGCGCGAAATGGATCACAATCGAGGCGAGCCCGACGACCAGCGCGCTCACGAGCACGCTCACGCAGATCAGGTTCCCGGCCACGGCAAAGGCCTTGTTCCGGTCCTCGGCGAGGTGCCGCGAGATCACGGGCACGGCCGCGATGCACAGGGCATAGGCGACGGTCGTGAAGATATAGATCGTATAGTTATAGGAGATCGTATAGAGGTCGAAGGCCGTCTGCGTGCCGAACACGCCGGCCTGCAGCGCCTCGCGCACGATACCGAGGATCTTGGTCAGCAGCGTGACCGCCACGACCAGACCAATGGTGCGCAGCGTTCGTTTGTTCTGGTTCTGGCTCATGACGCGGACACCTCTTTTTCGGACGGCGCAGCGCCGTCATGTGCCGTCAGGCAGTAGAGTGCAGCCAGTGCAGCGGAGAGGTAGAACGAGGCGTTCGGCCGCCGGAGAACGCTGGCAGAGAAGTAGGCGTTGACGATCAGGATCACTGCCGCCATGCCGAACGCGCACACCGGCAGCGTGAGGTACCGGCGCGGCTCGCGCGCCATGCGCCACAGCGCACGCCCGGCGAAAAACAGCAGGAATCCGGCCAGCAGTACCAGGCCGGTCAGACCATAGAGATAATACACGCCGTGGAAATCGTTCTCCGCGTCGAAAATGGCGCCCTGGCAGCGCGTCGCGTCCAGCTCGAAGCCGAACAGACGGCTGGTGGCCGGCAGCTCCGCCATGAGCAGGCGGCAGTAGACGAGCTTGGTCAGGCGGATGTCGCCGATAACGGAGATGTCCGTGGAATCGTGAAAGGCGTGCTCCACGTTTTCCAGACCGAAGCGCTCGACGGCCACGCGCTGATACTTCCAATACAGCGCATCGCGCGTCTCCTGTTCGGAGGCGCCCAGATCCTCGGCCGCCTGCTGCTGCTCACTCACGCTCTCGGCATAGGCCTGTCGGTTGCGGTACATGGGGCTCTGGTGATAGAGCCCGCCGCACAAAGCGGCGCACAGCAGCACCACGGCCAGCGCGCGCACGTTCCACTGCCGGGTCAGCGCCATGCTCAGGCATACACCGGCGGCGATGCCGAAGATCTCGGCATAGGCCAGCCGCGTGCCAAGCAAAAACAGCAGCGCAAAGCCGACGATGCAGTGCATCACGGCGGCGGGCAGCTTCCCGCGGCGCACGGCCGCAAGCATGGCAATCACGGTGAGCACGCCGAGGATGGCGCTCTGCGAATTGGGCAGCCAGAACCAGCCGCACCGATGCGAAACTTCGCATACGTGGGCATGCATGTCCCGGTCAGGACGGACACGAGCGTGACCGCCGCGATCAGGTACAGGTTGATCGTGCACGCGTCCTCGAGCACGTCCAGAAAGCGCGGTGTGCGCCGAAAGAGCGTGATTAGGCTGAAGGTATAGACCGGCAGCTGCGCAACGCGGATAAAGTTTGTCAGGTCGGAGACCGGGTCTGCATAGCCCACGCGGCGGCAGGCAAGCATATGTGCGCCCCAGAACACGGCGAGCACGCCGCACAGGATCAGATAGGCGCGCCTGCGGTCCGAGAGCACGAACGCCAGCACCGCGGCAGCCGCCAGCAAAAGCATCCGCAGCGCAAGCGAAATGCTCGTGCCGCGGCCAAGCGTCTGCGTCCAGAATGACAGCACATCCAGCAGCGGCTGCGCGGCACACAGGCCGATGAGCACACCGGGCAGCCAGCGCGGACGGGCCGCTTCCTGCGACGATATCGGTTGCATAGTTTTTCCTCTTTTTCTCTCAGGATAGTTACACTCAATCATACGCTTTTTTCCCGGTCAGGTCAACCTGCGCGGCCGTTTGTTCATATATTTTTAGAGAATATAGTATGCAGACACCCCCGGACGGAGAAAAACTCCGTCCGGGG
>ERZ837487.4307-NODE-4307-length-11360-cov-2.786466_pt1 | contig 11360 bp, 10 predicted proteins | sample MGYA00519911_ERZ837487 | MGnify/ENA primary metagenome ERZ837487 (study PRJEB31850, sample SAMEA3708818) | human gut metagenome | biome: human gut; feature: human-associated habitat; material: faeces | place: China | collected 2014 ...
TGGATTGAACAGCAGAATTTATCCGGCCGGACAGCTTATTGGGAAAACATCATATCGAAATTCGTCACATTTGAAATATTCAATCGTTAAGGCTGGAGACACCCGTAAGATTAGCGCAATCACCAAACATATTAAGCTTGTTTTTTGTACAGCTGCTTTGTGACGCCTGCGGAATGAGGATTTCAATGGAAGATCCGCATCATTCCGAACACACGTCCGATTACCTGACAGTCGTCTACGATGATCGGATCCATCGTATCGTTTTCCGGCTGCAGACGGATGTGATCCTTTTCTTTATAGAAACGTTTTACTGTAGCAGAGTCATCGATCAGCGCAACCACGATCTGTCCGTTATAGGCTTCCTGACAACACTGTACAAAAATCTGGTCACCATCCAGAATTCCGGCATTTACCATAGAATCGCCGCGGACATTCAGCACAAAGCACGGCTCACCGGTCGGCACGGATTCTGCCGGAATCGGAAGATAGCTTTCGATATTTTCTTCGGCAAGGATTGGCTGTCCGGCTGCAACATTGCCGACAACCGGAAGGCTCGTCATCTCTGTGCGAACAGCCTGAAAGCTGTCGTCTGTAATCTCAATCGCGCGTGGCTTAGTCGGGTCCCTGCGGATATATCCGTTCTTCTCCAGCGTCTCCAAATGAGAATGAACGGAAGACGTGGATTTTAAATGAACTGCCTCGCAGATCTCACGAACTGCCGGCGGATATCCCTTTTTTAAAATTTCTTCTTTTATATAATCAAGAATTTCCTGCTGTTTTGCAGTGATCTTTCTCTGTGTCATAGAAAAATTCCTTTCTGCATTTTAATGTAAATTCAGTATAACATACCCCTGATAAAAAAGCAAACATACATTCCGAAGAAGTGTTCGATTTTTACCGTTTCCTGTTGACATTCGAAAGTACGTTCGATATAATCCATGTATAGAAACATATGTTCGAAACCGTATGTTCGATTGTACTCAGGAGGGGATTTCTATGAACACAACATACAGCACCTATTTTCAGACCGCCAGAGCAGTAGCAGCATATCAGGAGCGTTCCTATCGCAACCACCTGCGCAGAACCAGACAACTGACCAAACGGATCTTTTTCAGCCTTGCAGCGACCCTTATCGCGGTCTTTATCGGTATTTTGACAACCGGATTTTTATCCAGAGCGCAGGCATCCTCCGAACCTGTCCATTATAAGTATTTCCGCAGCATTATGGTATATTCGGGAGATACGCTTTCCGCTATTTCCGGCCGCTATATGGATAATCATTATACATCTGTCCAGGATTATATCGACGAGGTCTGCGAAATGAATCACTTACAGGATGCAGACGATATCCACGCCGGAGATTATCTGATCATTCCATACTACAGCACGGATTTTCACTGAACGGTTCCGTCACATTTTTCGGAAATCATTCCGCTGATACCTGCTATTAGGGCACATATTTTCAAAACTTTAGATTTTTTTTCGTTTTTATGCCGCTTTTTTCTAAGCTCTTTTGCGTATCGTAAAGTTTGTCCGAAGGTTTGCTTTCCCGAGACGCGGATGCTATACTGATAGGACATATGTCAGACAGGCGATCTGAACACTATTTTTACTATCAGGCGCCATACAAAAGAGGGGAGTTAAAAGCTGCAATGGATAAGAATCATATTCTGATCGTAGAAGATGACGCCGATATCCGTTCCGGAATCGAGATTTATTTAAAAAACCAGGGATATGACGTATCTCAGGCAGGCGATGGAATCGAGGGTCTGGCAGTCATTGAAAAAGAAGAAATTGATCTTGCAATCGTAGATATCATGATGCCGCGCATGGACGGCATTACGATGATGATGAAGGTGCGGGAAAAGGGCTATGATTTCCCGGTGATTATGCTTTCCGCCAAATCAGAAGAGGTCGATAAGATCATGGGCTTAAATATGGGTGCTGACGACTACATCACAAAGCCGTTTACGCCCTTGGAGCTTTTGGCACGTGTCAATTCCCAACTGCGTCGCTATAACCGTTACCGGGAAGCGATCGCATCGGCTGAACCGGTCAAGGATACTTACCATGTGCTGGGCGGAATCGAATTGAACGAAGAGACTGTAGAAGTCTTTGTTGATGGTGCACCGGTGCGCCTGACGCCCATTGAGTTTAAAATCCTGCTGCTTTTGATGCGCAATCCCGGACGTGTTTTTTCCGCAGACGAAATTTACGAACGCATCTGGAATGAAAAAGCGGTCAATACTGACACGATTATGGTTCATGTCCGTAAAATCCGAGAAAAAATAGAAATCGATCCGAAGAATCCGAAATATTTAAAGGTGGTGTGGGGTGTTGGTTACAAAATGGAAAAACAGTAGTCCAAAGGCAAAAAGCGTTACAGTGATGCTTGTCATCCTCCTGTCTTTGACGCTCTGTCTGATGGCGTTTCTGCCGTTCTTTCAAACGCGTGCGGCCAGCGAATTTTCCACTCCGCTGACGGAAATGTCCTTTATCGAACAGCTTTATCAGAGTAACTATATTCAATATAAATACTTGAAAGAAAAGACCGATCAGAAAAACTGGTCTTATTCCGATCTGTATCTGACGATCGACTATCTGGGGAGCCGTGAATCAGGTGATCCTGAATTTTCTGCCTCTTCAGCCACTTATCAGATTGCTGACAGAATCTCTTCCGACGCTTCGTCTGACACCCCCGTTTCTGACGGTGATCTGGAAGAAGCCCTGTATAATGTATTTTTGTCACAGATTGATGAAATGAAGGCGGGTGCAGAGAAACTGACGCAATATGTCGATTACTGTGCACAGGATACTGCTTCCGGTACGCAAATCGGAAACAGCAGTGTTTCTGAACTGACTGCGCTTTTAAACGGACAAACCTCGACAGAGCATCCGTCCTATATTTATTATGCAGTTATCGAATATGATGCCGCCGGACATGTCAGCAGCTGCCGCGCTTATTTTGGCGACGAGTCCGACAGCCTTTTAAAAAAGCTGGAAACTGCCGGAAGAGAACAGTATTTTCAGCAGTTTTCTGATGACTCCGACAGCCTTTTGTTAGATTTCGATTCAGACTCTGGCCAGACTTACCGTTACCGTGTTTCGCTTTCCGGTCCTTCGAATATGCGGATCATTTATGCCATCACCCAGCAGCAGTATCAGAAGATTCTTTCTTCCCAGGATCTGTTCATGAGCGATACCAATTACGATAGCCTCCAGTATCAGAGCTATTGTGCCGCCGGGGTTCCCCACGTGCTGATCGGTTTTTTTGCTGCAACATTCCTGTTCGGTGGTTTTATGGTTCTCTTGTTCGAAAAAAGAGGTTACTGTATCCGCAGCTTTTCCATCTGCCAGCTTCCGATCGAGATAGCAGCAGTGCTTCTCTGTCTGTTTTTTCAGGTGCCCTATTTCCTGACTCGCCTGATCTGCGGCGTTCAGCATGGACAGCTGTTTCCGAACCTGACAAAGCATGTTCTTTCACCGCTGCATTTGTCCGGGACGCTGTATCTGTTTTTGGCGATTGTTTTTTTCCTTTGCTTTTTCGCCGCCTTTCTTCTTGGTACGATTGCAGCAGGCTGTCTGCGCAGCAAGCAGGAGTTTCGCGAGCACAGCCTGTTAATCCGCTACTGGCGCAGAATTATGAACGCCTGGAACCGGTTCTATCAGGAGCTTGTCAGCTTCGATATCGGCACAGACGCCAAGAAAATGATTTCCAAATTGGTCATCGTCAATTTTATTATCCTGTTTGTCATTACGTTTTTCTGGGTATGGGGCTTTGTTCCACTGTTGATTTACTCCCTGATTATCTATTTCCTGCTCAAAAAATACGTCCATGACATACAAACCAAATATCAGAACCTCCTGCGTGCGACCAGCTCGATCGCAAGAGGGGATTTCGATACCGCTTTTTCAGAAGACTTCGGCGTTTTCGAAAGCTATAAAAAAGAGCTTTTACAGATTCAGACTGATTTCAAGAAAGCGGTAGAAGAAGAGGTCAAGAGCCAACGGATGAAGTCCGAACTGATCACCAACGTATCTCATGATCTAAAGACGCCGCTGACTGCAATCATTACCTATATCAACCTGTTAAAGGAGCCGGGACTTACCCCAATACAGCAGCAGGAATATCTCGATACGCTGGACAAAAAGGCGCTCCGCTTAAAGGTACTGATCGAAGATCTGTTCGAAATCAGCAAGGCAACTACCAATAACGTTACCCTGCATTACGACAATGTCGATATCTGCAACCTGCTTCGACAGTGCTATCTGGAATATGAAGCCCGCATGCAGGAAAAGAATCTGACATTCAAATTTCAGCTGCCGGAAGAAAAAGTAATTTTACGGCTTGATCCGCAAAAGACGTTTCGTATTTTTGATAACCTTTATACCAACATCAGCAAATATGCCATGCCATCCACGCGCGTCTATGTTACCGTGACCGACAGCGCATCCGAAACGCAGATTGCGATCCGAAACATTTCCCAGATGGAGCTGACCGTCTCCGGAGAAGAGCTGACCGAACGTTTCGTCCGCGGAGACGGCTCCCGCAACACAGAGGGAAGCGGACTTGGTCTCGCCATCGCAAGAAGCTTTACTGAGCTGCAGCACGGCACAATGCAGATTCTTCTCGATGGCGATCTGTTCAAGGCGATTCTGACCTTCCGCAAGCCGGGCGCTGAACCGATCGATAACCGATCGGAACACCTGGATACCGCACATTCTGCAAACGCCAATTTATCTGGCAATTTAAATTGCCCCGGCGCTGCAGACAATCCTGCAGAGGGTATCGAACCTCCTCCGATTTATCGCCCAAGCCGATGGAGAAGCGATAAAAACCTTCGCAAGCACGGGCAGAAAAAGTAACAAGAGAACGAAAAAACGGTCACTCAGTCCAACACTGGAAGAGTGACCGTTTTCGATTCCGCACAATAGATTGCACGCGTTACAAGTCAACGAAAAATCATAACTCCCGTAATTTTACTGTTTTGGCAGCTTTCCGTTTATGATCGTCCTTCATCGCAGCGTAATGCTTCCGTGTGGTATTGACATCCTTATGTCCCAGAACGTCTGCAACGAGGTAAATATCCCCGGTTTCCTGATACAACGTCGTGCCGTAGGTGGAACGGAGCTTATGAGGCGTGATCTTTTTTGTCGTTGTGACGAGAGAAGCGTATTTTTTGACCAGATTTTCCACGCTGCGCACCGCCATGCGCCGGTTCTGCAGGGATAAAAATAATGCATCCTCGTGACCACTCATCGGAATCATATGTTTGCGTTGATCCAGGTAGGAGAGAAGCGCTTCCTCCACCTCTTCCCCAAAATAGACGACGTCCTCGTATCCACCCTTGCGTCGCACCTTGATTGCGAGATTATCAAAATCTACGTCGCTGATATCCAGACCGACACACTCCGACACACGAATACCGGTTCCCAACAAAAGTGTCAAAAGCGCAAGATCGCGCACCTTCGTCTTATCGTGGAACTTCATCTGACTTTTGGTCATTTTGGTGCCGTCCTCCACCTGGTCAAGCAGAATTGCGACCTCGTTGGGGTCCAGACGCACGATTTCCTTGTCATGGAGCTTCGGCATTGGCACTAAGGACGCAGGATTGCTTTTAATCTGTTCGTCCCGGAAAAAATAATTATAAAACGAGCGCAGGGAAGCGAGCTTGCGGCGTTTCCCGCGTTCATCGTTGGTATATTCCGTGCCGTCGTCTTTGACATAATACGAAAGATATTCCAGATATTCCTCGATATCCGCCTTTGTGATCTGATCCAGAACTGACAGCGGAAACTCTATGATATCCATCTTCGAAAGCACGCTGTTATTTTTGTGCAGAAACTCAAAAAAGACACCGAGGTCATACGCATAGGCAAGCCGCGTGCGGGGCGCGGTCGTCTGTTCGATTCCACGGAAATACTGGCGACAGAAGCGCGGCAGCTCTTCCTGCAGCTTTCGCAGCTGGAGGATATTTTCCTTTGCAGTTTCATCATGGTAATTGTTACTGTTTTTCATGTACCCTCCATTCCGCAAGACCACTCTGAACCGCAGTGAACATCCGATCCTTCACACCAGGATTTTCCAGGTTCAGCTGACGCAGCAGCTGCTTGACATATTCTCTGCGAGTATGTCCGTCTGCAGGGCAGGGACTTTTGACAACCGGAACATCATGCTTATGGACAAATCCGATCACATCCGCTTCCTTCATATAAACGAGCGGACGGATCACCGTCAGATTCATCCGATCCAGAAAAGTGACAGGGGCAAACGTATGGAAGCGCCCTTCATAAATCAAAGACAGCATCAGCGTCTCCACGACATCGTCCTTGTGGTGTGCATAAGCAATTTTGTTGCAGCCTGCCCCACGGATCGCTTCATTTAATGCGCCTTTCCGCATTTTGGCGCACAGTGCGCAGGGATTTTTTTCTTTCCGTTGGTCAAATACGATCGAAGCGATCTGCGTCGGCACAATTGTATACGGGACATCCAGCTCTTTACAGAGTGCCTCTATTTTGCCCAAATTTAAGTTTTCAAAGCCAAGGTCGACAGTTACCGCATGCAGTTCAAAGGGATGCGGATAAAAGCGTCTGAGCGTGCTCAGCGCATAAAGAAGCGTCAGGGAATCCTTTCCACCGGAAATCCCGACTGCGATTTTGTCTCCGTCCTGAATCATTTCATAATCGTCTGCGGCTCGCCGCACCTGGCTCAATACCTGTTGTAACGTCATGCTGTTTCCTCGTTTCATAGTTACCGGCGTCTGAGCGCCGGAATGGTTTTCTCATCCTGATTTTCCTTTTGACAGTATACTATTTTTTCTTTCTTTTTGCAAAGAAACCGCAGGGATTCCTACCGGATTTGGATCGATCCGCGGTTTCTATCGGGATTCGCCTTGAAAAAAAGTGCTCGACAGAGTAAACTAATAGAATATCCAATCATGATAAAGGAGCAGGTGCATGCAGGAAATCAAATGTCCCAAATGCGGCGAAGTCTTTCAGGTAGACGAATCCGGCTATGCGGCGATCGTCAGACAGGTCCGTGATAAAGAATTTGAGAAAGAGCTTTCCGAGCGTAAAGCGCAATATCTTTCTGAAAAAGAAAACGCTGTCCTTCTGGCGCAGACCCAGACGAGACAGGAGCTGGCGGAGGAAATTTCCCGGCTGCAGGCAAAGCTTGCGGCAGCAGAAAGCGCACGACAGCTGGCGGAGGCAGATGCCCGTTCCCGGCAGGAAAAGCTTTTGTCTGAACAGGAAAAGGCGCTGTCCCAAAAGGACGCTCAGATCAGCCTTTTAAATGCCAAAATCACATCTGTACAGGAAACTGCGGACAAGGATATCGCCCTGGCGGTTTCCAAAGCAGCTGCGCAGAAAGAAAAGCAGCTCAACGAAATGGACCGGCAGATTTATGACCTGACCGGTAGAATAGAACATGCAAAGCAGGAAACCAAACTCCGGGAGCAAAATATTAAGGAGCAGTACGAAGAGCGCCTCCGCATGAAGGACGAGGAAATCGCCTATTATAAGGATTTCAAGGCGCGCCAGTCCACCAAAATGATCGGAGAAAGCTTAGAGCAGCACTGTGAGACAGAATTCAACAAGCTGCGCGCAACCGGTTTCCAGAATGCATACTTTGAAAAGGACAACGATGCCAGAACCGGCAGCAAGGGCGATTATATTTATAAAGAAACGGATCCGGACGGAATCGAATTTATTTCCATCATGTTTGAAATGAAAAACGAGATGGATGAAACCGCAACGAAAAAGAAAAATGAAGATTTTTTCAAGGAGCTGGATAAGGACCGGCACGAGAAAGACTGCGAATACGCCGTTTTAGTGTCCATGCTGGAGCCAGACAGCGAGCTGTATAACACCGGCATCGTGGACGTTTCCTATCGATATCCGAAGATGTATGTGATCCGTCCGCAGTTTTTTATCCCGATGATCACGCTGCTGCGCAATGCTTCCCTGAATGCGCTGCGGTATAAGCAGGAGCTTGCTGTCATCAAAAATCAGAATATTGACATTTCCCATTTTGAGGAAGATATGAATGATTTTAAAGAGAAATTCAATCGGAATTTCCGTCTGGCGAGTGAACGGTTCCACCGCGCAATCGATGAAATCGACAAAACGATCGACCATCTTCAGAAGACAAAGGAGGCCCTGCTTTCTTCTGAAAACAACCTGCGGCTTGCAAACAACAAGGCGGAAGATCTGAGCATCAAGCGCCTTACGAAAAACAACCCGACGATGAAAGCGAAATTCGACGAGCTTTCTTCGCATGACGGAAAGGAGAGTACCTGATATGAAATTTCGCTGGGAAAAAAAATATCTATACTGGGGCGTAACAGCACTTCTGGTTGTAATCGGCGGGCTGCTCGCCTATTATCTGATCTTTCACGGCGGCAACTTTAAAGATCATCTGCAGAATCTGCTGCACATCTGCATGCCGATTCTGGACGGCTTTATTCTGGCATGGCTGATGTGTCCACTGGTAAACGCCATCGAGCATTTTGCATTGTATCCCGCCAGAGACTGGCTGATTTCCCAAAAACCGTCCTTACAGAAAAAAAAGAAACAGCTGACCAGCTATTGCCGCGGCATTTCCATCGTCCTTACGCTGTGCTTTGTTCTTTTTTTGGTGTACGGATTTTTCAGAGTTGTAATTCCGCAGATCATTGGAAGCATCCAGAGTATTGTCGGTCAGTTCCCCAGCTATGTAAAAAACGTCAGTGACTGGGCGGAAAAACTGCTCTCTGATAATCCAGACATCGAAACGACTGTATCCGATCTGATCGATCATTATTCGACAGATCTTGAAAACTTCCTCAATAAAACCATGATGCCTCAGATCAATGCCATCGTAAAAACAGTCTCCCTAAGCATGTTAAGCTTTGCAAAGGCAGTCTGGAACCTCGTGATCGGACTGATCATTTCCATCTATCTGCTTGCCAGTAAGGAACGCTTTGTCAGCCAGGGGAAGAAGCTTTTATACGCTTTCTGGGATACCAGACAGGCTAATGTAATTATGGAAGACCTCCGTCTGATCGATTCCACCTTTGGCGGATTTATCAGTGGAAAAATTTTGGATTCAGCCATCATCGGGGTTCTCTGCTTTGTTGTTGTCAGCATCATGAAAATGCCATATCCAATGCTGATCAGCGTCATAGTCGGTGTTACCAACATTATTCCGTTCTTTGGTCCTTTTATCGGAGCCGTACCCTGTGCATTGCTTATTTTAATGGTCAATCCGATGCAATGCCTGTATTTTATCATCTTCATCTGGATTTTGCAGCAGTTTGACGGCAACTTCCTTGGGCCTAAGATTCTTGGCGATTCCACCGGTCTTTCCGGGTTCTGGATTATTTTTTCCATCACCATCTTCAGTGGTCTCATGGGTGTACCAGGCATGATTCTCGGGGTTCCAATTTTTGCTGTTTTTTATGCGCTAATCAAGCGCTACGTCAACCGCAGTTTGCAAAAAAAGGGCATGTCCGATAAAACAGAAGAGTACCAGACACTGGATTATGTCGATGTCCAGACCGGCAGCTTTATTTCCAAACCGGAAGATAAACCCGCAAGACACCGTAAGAAACAGTTTTCGTTCCGGAATTTTAAAGAAGATTTAAAGACGTTTATTCCGCACCCTGCAGAACATCCGGACGAAAAAGCGCAAACAACTTCGGATAACTCTGCGCCAGCCGTAGAATCCAATCGAAAAACAGAAGATTCGAGTTCGGAACAAAGCAAAAAATAATCCGGCTTGTTTTATTGTTATTTTATTCACAATGTTTGTTAAAAATTTAAAATAAACCTCAGAAGGATGATTACCTATGAAATTTGTTATTCAATGTACTACACAGGCAAGCGTTACAATCGACCAGAAGCTATATTCTGAAATTGGAAAAGGCTTCCTCGTCCTGATCGGAATCTGTGACGAGGACACAAAAGAAACAGCAGACAAAATGGTTCGCAAGCTGATCGGAATGCGGATTTTTTCGGATGAAAACGGAAAAACGAACCTCGCGTTAAAAGATGTCGACGGACAGCTTCTTTTGGTTTCCCAATTTACCCTGTACGCGGACTGCAAAAAAGGCAACCGGCCGTCCTTTGTCAAAGCCGGATCGCCACAACATGCAAATGAGCTTTACGAATACATCATCGACGCCTGCAAAAAGGAAGTTCCCGTCGTGAAAACCGGCGTATTCGGTGCGGAAATGGAGGTCGCGCTGATCAATGACGGACCGTTTACAATCATTCTGGATTCAAAAGACCTGGCGTGAGCATATAAACATTATAAAACGGATTCCAGATATGTGACATATAAGATGGTATATAATTGGTATATAATAAGACATAAATTGCAGACATTTAAATATTTAAATTACAGATTTTAATTATAATTGGAAATTACAGAATCTACGAAAAAAGCGACAAACCCAGGAGGCAATCATCTGCGTCAGCAGATATATGCCTCCTGAACTCATTTTTATCAAACACCCCGCAAGTTTAACGAATTAGTTAGCACCGAAGCAAAACGTATTTTTCTGCGAAATCACGGAAAGCGGTGCTAACTATTCGTTAAACTTGGCTTTTGCGAATAGTTGGATGTCTCAATCAAAACCTCTCTCTCTGAATTAAACTGCATCTAATTTCCGCTTCTGCTGCCCGAACCGATCCACTGTATATATTTTTATAAACATCCAATTCATTTCTTTGCGGCTTTTTAGATTCTTGCCAAAAGTTCCGCCGGTGTAAATGCTATAACTTTGCTCTTCATAAAATCCTTAAGATTTCTTGTAACAATATAGTCCGCATGGACAGACTCCGCAGTTGCACTTTGAACAGCATCCTCAAAATCCTTCCACTTCATTGCAACAGCCCTCTCCAAAACGGCAGGACTGAAATCAGCAAATTCAAAAATCAGGTTTAATTTTCGAAATACATCTTCAATTTGATCTGGTGTCAACTGTTTTCGCATAACATACATCATATTCGCATACGTTAAAGTCGAAAAATATCCCTTTGCCTGTTCTGTTTCACATAATTTCCATATCATAGAAGAATCTTTTACAAATTCCGGTCTGCTTAGAAGCACATCTAAAATGATATTTGTATCAACCAACAAAACCATATTTTTCCCTCAGGCTTTTTTCCTTAGCTTCATCCAAATCGTAATCTTCCTGCAAAATTCCGGTGAGGGAATCTGTCAAATAGGATACCGTCGCATCTTTTGGAATAAATCGCCCAACTTCCTTACCATTTTTTGTCACAATGATTTCCTGTCCAGACATCACCATACTAAGATATCTTCCAAAATTATTCTGCATTTCCGTCGCAGTTGCAGTCTCAATCATCATATC
>ERZ837487.4318-NODE-4318-length-11326-cov-35.428711_pt1 | contig 11326 bp, 8 predicted proteins | sample MGYA00519911_ERZ837487 | MGnify/ENA primary metagenome ERZ837487 (study PRJEB31850, sample SAMEA3708818) | human gut metagenome | biome: human gut; feature: human-associated habitat; material: faeces | place: China | collected 2014 ...
CTGCCGCACCTCGCTCGCCGTATCGGCACTTAGAATTATGCGGTATTGCCTTAAACGGTGCGCTGGTTCCCGATCAGGATAAGGATAAATTTGAAACGTGCTTTGTTTTCAATTCGGAACAGATGGATTCCTTCGCCAGCGGAAAACAACGATCGCGCTCAAATATCATCCAGATGCTGGAATGATGGATGCGGTAACCATCACATAGCGTTTATAGTGGGACTGCAAAATAGTAAAAAGTGGATTCCCTGAAAGCTGATTTGCGAAAAAGCTATAAAAGTGTGTACTTAAAATAATAAAAGCCGTAGACTCTAACGAATCTACGGCTTTTATTTTGGTCGAGGTGACAGGACTCGAACCTGCGGCCTCGTGGTCCCAAACCACGCGCGCTACCAGCTGCGCAACACCTCGTGAACATTTCTATTATATCTGTTCACGCCGTGTGCGTCAAGTGCTAAATTTGGGAGATGACGAAGAAGAGGCGGCAGGTGCGCATAATATGCACCTCTGCGGTCTCAATAAGTGCAAGTGTTTTTTGCTGAAACAATAACCCGTTTACACATTCCCCTTGCCGATGCCCCATTTTTTGAAATACCGGCCCATGCTCTTCAACTGCATTTTGAACTTGCCTGCGTCCCGCATGGGGTCGCGGTGCCAGGCGTGGGTGGCGGTGAACTGCGGCAGCAGGTAGACAAGCCCTTGGCGCAAGGCACGCTGGGTCAGGTCGGCATCCTCTACATACATAAAGTATTCGGGGTCAAAACCGCCGATGGTTTTGAACACATCGGTGCGGATGGCGGCAAAGCTGCCGGTGCAAAACTCAATGGGGCGAGGGATCGTCAGGTCCTCATCCTGCATGGTGTAATGTTCGTCAGCTTTTTGCATCACACCGCCAAACCGCGGGGCCAGCTGGCGGGCCAGCAGCAGCCACGGGGTGGGCTTGCGGCGCGGCAGGTTCTGGATGCGCCCATCCGGAAAATAGAGCTGCGGCGTGGCCATCACAACGCCGGGGTGGCCCAGCAGCCATTGCGCCATCTGGGGCAGGATGTCATCGTGAATGATCACATCCGGGTTCAGGATAAAGTGTACATCGCTGGTCAGGCGGTCCATAATGCTGTTGTGGCCCTTGCCGAAGCCGAGGTTCTTGGGCAGGCAGATCACCTGCACGCGAGCATCGCCAAAATCTGTCTGCGCCAGGCGGGGGCCGCAGCCATCCGGGCTGGCGTTATCCACCACATACAGGGCAAAGTCATCGCCGGGGGTGTTGGCCAGCGCGCTGCGCACAGCGGCGCACACTTCATCATAATCACAGTATGCCACAATACAGGCACTGATCTTCGGCATACGTCCTCCTCAGGTGCGGGGCGGGTCCACCACGGCTTCCAGATCATCCAGGTCATAGGGGGTGTTCTGGTAGACATAGTAGTTCAGCCAGTTGGTATACAGCAGGTGCGCATGGGCACGCCAGCGGAAAATGGGGTCCTTGTTGGGGTCATCGTCCGGGTAATAGTTGACCGGCACATGAATTTCCTTGCCCGCCTTTACATCACGGCGGTACTCGGCATCCAAAGTGTACTTGTCGTATTCCGGGTGGCCGATGACAAAAATCTGGCGGCCGGACTCGGTAGAAAGCAGCATGGGGCCGGCAACATCGCTTTCGGCCAGCATGCGCAGCTCCGGGGCGGCATCAATATCGGCGCGGTTCAGCCCGGCCCAGCGGCTGTGCGGGGCATAGAATATTTCATCAAAGCCGCGCACCAGCGGATTGGAGGGCCGCACCACGCGGTGCTCGAACACGCCGAACATTTTTTCCGGCAGGTGTACCTTGCGCACGCCGAAGTGGTAATACAGCCCGGCCAGCGCACCCCAGCACAGATGAATGGTGGAATATACGTTTTCGCGGCTGTAATCCATGATCTCGCACAGCTCGTTCCAGTAGTCCACATCCTCATAGTCCAGGTCCTCAATGGGGGCACCGGTGATGATCATACCGTCAAAGCGCTCATTGCGCACCGCATCAAAGGTTTTATAAAACGCCTTCATGTGCTCCTGCGGGGTGTGGGTGGTATCATGGGTCTTGGTCTGCAAAAAGGTCAGCTGCACCTGCAGGGGGCTGTTGGCCAAAAGGCGTGCCAGCTGGGTTTCCGTTACAATTTTGGTGGGCATCAGGTTCAAAATCAGGATGCGCAGGGGACGAATCTGCTGGGTCTGCGCACGCTGCTGGTGCATGACAAACACGTTCTCGCGCGAAAGTTCGCCATAGGCGGGCAGCTCTTTGGGAATGATCAAAGGCATAAACAGTAAACTCCTTAACGGTCAGATCTGGTCAAGTGCCTGGGCAATATCGTGGATCAGGTCGTTCTTATCTTCCAGACCGCAGCTCATGCGCACCAGGTCGGGCTGAACACCGGCGGCAATCAGCTGCTCGTCGTTCATCTGGCGGTGGGTGGAGCTGGCGGGGTGTAGGCAGCAGGTGCGGGCATCGGCCACATGGGTCTCAATGGCGGCAATCTTCAGGTGGCCCATAAAGGCAGCGGCGGCTTCGCGCCCGCCCTTTACGCCAAAGCTGACAACGCCGCAGGAACCATTGGGTAGGTACTTTTCGGCAACAGCATGGTACTTATCGCCCGGCAGGCCGCAGTAGTTCACATAGGCAATCTTCGGGTGGCTGGCCAAAAACTCTGCCACAGCCTGGCCGTTCTCGCAATGGCGGGCCATGCGCACATGCAGGCTTTCCAGGCCAAGGTTGAGCATGTAGGCGTTGATGGGGCTCTGCACGCAGCCAAAGTCACGCATCAGCTGTGCGGTTGCCTTGGTGATGAAAGCGCCCTCCTTGCCAAAGTGCTCGGCATAGGTGATACCGTGGTAGCTGTCATCAGGGGTGCACAAGCCGGGGAACTTATCGGCATGAGCCATCCAGTCGAACTTGCCGCCGTCCACAATGGCACCGCCCAGGGTTGCGCCGTGGCCGTCCATGTACTTGGTGGTGGAATGGGTCACGATATCGGCACCCCATTCAATGGGGCGGCAGTTGACGGGGGTGGCAAAGGTGTTATCCACAATCAGCGGCACACCGTGGGCGTGGGCTGCATTGGCAAACTTTTCAATATCCAGCACCGTCAGGGCGGGGTTGGCAATGGTTTCGCCAAAGACAGCCTTGGTGTTGGGCTGGAACGCGGCGTTCAGCTCTTCCTCGGTACAGTCAGGCGAGACAAAGGTGGCGGTAATGCCCATCTTTGCCATGGTGACGGAGATCAGGTTGAAGGTGCCGCCGTAAATGGAGCTGGAAGAAACGATGTGGTCGCCCGCGTTGCAGATGTTGAACAGGGCAAAGAAGTTGGCTGCCTGGCCGGAACCGGTCAGCATACCGGCGGTGCCGCCCTCCAGTTCGGTAATCTTGGCGGCGACGGTATCGCAGGTGGGGTTTTGCAGGCGGGAATAAAAATAACCGCTGGCCTGCAGGTCAAACAGCTTGCCCATATCGTCGGAGCTATCATATTTGAAAGTGGTGCTCTGCACAATGGGAATCTGGCGGGGTTCGCCGTTGCCGGGGGCATAGCCGCCCTGTACGCACAGGGTATTGATGCTGTATTTGCTGGACTGATCCATGATCTTACTTCCTTTCCGCAAAAGCGGTAATATTTAATCTTATTGTAAAGGTTTTGGTGGGTAAAATCAAGGGCGGCGGGGGATAGTTGCCATAAAACAGGAAAGGAACACAAAAATGCCGCCTGATTTGCGGCAGGCGGCGGGGACGTTTGAGAAAATGCATGGTGTGTGAGGGAGATTGTTTTTTTTGAAAGCAAGCAATGCAACAAGGCCCATCCAGCGGGACGATGCAAGCATCATCCCCTACAAATTGCTGGAGGCGTTGCAGAAATTTAGCATCGGCTTTCTTGCAGAATAAAAGCGCAGAATTTGGAACAAAATACCCGGCTTAATCCAGCATCCCAACCTCGGTATAATTCGGGGTGCCGGTCAGATAATCGGCATACGAGATCAGCCCAAAATAGCGGTGGGAGGATTGAATCGTGTAGGGTGCGCCGTCCGTTCCGGTTGTGGTGCGGGTGTATGGCTCCGCACGGCAGAGCACCAGCAGCCGGTCTTGCAGCTGGGCCAGGATGGTGGTGCTGGTGTGGTCGTACCCGTTCCAGTTCAGCGGCGGCAGGGCGGGCTTTTCCGCTACGGTGCCGGCGGCAAGGTCAACCAGGTAGACGGGTGTTTTTGTTTCGGCGTTGTCGTCCGTCCAGTCGTTGGAATAGTACTCCACAACCAGCTGGCCGTTCAGGATGCGGGTAATTGTCACATCAAACGCACCGCGCCCCTCATATGGGTCAGGCGGCAGGGCATCGGTTACGGTGCGGGTCTGCCGGTCAGCCAGTCCGGTGGCGGTCAGCTCGCCGGTGGTGTAGTCATATTCATATAAAGTATCGTCCAGCACAGCGGTGCTTATATTAGTGGTGCGCCCGGCGGAAGCGTTGGTGATCGGGTATTCCCGCAGCAGTTCTGCCGCGCCGGTGTCGGCATCTACTAGGTACAGGCAGGAAGTCTGTGGCTCGCTGCTGTCATAATAAGGAGATACCGAAACCACCAGCTGCCGCCCGGTGCAGCCGATGATGTTGGCGGATTGCCCGCTGGTATCCCCGGCATCAAACAGGGTGGTGATGCCGCCGGTGGACAGATCGAGGCGTTTGATGCGGTCATAGCTGTCCCCGCTGGGGCAGGTGGAAAACCAGAGGGAAGAACCGTCCGTGTAGCAATAGAAACTTGAAATGTAATTGCAGTGGTACAGTACCTGTTCCACGCCGTAATCCTGATTCAGCCGCACGATGGACATGCCGTCGGAATCATATCCATAGACAAAGGAAAGATAAGTGCCGTCCCCAACCGGGCAGGGCAGCGTGACGGGCACGCCGGTAAAAAAGCAGGCCGGGCAGCTTGGGCTGTCATGCGTGCAGCCGGTAATATGGCAGGCCGGGGCCTGGGTGCCGGTCTGGTAGTCCGCATAGAGCACCTGCTGGTAATCGCCCGAAGCGGCAGTCATGAAGGTATAATATCCGTTTTCATCCCCCTGGTACAGCGGGCGCAGGCTGGGCAGATCAGGTTTCGCTGCCGGTTCCGCGGCGGCAGGGGAGGGGGACGGCTCCGCCGCAGAACTGCCGGAAGAGCCCGGCACAGCGCTGCAGCCGGAAAAGGCAACACAAACGGCGGGCACAAGCAGCAGTGCAGCCAGGCGCACAGCGCACGGCATGGTCTGGTTGAACGTCTTTTTCATGGGGCAGACCTCCTTTATGGCGTAACATCCCCGCGGTAAGCGGCGGCATCCTGCGGGGAGAGCGATGCTGCCGACACCCGCAGCCCTTGCCCGCTGCGGGCCACGCAAAGGTAAAGCTGGGCACTGACGCTGTAGCGTACCGCGCAGGGCTCGTGCAGCTGCAGGGGCAGCGTTTCCCAATCGGTGATCGCATCCCCGCCTAAAAATGCGGCGTAAGCATCCGCTATTTCATCCAGCGCGGAATCCGCAAAGCTGCACTGCTCCACCGTAAACCCAACGGGCAGGCCGCTGGCTGTCAGGGTGAGGGTGACATGGTTCTCATCAGATGTAAAAACATATTCGCTCTGGCCGGTATCGTCAGTGTAGGTAGTACAACTGTCTGTTTGCTGCGTGGCGGAAAGAAGCACATCCGCCATGCTGGCAGGCAGTACCCCGGCCGCCTGCAGCTGCTGCACCGCGGCAAGGGTGGGGGCAGTGCTGGCTGGAGTTGAATCAGGCTCCACCATGGTGCGGGATGTATTTTGCCAGGTCATACGCCAGCAGTAAAGCTCCCGTGCGGCAGCACAGCTGCGCCCGGCGGGGCTTAACGCTTCAGCATCCTGCTGCACCGCAATGCTGTGCCCGGCGGCACGGTCCAGCACGGCAAAAACCGGCAGCGGCAGGGCCAAAGCCGCTGCAGAAAGTGCAATAGCCACAGCAGCCAACCGCAGTGCAGGCGGAAAAAACATTTTCCTTTCCCTCATGGCTCCACCTCCGGTTGGCTGCCCGCTTTTTGCAGGCAGAAGCTGACCGTGGTTCCCTGGCTGAGCACACTTGCAAATTGCAGCGTTGTGCCGTGCAAGGCGGCAATTCTGGCGCACAGGGCAAGCCCCATGCCGCTGCCGCCCTGCTCCCGTGCACGGGATTTATCTACCATATAAAACGGCTCGGTAATGCGGGCCAGCTCCTGCGGCGGAATGCCGCAGCCGGTATCCTGTACGCGGATGGTCAGCCGGGTGGGTGTTTCGTCCAGCAGCACTTCCACTTTGCCATCCGCCGGGGTGGCTTTGCGGGCATTCTGGATCAGGTTGTACAGCATATCGCACAACAGTTCCGGCTGGGCCAGCACCACGGCGTCACTGCGGGGTAGGGTGGGCACCGGGCTGCCCTGGGGCAGGGCGCGGCGCAGGCTTTGCAGCACACGGCCCAGGGGTACGGCTTCCAGCTGCGGGGGCTGTTGTTCCAGCCCCATCAAAGCCAACAGGTTCCCGCTCAACGCTTCCAACCGCTTGCTTTCGTGGTAGATATAATCAGCGGCGGTGCGGCGGGTGGCAGGGCTCACCTCGCCGCTGCGCAGGATATCGGCAAAGCCGAGGATGCTCGTCATCGGGGTTTTCAGCTCGTGGGTAAACGCGGCCACAAAATCATCTTTCTGGCGGGCGTTCTGCTGCAAGGTCTGCACGGTGCCCTCCACCGCCTGGGCCATCTCGTCAAAGCTGCGGCTTAAACTGGCAATTTCGTCACTGCCATGGATGGCCGTGCGCTGGCTGTAGGCCCCGGCGGCAATCTGGCGGCTGGCCTGCTCCAGCTGCTCCAGCGGGCGGGTCATGCGGCGGCAGAGCAGCAGAACCAGGCCCCCGGCCAGCACCATGGCCAAAAGTTCTACGATCAGTGCATTTCGGGTGCGGGCCTGCCGCGCCTGCCACACGGGGGCGGCATCCTGCGCAATGACCAAGGTGATGCAGCGTTCCGGCAGAACGACCGTTCCGGCGCACAGCAGGGTATGGTTGTTCGCCAGCACCATGCGCGGCTCGCCATCCTGGGCAAGCAGGGCTTCCACTTCGGATAAGGGAACCGCGGTGGGCAGGGCATAATACAGGGAGGTTCCATCCACACTGTAAGCGGCGCAGGCAAGGCTGTTCTGCTCGGTGATGGCCTGCAAATAGCTGCCCGCCCGTGCGGCCAGGCTGCCGCTGCCGGGTGCGACCAAGGTGCGCTGCATAGCGCGGCTTTCCCGCTGCCAGTCTGCAGATAACGTTTCCTGCGCGGTGTGCAGCTCCTGCTGGAACTGCTGCCCGATCAGCACCGTGTTGCACAGCGAAAGCACAACTGCCAGCACCACCAGCAGGGCAAGAGTCAGCTTGTGGGCAAACTTCATGGCAAAACTCCTGTTTTATGGCAATACCGCATAATTCTAAGTGCCGATACGGCGAGCGAGGTGCGGCAGATGCCAAGCCAAAAGCGCAGATAATACTTTGTGTATTATCGAGCATTTTGGCAACGCAGATGCCGTGCCGCAGCTGCCGGAGCGGTGCTTAAGCCGCAAGGCGGGAATTGTGCGGTGTTGCCTTATATAAAAGGATAGGCAAAGCGGCGCTCATTCCCCGCGCTCCAGCACATAGCCCACACGGAATACGGTGCGGATCTCATTCTTCCAGCCCAGCTTTTTGCGCAGCCGCTGGATGTGCAGATCCAGCGTGCGGCTGTCATACTCGGCATCCAGCCCCCACACGCGCTCATAGAGCACTTCGCGGTACAGCACAATGCCGCGGTTGCGCAGCAATACTTCCAGCAGGTCAAATTCCCGCGGGGTCAGGTGCAGCGGGGTGCCGCTGCGCGTTACCCGGCGGGCAGCCGGGTCCAGCACCACATCAAAAGCAGCAAGAGTACCCTGGGCTTTACCACAGCGGCGCAGCACCGCTTCCACCCGTGCCACAAGCTCGGTGGGCTCGAACGGCTTGGTAATGTAATCATCCGCGCCCAGGTGCAGCCCACGCACACGGTCCGCCACCGCGGTTTTGGCGGTCAAAAAAATCACCGGGGTCTGCACGCTGCGCAGGTAGTCCAGCAGCTCGTACCCATCGGGGCCGGGCAGCATAATGTCCAGCAGGGCCAGATCATAGGTGTTTGCTTCAATTTTATCGGCGGCCTCGGTGCCGGTGGCAGCTTCGTCACAGGTGTAGCCCGCGCGCTCCAGCGTCAGGCGGATCAGCGCACGGATGGGCGCTTCGTCATCCACAATCAAAATAGGTTTCATGGGCGGATCCTTTGTCGTTTTGGCTTTTTGTGCTTCTTCACTTTCTAATTCTACTGTATACTTGTATCCAAAAACTTGCAAGATGGAAAACGCCCGAAAAAGCAGGAAACTTTTTGACAGTTCATAAATCTTTTTCAATTTACCCTATTGACAACAGTTGGCTATGTGTTACAATATTAGCAGTCGAACAGATAGAGTGCTAATAAAGATAATGCTTCCGCATAACGCCCTTGAACCTGCAAGGATATCAAGCCGCCGGGCACGAAGCAGCACTTGAACCGGTTCGCTGCTAATAGATAGAAAACCATTATCGTTGCCGATAAAGGAGGTTTGCGATATGAATACCAACCAATTTACCCAAAAAACGATGGAAGCCCTGCAGGCTGCCCAGCGTTTGGCAATTGAATATTCCAACCAGGCGTTGGAACAGGAGCACATGCTGGTGGCCCTGACCCAGCAGCAGGACGGCCTGATCCCCCAGCTGCTGACCAAGATGAACGTTGATCCCGGTACCTTTGAAGCTGCCGCAGCGGAAAAAGTTTCCCAGCTGCCGCATGTGACGGGTTCCGGCCGTGACCCTGATAAAGTCTATATCTCCAATGAGCTGGACCAGGCCCTGACCGCCGCTGAAAAGCAGGCCCAGCAGATGAAGGATGAATATATCAGTGTGGAGCATGTCTTTATGGGCATGCTGCAGCGCCCCGGCCGCGTGGCTGGCGAGCTGTTCAAGCAGTTTGGCATCACACCGGAAAAGTTCATGCAGGTGTTGTCCGCCGTGCGCGGCAACCAGCGCGTGACCACTGATAACCCCGAATCCACCTATGACGCCCTGAAAAAATATGGCCAGGATCTGGTGGAAGCCGCCCGTGCCAACAAGCTGGACCCCGTCATTGGCCGTGATTCCGAGATCCGCAATGTTATCCGCATCCTGTCCCGTAAGCGCAAGAACAACCCTGTGCTGATCGGTGAAGCTGGCGTTGGTAAAACGGCTATCGCTGAGGGCCTTGCCCAGCGTATCGTGCGCGGCGATGTGCCCGAAAACCTGAAAGACCGCACCGTGTTCAGCCTGGATATGGGCGCTCTGGTCGCCGGTGCTAAGTACCGCGGCGAGTTTGAGGAACGTTTGAAGAGCGTTCTGAACGAAGTTAAAAAGAGCGAAGGCAAGATCATCCTGTTCATTGATGAGCTGCACACCATTGTGGGCGCCGGTAAAACCGACGGCGCAATGGATGCCGGCAACATCTTAAAGCCGATGCTGGCCCGCGGTGAGCTGCACTGCATTGGCGCCACCACCCTGGACGAGTACCGCCAGTATATCGAGAAAGACCCCGCTCTGGAACGCCGTTTCCAGCCCGTTATGGTGCAGGAGCCCACGGTGGAGGATACCATCTCCATCCTGCGTGGCCTGAAAGAGCGCTATGAGGTGTACCATGGCGTTAAAATTCAGGATGGCGCTTTGATTGCGGCAGCAACGCTGTCTAACCGTTATATTACCGACCGCTTCCTGCCGGATAAAGCCATCGACCTGGTGGATGAAGCCTGCGCAATGGTCAAGACCGAGCTGGACTCCATGCCCGCAGAGCTGGATGACCTGAACCATAAGATCACCCAGCTGCAGATCGAGCAGGCTTCTTTGCAGAAAGAAACCGATGAAATGTCCAAGCAGCGCCTTGCCGCCATCGAAAAAGAAATGGCCGAACTGCGCGATTCCTTCAATTCCAAGAAAGCTCAGTGGGAGAACGAGAAGAACGCCATCAATAAGGTGCAGAGCCTGCGCGCCGAGGTAGAAACCACCAAGGCCGAAATTGAAAAGGCGACCCGCAACGGCGATTACGCCAAGGCTGGTCAGCTGCAATACGGCAAACTGCCCGACCTGCAGCGCCAGCTGGAAGCCGAAGAAAAGATTGCTGCCGACAAGAAGGAGCAAAGCCTGCTGCGTGACCGCGTGACGGCCGAAGAGATCAGCCGCATTGTGGCCCGCTGGACCGGCATCCCTGTGGAGAAGCTGGTGGAGGGCGAGCGCGAAAAGCTGCTCCGCCTGCCCGAAGTGCTGCATCAGCGCGTGATCGGCCAGGACGAAGCCGTGCAGAAGGTTTCGGACGCTATCCTGCGCTCCCGCGCCGGCATTGCAAACCCGAACCGCCCCATTGGCAGCTTTTTGTTCCTTGGCCCCACGGGCGTTGGCAAGACCGAGCTGGCCAAAGCGCTGGCCCAGGCCCTGTTTGACGATGAAAAGAACATGGTTCGTATCGATATGACGGAATACATGGAGAAATTCAGTGTGTCTCGTCTGATCGGTGCGCCTCCGGGATATGTGGGTTATGAGGAGGGTGGTCAGCTGACCGAGGCTGTGCGCCGCCATCCCTACAGCGTTGTGCTGTTTGATGAGGTGGAAAAAGCCCACCCGGATGTGTTCAACATTCTGCTGCAAGTCCTTGACGATGGCCGTATTACCGACAGCCAGGGCCGTACCGTGGACTTTAAGAACACCATCATCATCCTGACCTCCAACCTTGGCTCTGACATCATTCTGGAAGACCTGGAAAAGAACCGTGCCAACGGCAAGAACGAACTGTCCGCCGAAGCGCGTGACAAGATCGACCTGCTGCTCAAGCGCCAGTTCCGCCCGGAGTTCCTGAACCGTCTGGACGATATTGTCTACTACAAGAGCCTGACCAAGGATGAGATTGGCGGCATTGTGGATCTGATGTTGGCTGACCTGCGCAGCCGCCTGGCTGACAAGCAGCTGAAGCTGGTTGTGACCGATGCAGCCAAGAGCGTGATTGTGGATGACGGCTATGACCCCATCTATGGTGCCCGCCCGCTGAAGCGGTATATCCAGGCCAACGTGGAAACCATGATCGCAAAAGAGATCATCGGCGGCAACCATGTGCCCGGCGATACCCTGACCGTGGACGCCGAAAACGGCAAACTGGTCCTGCGCTAAGCGCAAAGCGTTCAGCAATGCTGTACAAATAACCTAAGGCAACACCGCACAATTCCCGCCTTGCGGCTTAAGCACCGCTCCGGCGGCT
>ERZ837487.4322-NODE-4322-length-11301-cov-1.918371_pt1 | contig 11301 bp, 8 predicted proteins | sample MGYA00519911_ERZ837487 | MGnify/ENA primary metagenome ERZ837487 (study PRJEB31850, sample SAMEA3708818) | human gut metagenome | biome: human gut; feature: human-associated habitat; material: faeces | place: China | collected 2014 ...
AAATCGATGATTTATTGTACATTAATTTTAAATAAACGCTCGAAGTTTTGTGTACTAATTTGCGCAAATTCTTCTACTGATAGCCCTTTTAACGTCGCCACATACTCGCACACTTCACGCGTATAGGCAGGTTGGTTCTCTTTACCACGATAAGGCACTGGGGCTAAGTAAGGCGAATCGGTTTCAACCAATAAGCGATCAGCTGGCACATAACGAATAGCTTCGCGGATACTTTCCGCATTTTTAAAGGTAATAATGCCTGAACAAGAGATATAAAAACCTAAATCAAGTGCCTTTTTCGCAAAATCTAGGGTTTCCGTAAAACAATGAATTAATCCGCCGCATTTTTCTGCATGGTTCTCACGTAGCATAGCAATAGTATCTTCTGGTGCTGAACGAGTATGAATAATCACGGGCTTATCCACTTCATTAGCAATTCTGATTTGATCCGCAAAAACCGTTTGCTGCAATGCCTTATTATCTGCACTGTAATAATAATCCAAACCAATTTCGCCAATTGCGATCACTTTTCTATCTTGGGATAAACGTAATAAACGATCGGCATCGTAAGGTTCTTCTTCAAGATCTAATGGATGCACGCCGCAAGCTAAAGACACATTCGGAAATTTGGCTAACTCAGGGTAAGCTTTTTCAAAACGGCTTAATGTTACGCCAATCGCCAATAAATGTTTCACATCTCGTGCCTGCGCTTTAGCCACTACATCAGCAATATCTTTGTGTAAATTTTCATAATCCAATGCATCTAAATGGCAATGGGAATCTACGATAAACATAATTTATTTAGTCCTTAAATACGTCGGTAATTAACTTCGTCAAACCATCTAGTAACATTAATTCCGTATTAACACCATTAATGGTAAGTAAATCCGAGCGTACTTTTTGCATAATTTTATTCGCGGTTAATAACCCAAGCGCAGTTTGCTCGTCTGCAAATTGAGTTACACCTGTTTTAAGATCAAGTGTTTGCCAGCCACTTTGTATTTCGAGTTTGTATTTAATGGCATCGCTTAAAAACGCTAAAATCCAATCTACTTGCTGTACGGTGCGTTCTTTTTCAAAGAAAGGCAAAATTTCCAAAGGCGAACGACGACGATAAAACAACCAAAATTGGCGTAGGAAATTCTTCCGTTGTTCAATTAATCCTTGCTGGAGTGTTTCTAATGCTAACAGTGGGCGACCCAAATTCATCGCAAGTGCGGTCAATAATTCTGATGTTTCTGCCTGAAATTGAGAAGAAAGCCAAGTTAAAGCTTCCGCTTCCGTTGGCAAAGGCACATTCCACACTTGGCAACGGCTGTAAATAGTCGCTAACAATGAAGATGAGGGTTCTGTTTGTAATAAGAAATACGTATTCGGATGCGGCTCTTCCAAAGTTTTGAGCAACGCATTCGCTGCCGCTTCCGTAAGACGTTCTGCATCTTGAATATACACTAATTTATTGCCGTTTTGTTGTGCGTGTTGGCTAACAACTTCATTAATCGCCCGTACCTGATCAACGCCAATGTCTTTGCCTTCTTGAGAGGCTAAAATATGAAAATCAGGGTGACTTTGCGCAGCCATTAAGTGGCAAGCATGACAATGACCACAAGCTACATTATCTGGCGTTTGACACATAATGCGTTTTGTCAAAGCATCAAATAAACGTTCTGCCCCTAGCCCTTGATCGGCTTTAATTAACAACGCATGATGCCCCAAACCTTCGCTAAAAGTTTGGCTAATTTTGTGATAAGTAGGCACTACCCAAGGATAAAGTTCGCTCATCTTGTTTGTGAAACCCACCAATTTTTGACCGCACTTTGTATGTCTGCTTGTACTTGCGCCAAAGGCTGGCCCGCATTAATAATGGCGGCTTTCGGATTGTTCTGTACCAATTCCAAATAACGTTGGCGGGTACGATGGAAGAAATCGAGTCCTTGTTGTTCTATACGATCTAATTCACCACGACCTCTAGCACGCGCAAGCCCCTCTGCAGGATCAATATCTAAATAAAGCACAAAATCAGGCTCAAAATCACCCAATACCATATTTTTTAAATTCGCCATCAACATTTGGTCAAACTGACGCCCACCACCTTGATAGGCCTGCGAAGACATATCGTGACGATCGCCAAGCACAATTTTTCCTTCTGCCAATGCTGGCTTAATCACATTTTCTACCAATTGAATTCGTGCCGCATAAAGCATTAATAATTCTGCTTTATCCGTAACAGGTTCTTCTGTTTCATGCTTGATTAAATGGCGTAATTTCTCCGCTAACGGTGTACCACCTGGCTCACGAGTAAACACGATATCATTTACACCAAGAGATTTTAATGTATCCACCACCGTTTGCATGGCGGTACTTTTACCTGCACCTTCCAGCCCTTCAATGACGATAAATTTGCCTTGCATTAGTTGGCTCCTTTTTGTTGGTTACGATACCAACGTAAATATTCTTGCACCGCTTTATTATGCTCGTTCAGATTACGAGTAAATTTGTGACCGCCACTTCCATCTGCAACAAAATAATAAAAGTCTGTTTTTGCTGGATGAGCCACCGCCTGCAAAGCGCTCTCACTCACCATGGCAATTGGTGTCGGCGGTAAACCTTCAATCATATAGGTATTGTATGGGGTTATCGTTTCCAAATCTTTCTTACGAATATTACCGGTATAACTCTCACCCATTCCATAAATCACGGTTGGGTCAGTTTGCAGTTTCATATTGGCTTTTAAACGATTAATAAATACGGAAGCCACTTGTGGTCGCTCCGCCGCAATTCCTGTTTCTTTCTCTACGATAGAAGCCAAAATGAGCATCTGATATGGATCCGCTAATGGGAGATTTTCATCACGTTCATTCCAAGCTTTATCCAAGGCTTTTTGTAAGCGAGTAGCTGAACGTTTTAATAATTCAAGATCCGTCGAGTTAGGCGTGTAATTATAGGTATCCGGATACAACCACCCCTCCATGTTATTCCATTCGTAAACGGCTTTTGCAACGGCTGGAATATCCAATAACGCCATGATCTCTTTATCCGTTTTACCTTGCAAGGTTTGTTTTAAGTGTGGTGCGTTTTCAAGGTTTTTACGCCATTCCTTGAACGTTTTACCTTCAATAAACTTCACACTAAATTGTGCTTCCTTGCCGGAATTAATCATATCCAATAAATCTTGCAACGTTTTCACGCCCGTTAAAGAATAAGTCCCCGCTTTCACTTTGTTTAGCTGGGGTTGTAATTTCAATAACCAAGGCAATAAATCTGCATGCTCAAGAATATTTTCTTGCTCTAATAAAGCTGCAAGTTTACTGCCAGTGGTTCCTCGCTCAATCGTAAGCAATTGATCTTGTGTGACATTCACTGGCGTATGAACAAACTCCGTTAGTTTTTGATAACCCCAAAAACCAACGCCGCCAAGAATTAGCAGAAGAATCAGTAAAAAGATAAAAAATTTTTTCATGTATCACTCAATTTATAAAAACGACAAAAGGGGCAAAATGCCCCCTTATTCTAACGGTTTCTGTTATTTATCGAAATATTGAATATCAGCATTTTTACGTAATGCTTTTACCCAGTCTTTGGTTGCATCTTGTAATTGGCTATTCACGATTTGTTCGTAAGCTTTTTGACGATAGGCATCTTCTGTTTTATCACCATCACGACTACCGGTTACTTCGAGAATATGCCAACCAAATTCAGATTTAAATGGAGCAGAAACAGTACCTTGTGGGGTTGTTTCAACCATTTTTGCAAATGGACCTACATAAGCTTCAGGGAAAGCATAACCTAAACTTCCACCATTCGCACCTGATAAATAATCTTTAGAGTATTTTAATGCCGCATCAGCAAATGTCATTTTGCCCGAAATAATCTCGCTACGAATACGCTCTAATTCTGCTTTTGCTTGTGCATCGTCCAATAGTGGATTTAATTTTAATAAAATATGACGAACTTCATACTCTTTACCCATCACTTTTTGCGCCGTACCTTTTGCTTTCGCTTCATCAAGCATTTGTTTACCCAATGCCTCCACTTGCTCACGAGTGACATCTACGCTGTTTTGAATGGCATGATTACGCACGCCCGCCATTAACATTTGGCGAGAAATTTGTTGTTTAAATGCATTTAAGGAAATACCTTGATAATCCAACGCATCTAAGAATTGACCATAAGTTAAACCATTTTTCGCTGCAATATCTTCTACGATACGGTTTACTTCTGCTTGGTTGACTTTTACACCGGATTCTTTGATGGCCTTCTCTGTCAGCATATCATCAATAATCTTATCTAATGCTGCACGTTGGCTACCTTTCTTGCCCATTACGGCATTCACTTGGCTTTGTAAAATTGGTGTACCATTTACGGTCGCCACAACGCGTTCTTCTGCTTGTACTTGAGAAAAAGTAAACAGACCGATCATGGCAAATAAAAGAGATTTTAACATTGATTTTTTCATTTTAGTTATCTTAAAAAATAATAGGGTAATGCTCGTTAGATTATCAATTTTATCAAAGGTTCACAATAGGCTGATCGTTATTTAGACAATAACGCCACTTCATAACAACCATCGTATTTTAATGTACGCACCTGAACTTGTTCATCACGAGAAGTCGGCACATTTTTACCTACATAGTCTGCCCGAATCGGCAATTCACGGTGTCCACGATCCACTAAAATCACCAACTCAATTTTAGCTGCTCGACCAAAATCCGTTAACGCATCCATCGCGGCACGAATGGTTCTACCAGTGAATAACACATCATCGATCAAAATAACTTCTTTACCCTGAATATTCATATAACTGGAGGCACCGCTATACACAGGCGTTGGATTTTCAGGTTCAACATACTCTAAGTCATCACGGTAAAACGTGATATCCAATTCCATCATTGGAAGACTTACACCATTTAACTCTTCAATACGACGTTGAATCAATTCTGCAATTTCTGCTCCTCGACGTTTCACCCCAACTAAAATCACATTATTGAAATCTTGGTGCTTTTCAATAATTTCATGGGAAATACGTGAAATGGTGCGTAAAAATCTGTCTGCATCAATAATGATTTTTTCCATTTTATCTCTCGCTTTATTTATACCGCTTAAAGTGCAGTTAAAAAACACGGATTTTTTGACCGCACTTTTACTGGAATATTAACCGAATTCTAGCTCTACTGCATTTTCACCGAGCAAATTCACCAATTCTGTTAGAATCTCATCCGTTGGTGTAATCGACCATTGAATCCCTAAACGCAATAACGCACGGCCTTTTGCACTTTGATAATATACGTTAATTGGTAAAGTGCCGCCACTAACAGGTTCTAACATTTCTTTCAGTTTCTTAATAAAACTTAGGCTAATCTGCTCCTCAGACAAACTGATAGCCAAAGATTTTGCATAACGGGAACGCGCCTCATCCAAAGTCATCAAATCCCGTACCGACATTTTTAATCCGCCTGAAAAATCATCAAAACTCACCTGGCCAGATACCACTACAACCGTGTCTTTTTGCAGTTTCTCACCAAATTGGTCTAAGCTTTCCCCAAATAAGGTCAGGTCTAAACGCCCAGAGCGATCATCAATGGTTGCAATACCGATGCGATTACCTTTTTTCGTTGTTGCGAAGCGAGTTGAGACTAGCAAACCGGCTGCCGTACTAATTTGCCCACGGCGATTTGGCGTAAGATCTTTTAATCGTGTAGAGCTGTAATGAGAAAGCTCTTTCAAATAACGGCTCACCGGATGGCTACTTAAATACAAGCCTAGAGTTTCACGTTCACCATCTAAAATTTGTTTTTCTGTATAAGGTGGCGTGTGGGCATAAGCATTTTCCACTTCTTCGTGTGTTTCTGTCAGCACACCGAACATATCGGTTTGCCCCATGGCCTCATCTTTTGCATGCTGATCTGAAGCTTTGAGTGCATCTTCGAGATTCTTAGACAACGCCGCACGGTGTGGTCCTAGCTTATCAAATGCGCCCGACATGATCAGACTTTCAAAGGTACGACGGTTAATTTTTTTCAAATCAACGCGAGCACATAAATCAAATAAGTCTCTGAAAACCCCACCTTCATTGCGAGCGGTAATCAGTGCATCAATCGGACCTTCACCCACACCTTTAATGGCGCCAATACCGTAAACAATTTCACCATTTTCATTCACGCTGAAATGATGTTTCCCTACATTGATATCTGGTGGGGTGACTTTTAAGCCCATACGTAAACATTCATCGTACAAGCCAACAATTTTATCTGTATTATCCATTTCCGAGGTCATTACTGCAGCCATAAACTCAGCAGGGAAATGGGTTTTCAGCCAAAGGGTTTGATAAGATACTAACGCATAGGCAGCCGAGTGTGATTTATTGAAACCATAGCCGGCAAATTTTTCCACCAAGTCGAAAATCTTCATGGAAAGCTCGCCATCAACACCATTTTTTTCAGCGCCTTCTTTAAACACTGAGCGCTGTTTCGCCATTTCTTCTGGCTTTTTCTTACCCATCGCACGACGTAATAAGTCTGCACCACCAAGAGTATAACCTGCTAGCACCTGAGCAATCTGCATAACTTGCTCTTGGTACAAAATAATACCGTAAGTTGGCTCTAAAATCGGTTTAAGGCTTTCATGTTGGTAATTTGCATCAGGATAAGACACTTCTTCTCGACCATGTTTACGGTCAATAAAGTTATCCACCATGCCCGATTGTAATGGGCCTGGTCGGAATAATGCCACCAACGCGATAATATCTTCAAAACAGTCTGGCTGTAAGCGTTTAATCAAATCTTTCATTCCGCGCGATTCCAACTGGAATACGGCGGTCGTTTCAGACCGTTTCAGCAACTCAAAGGATTCGGGATCATCCAATGGAATAGCAGCAATATCGACTGGCGGTTTGCCTTCACGAGCAAGGCGAGCGTTAATCATATCCAACGCCCATTTGATAATGGTGAGTGTACGCAAACCTAAGAAGTCAAACTTCACTAAACCTGCATATTCCACGTCATTTTTGTCAAAGTGAGTAACAGGATGAAGCCCCTCATTGTCACAATAAAGTGGTGCAAAGTCTGTAATCAAAGAAGGGGAAATCACCACGCCACCTGCGTGTTTACCCGCATTTCTCGTGACCCCTTCTAGCTTACGTGCCATATCAATTAGGGCTTTGACTTCTTCATCTGAATCATATGCCACTTGTAACTGTGGTTCAGCCTCAAAAGCCTTGTCTAAAGTCATGCCGGGATCAGGTGGAATCATTTTCGAAATACGATCCACAAAGCCATAAGGATGCCCTAATACGCGACCTACATCTCGAATTACTGCTTTCGCTGCCATGGTACCGAAAGTAATAATTTGTGATACCGCACCACGACCATAGGTGTCTGCCACATGATCGATAACGCGATCGCGTCCATCCATACAAAAATCCACGTCGAAATCAGGCATGGAAACACGTTCTGGGTTGAGGAAACGCTCAAAAAGAAGATCGAATTCAAGGGGATCCAAATCGGTGATTTTTAGTGCATAAGCCACCAATGAACCCGCACCCGAACCACGTCCCGGCCCTACTGGAATATCATTGTCTTTTGACCATTGGATAAACTCCATGACGATTAAGAAGTAACCCGGGAAACCCATTTGGTTGATCACATCGAGTTCGACTTGAAGGCGCTCATCATATTCTGGTCGTCTTTCTGCCCGCACTTTTTCATCGGGGAATAAAAACGCCAAACGCTCTTCCAAACCTTCTTTGGATTTCATCACCAAATAATCTTCCGTACTCAATTCACCAGTTGGAAATTGAGGGAGGAAATATTGCCCCAAACGCAAAGTCACATTACAGCGTTGCGCTATTAATACCGTATTTTCAAGTGCAGAAGGAATGTCCGCAAATAAGTCGCACATCTCTTCTTCTGAGCGGAAATATTGTTGCTCAGTATAACGTTTTGGACGTTTCGGATCGTCAAGGGTATAGCCATCATGAATAGCAACTCGAATTTCGTGTGCCTCAAAATCATCAGGTGCGAGAAAGACAACATCGTTGGTTGCAACAAGCGGTAAATCATGTTCCTCAGCCAATTTTAATGCGGCTTGAATATAACGCTCTTCATCCGGACGACCCGTTCTAGACAGCGAAAGGTAAAAATGGTCAGGAAAAAATTCTTGATAAAAACTGGCCGCAATTTCCGCTTCAGCGCTATTTTCTTTAAGGAGTTTTTTTGCGATATCGCCTTGTGTGCCACCTGATAAAACAATTACACCCTCACGGTGTTCAATCAACCATTCCTGGTCGATATAAGGCAAGTCCACATAGCCGCGTTGATAGGCTTTTGAAAGCAGTAAAGTGATGTTTTTATAGCCTTCATTGTTCTTGGCAAGTAAAGTGAGGGTGAATAATTCCTCACCGCATAGCTCGCTTTTAACATGAACATCTGCACCAATAATCGGTTTAATCCCTGAAGAAAGGGTTTCACCATAAAAACGCACCACACCGCAAAAATTCGTAAAATCTGTTAATGCCAACGCGACCATGTTATCTGCTGCACACGCCTTGACTAATGGTTTCACTTTCGCGATTCCATCAATCATAGAAAAATCAGTGTGCGTACGAAGATGCACAAAACGTGGTTTGGCTGACATTCAAATTCCTTGTTAAGTAAAAGTGCGGTTAATTCTAACGGGATTTTGCAATTGGCTCAATAAAACAAAATGCGAGGCCAAACCCCGCATTTCCAACTTACATTTATGATTATTTTCTTGCCAATGGTGGCACGAAAGTTAAACCTAAATCCCAAGGTTGTTCAATCCAAGTATTTTGTGGAATATCAATCACGTAATCATCCACTAACTCAGCACCTGCTGGTTTTGCGAATACTGTGACAAATTTTGCTTTCGGATACATTTCACGAATTGCACGAGCAGTGTTGCCGGTATCCACTAAATCGTCTACCACGATCATTCCCTCACCATCACCACTTGCACGGTGTAATACTTTTAATGCACCTTGTTCATCGTGATCATAACTGGCAATACACACGGTTTCCACGAAACGAATATTTAATTCGCGAGCAAGTACCGCTGCTGGGAATAAACCACCACGGCTTACTGCGATGATACCCTTCCACTGAGTGGCAGGAAGTAAACGTTCCGCTAATTTGCGGGCATGCATTTGGAACATATCCCAAGTCACAACATATTTTTCGCTCATAACAAATCCCTTAAACTTTGTCGCTAAATAAAAAAATTGCGGAATTTTAACCTGAAATGGCGTTTTATGCTATGATTTCCGCAAAAATTTTAATGAAAAAAGGAGTTCATTATGTCAGAAATTACCACATTACAACCGCAATTACTTTGGAAATGGTTTGATCAAATTTGTGCGATTCCACATCCTTCTCATCACGAAGATGCACTCGCGACCTTTATTGTTAACTGGGCGAAAGAAAAACAATTTTTTGCCGAGCGTGATGAAGCCGGCAATGTATTAATTCGTAAACCGGCTACAGCCGGGATGGAAAACAGCCAACCTGTTGTCTTACAAGCACATTTAGATATGGTGCCGCAAGCGAATGAAGGCAATCCACACAACTTCACTCAAGACCCAATTCGCCCTTATATTGATGGGGATTGGGTAAAAGCACAAGGTACGACACTTGGCGCAGATAACGGTATCGGCTTAGCCTCGACCTTAGCGGTATTAGAAAGTACCGATATTGCACATCCACCACTTGAAGTGTTACTCACCATGACTGAAGAAACCGGCATGGATGGTGCCGTACACCTTCGTCGTAACTGGTTAAAATCGGAAATCTTAATTAATACCGATACCGAAGAAATCGGTGAAATCTATATTGGTTGTGCTGGTGGGGTGAACGCTAACATTGAGTTACCTATTCAGCGTGAAAACAATCCATTCAGTCACGCTCTACAAATTAACTTAAAAGGTTTACGAGGCGGTCACTCTGGTTGTGATATTCACACCACACGTGCGAATGCGATTAAAGTATTAGCGCGTTTATTAGCAAAACTCTCACAAAATCAACCGCACTTTGCCCTTGCAGAAATTCGTGGTGGCTCAATTCGTAATGCGATTCCACGTGAAGCTGCGGCAACCATTTGTTTCAATCATGATGTAGAAAGCGTAAAAAGTGCGGTTAAAAATTTTGAAGTTTTATTGGAAGAAGAGCTCGCTATCGCTGAGCCGAACTTAACCTTAACCGCTGAGCAAGTTGAAAATCCACAACAAACCTTCACGCTTGAAAGCACCCAAAAAGTGATTAATTTGCTGAACGTCTTACCAAATGGCGTAATCCGCAACAGTGATGTAATCAAAAATGTCGTGGAAAGTTCGTTGAGCATTGGTGTATTAAAAACCCTTGAAGATAAAATCGAAGGTACTATTCTTATTCGCTCATTGATTGAAAGCGGTAAAGAGTATGTAGAAGAAACCTTAACTTCACTCGCAAAACTCACGGGCGCGACAGTTGAATTTTCAGGTTCTTACCCAGGTTGGAAACCAGTAAATGACACCGCAATTTTGACATTAATGAAAAAACATTATGCAGAAGTGCTTGACAAAGAGCCTGAGATTAAAGTGATTCACGCGGGGCTTGAATGTGGCTTATTGAAAGAACATTATCCAAATATTGATATGATTTCTGTGGGGCCAACTATTCGCAATGCGCATTCGCCAGATGAAAAAGTCCAAATTTCAACAGTACAAACATACTGGGAATTACTCACTAAAGTCTTAGCGGATATTAAATAATCTACGAATAAAAAGGGCTAAATATTACATTTAGCCCTTTGTTTTTTTTATCTTTTATAAACTACGTAATGCTTCGATACGCTTTTCAAGAGGAGGATGGCTCATAAAGAGTTCGCTACGTTTGCCATTAATCATAAAGGCATTAAGTGAACCTTCCATCTCTTGTGGCTCATGAATTTGTTGTAAACGTTGCAATGCCGCAATCATTTTTTCTTTACCGACAAGGTGCGCAGAACCGGCATCTGCGCGGTATTCGCGATATCGTGAGAACCACATTGCGATAATACTCGCTAAAATACCAAATACAATTTCTAACACCATTGAAACCAAGAAATAAATGCCTGAACTACGGCTTTCTTCATCACCATTACGAGAACTTGCTACCACATTAGCAATTACACGAGATAAGAAAATCACAAAGGTATTCAATACGCCTTGTAATAAAGTCATGGTCACCATATCACCGTTCGCGATGTGTGAGACCTCGTGAGCCAATACCGCCTCAGCTTCTTCTTCCGTCATTGAGTTTAATAAGCCCGTAC
>ERZ837487.4362-NODE-4362-length-11187-cov-3.154959_pt1 | contig 11187 bp, 6 predicted proteins | sample MGYA00519911_ERZ837487 | MGnify/ENA primary metagenome ERZ837487 (study PRJEB31850, sample SAMEA3708818) | human gut metagenome | biome: human gut; feature: human-associated habitat; material: faeces | place: China | collected 2014 ...
CGGATCGAGCCCGTAAGACGGTCCCATCAGCAGGTGGTCACGGCAGTAGTCGCTTACAGGGAAATTCCACCAGACATACGACGGGCGCTGAATACGTTTGTTCACCCATTCCTGCCCTTCGAGTGTGATATCGTGGATCACGCTGTTGCCGGTCCACATCACATGGATTGCCGGGTCGAGCGTTTTGCCCAGTACATCCAAGTAGTCGCTTCCCGCCCAGGCCCGGTTATATTCGGTCGGACACATGATCAGTGGGCTGACGCCTTCTTTCTTCTCGATAAACTCCTTTTGCAGGAAGTTGAGCAGGTCGGCTTGTTTGTCTGCCTTGGCTCCTTCACCGGAAATATCGTCGAAGAAGACTGCGAAGGAGCGGACTCCCAAATCATACATCATACCGAACTTGTTCAGCACATTCATCCGGTCTTCATCTGTCCATTTGATGTCCAGGCCCGGATGGATCGCCCAGACGAAGTCTACCTTGTTGGCGGCGGCTTCCTTCACGAGATCCTTGATCTGTGCTGCTTCCTTTTCCGGATAAGGCTTGCGCCAGTTTGGGGAACTGTGGTAAGGATCATCTTTCGGTCCGTAGATATAGGTGTTCATCTTCATCTTTCCATAAAAACGAAGCTGCTCGATGCGGTCGGTATGGCTCCAGGGATCGCCGTAAAAACCTTCGACAGTTCCACGGTAGGCGACGTCAGGATAGTCTTTGATAACTCCGAGTGGCAGTGTCGTATTGCCTTGTCCGTCGGTTTGGGCCAATTGTTGCAATGTCTGTGCTGCGTAGAAAAGACCGCGACTGTCGGAAATTGCAATGTCGATTTCTTTTGGTGTGATAACTAATAGATAGGCTCCTGAACGTTTCAGTTCGGGTGTCCGGTCTTCCAGCGATGTAATTTTGAGCGGTAGCGCTTCGGAGTTGTCTGTTATCGACAAAGTTTGTCTGATCAGGCGCATGGCATCTTCATCCGGATGTTGCATGCCGGAAAGGGTAAAGCCATAAGGCGCTTTCAGCCGGTTGGTAGATAATGTAACTTCCTGTGGCTGCGGATGAATGGCCGGTAAAGGGTTTTGTGCTTGCAGAACACCTCCTAAAAAGAGGGCAGCGGTTAGATTTAGTAGTTTCATATTTGATTTATTTTAGATGTTTAATTAATGATTTATCTGTTGGTGGTGTCTCAAAATGTACTTGTTCCCGCGTCAAGCACGGGGGCAAGTACATTTTGACACCTCTTACCAAAAGATCAAGGCCTAAACGGAAATTTTTCTTAGAATGGCTGATACCTGCATTAATATAACAGGCAGTATCGGCCATCCTAAAAGTAATTGTCTTTATCGTACTGAAAACAATAGAGTCTTTCCGTTTACATCGCTCCATTCTGTCAAAAGCTGGCGCAAATCCTTGTATTCGGCAGGTGTATAGAGTTGTTTGTTCAGTTCCAGGCTACGGGTGACGGTTGCCGTACGTCCGTTTTTCTTGACGGAGATAGTCAGGCTACCGGCGGCATTGCGGATCGTCTTGTCGGTTTCCGGGGTGCGCAGTTCCATATTTTCAGGACATTCGATCGTGTATGTATAGACTTCGTTGACAGGGCGTGGGATCAGCAGGTTTTCTTTCCGCTGGCTGTTCAGGTAGCCATAAGGCAGATGGGAGAAGCCATATCCGGCATCCGGCAGTGAGATTGTTGCATACCCGTTTTCCACCTTTAAAGGAGCAGTTTGTTCGTTTTCGCTGTTACCTGTTGTGAAATAAGGCATCAATTCTTTACCGACAGATTCTTTAGTGGATGTCGTCACTTTTCCATCTTTGAAACGAACTGCGATGTCGCTCTTGATCAGGTAATCCTGTGGAACGGCAATAGCTACCGGTTTTCCTGTTTGCAGGCTGAAAAGAGGAGTCCGGTCAAAGTTCACCGTTTGCGGACGGTGGGTAGAAGAGGTGGAGAATAAATATAATTCGCCGTTCACCATACAGGAGACGAACAGTTGGTCGACAGCCTTTAGCGCCAGCCCTTTGTCTGCATAAGCCTGGTAAGTCGCCATTGGCTCGGCTTTGAAGCCGGCCCCATCCAACAAGCCTGCGAGCAAATTGGCTTTTTCGGCTTCAGTTCCGTACGCTGTGCTCATGACGGCATCGGCAGGGCGGAGGCGATAGCCGGTCTGATCCAGTGTCAGCCCGTTGTTGGCAATGTGGTTGGTCGTGTATTCGAGGATAGCTTCCAGTTTGTCTTCGTCCTTTTTTTTCCCTTCGGTCAGGCTCTCAGCCAGAGTCGTGAGTTGTGGATCGCCGGACGGATTGAACTGTTTGAGTAGGGTTGCCAATGCTTCTCCTTCGGATGCGTAAGTTGTGGCGGCGAGAAAAGGAACGTCGCCGTTCTTGACATAGACGAACGGAGCGCGGGAAGATGCTGGCAGGTTACGTAATGTCCAGCTTGTCGTACAGGTTCCACCGGATCGTTTGACAGATGCTTTTGCCGGATTGTTTGTCAGTGTGTAGGCAAGTTCTTTGACTTCGGGTGTCACGATCGTCAGTGTGTATTCTTTGACGGGAGAGGATTGGAGCAGTTCTTCGAAAATGTCTACCTCCGGCAGATAGCCTGGTTTGGATGTGACTGTGTAGTCGAGATAGATAGTTGCTCCCAGCTCTAGGCCTGTGTGGACGACAACCATTTCTTTCAGGTGGTTGTAAGCCGGAGCATCAGCTGCGTTGCGGGGAAGGACTTCCACGAAAGCATTGTCCGGTGTCTTGATGATTGTGCCGTCTTTTTGTTTGGTGTAAGACGAGTTGATCTTCAGTTCCTGGTATTGCGGATTGTACACGATGAAGCTTTCTCCGTATGTGCCGTTCATGGCCGTGTGGGTGAAAAGTGTCAGTTCCATGTCATAGCGGAACTCTTGGCTGCCGTCGGCATTGAGTGTCCAGGTCTTTGCTAATTTCTTGTATTCGGCTTCCGATGCTCCATAAACTGTCGTAGTCATTAGTAGCATACAAAGAAGGAAGGCGAACTTATGTTTGTTTTGTATCATTTGATTTATGATTTATAATTTGTGATTTATGAAGAGGGAAGACCTTATCGTTTTATGACGATATAATCCCCGAATGATTTATGTGCATTCACGGCGTTACGGAAACCATTCCAGTCGCCTGCCTCGTACACGCGTTTCTTCAGCGCTAGCTTTTGGTGCAACACCACTTTGTTACCGTCCTGGCGGAGGGAACCTTCGAAGTCGGCGGCAGAACTTTGCGCACTGTCTTCTTTTCCATTACCCGCTAGCTTATAACCTGTGGGGAGTTGGATCGTTTCGTCCAGTTCGACCAGACGTGAGCAGGCATCCTTGAAACCATACCGGCGTTCTTCGAGGTCGGTGTTGATGCGCAGGTAACTTTTTACTTGGTTATAAAGGTTATTCATCACCATCGGCTTGAACAGCATTTCTCCTTCTCCTGAAAGGGCATAACCTGGTATTTCATAACGGAATGTCATTTTGATCGGTGCAGCCTGGTAGTTCTTCGGGTCTTTGCCATAGTCCACGCTGATAAGACGAGCTTTAGGTGATACGGCAAGAAGTTGGCTTTCCAATGCGGCCTGCCATTGCGACTGCCAGCCGGTGGTGAAGATACGGCGGATATTGCTGTCCGACTGTCCTTCGGCTGTGATCGTGAACTGTCCTGTCAGCGTACCTTTGGCATCCAAGCGGTTGTTGGCTTTTATGCGGACATAATGGTTTTCCGGTGCGGAAACCGGCGTGAGACAGAGATCGGAACCTTCGGGAACTCCCGGTAAATAGTTTTGCTGTTGTTCGGCACTGCTCCACAGTTCGCGGCAGAAGGGGACCCAGGTAGGATCGAGCGGCATATAGGTTCCGCTGGAAAGTTTCACAACGGCGACACAGTGGTTGAAGTGGTCGGCCGGGATGCTTTCCACGCGACTACCGGCCATTGTCATGGCTGGATAGGCTTCGAAGCCTGCCATACGCAGGAAAGCGATCAGGGTACCGGCAATATCTTTACAGACACCACAACGGTCCGTGTAGTTCATCTTCAGGTTATGCAGCGTGTAGCCTTCGCCTTTGCCCATCGAGATACCGGAGTAACGGATATTGTCGGCAACCCAGTGGGTGAGGACGGCGATCTTTTCCATCTCCGTCTTTTTGCCCCGGATCAATTCGTCTACTTTCTTCTGGGCTTCGGGAATGGCACTGAAACTGCCGTAGTCTTCGTTCACTTTGTTAAACCAAAGGGATTTGTCTTGCCAGCGTGGTGTGCTGGACATCATCAGTTTCGGTGCGGCGTCAAACAGGTCGACCATATTCGGTTCGCGTCGGGTTGGCATGATGTCTGTGCTGACGAACGTATAAGCTTTCCGACCGTCCTCGTAACGCATGGAAGAGGTGCATTCTCCTTGATAGAACTGGAACTGCATTTCTTTCTCCATCGGGATGTTTACCTTATATACCTTGCGGACAGTTGGCTCGGTTGTCCAGAAGGGGACGATATCATAGAATTGTCCACGCATGGGCGGGATGAAACGGGATTCGTCGTTGCCTGTACCGCCAGTCAACAGGGCATAGGTGAAACCTTTTTTGTTGATCTGATAATCGATGATATCGCCCGGATCGAGACGGCCTATTTCCATCATGATCTGCCGTGCTCCCCAATAGATGGCGCGGGCAGGAGCGGCATAATCCAGCTGTTGGGTGATGTCGAGGTTGATTACGTCGCCATTGGCTTTGTAGATGGTGACACGATGAAACTCTGCATGTGCCGTCAGCGGATCGTAATCGTATTTGAGGATGCGATTGGCGACGGCCCCGCGCGTGTTCATAACTTTGACGATTTTGCAGACCGTGAAAGAACCGGAGCCGGTAGGCTGCACGGTCACAGCGGTGCTGTCGAGTAGGTTTACACAGTCATAACCTGCGTATAATTCCGGCTTTTGTAGAGTCGGATCGGATGCTGTCCGGCAACTTTCCCCACTTTGTCCGTAAGCGGACGCCGTGGCGAGAAGGACGGAGGCGAAGATTGATAAGTACTTCATAAAATATAGTGTTTTTGTATGTTTATTGCTAATAATTGATGCCCGAAATAATTTATCCTGTATATCTTTCCATTGCCAATTTCCGGCATGCTGCCCGATCGATCTTTCCGCTACCGGTAAGAGGGATTGATTCAATCCGGAGGATGTGCTTCGGACGTTGGTATTTGGGTAATATTCCAAATATCATTTCTTCCAGCTCGGAAAAGAGATTGTTTTCAGGTAATGAGAGAGATTGTTCTCCAATAAGGGAAGAGGCTGTCTTTTTACTCGGGAAGCGGTCATTTCCTGTGGTGATCAATAAAATCATAGCCTCTCCGAACTTTGGATCTGGAACGGATGTTATGGCAAAATTGGTAGGAATGATGGGGCGCAAGATTTCTTCCACAATCTCCGTTTGTATTTTTATGCCTCCGCTGTTGATGATGTTGTCTTTCCTCCCTAAGATGCGGAAACGGCCGTCTGGGAGCAGTTCGGCGACATCGTTAGTGACAAGTGTTTCGTCGGTGACGAGTGGAGCGTCTATTATCAGTGTGTCGTCAGTCGAGAGTGATAGCTTGACAGACGGGAAAGGCGTGTAATAAGGAGATGCATCCGGTCCGTTCAACCGTCGGAGGGCTATATGCGAAAGTGTTTCTGTCATTCCGTAGGTGGAGTAAACGCAGATAGGCAATTCTTGTATCCGTGTTTCCAGTTCACGGTCGATAGAGCCGCCACCGATGATCAGGATATCGATTTGGCAGAGGCGCTCTCGTTCTTCCGGAACCTGTAGCGTGTTGTATACTTGTAACGGAATCATGGCTGCGAATCGGAGCGGCATGTCGATGTCTGCCATCGGATGCCCGGAAGGTTCACGTATGACCAAATCTAACCCTGCCACGAGTGACCGTACGACCATCATCTTTCCGGCAATGTATCGGAGTGGCATACAAAGGAGGGCTTTATCCCCCTGCCGCAGCCCTAAATAATCGCAGGTGAGGCGGGCACTATTTACCATCTGTTCCTTGCGGACCATGATTCGTTTGGGTGTACCGGTCGAACCGGAAGTTTGTACTTCCAAGTAAGGAGAGGCAGACTTCCAATCGGAAATGAATTCGGATAATTGACAATTGACTGTTGACAATTGACAATTATCGGGATGTTTCTTACTTATCAATTGTTTGTTGTCCATTGTCAATTATTAATTGTCCGTTGTTAATTGACAACGGCAAGTCAATGTTGTTGGTGAAGAGGCCACCTGTTCCTAACCCTTGCGGAAGCGGATTGTCGAAAGTTGCGCACCATTGAGCGATGGCGTTCAGGCCGACATTCGATTCCAATGCAGAAGTGATCCACCAGCCGATCTGCCGATCCTGAGCTTCCTTGATCCATTCGCTACAACCATATAGGCCTCCGTGAAGAGACGGTTTTAAGATGATATATTGCGGATTAATGAAGGAAAGCAATTCTTTCTTCTTTTCCGGTGTGTTATAGCCAATGAGTTCTTCGTCGAGGGCGATGGGAACTGGAGAAGAAGCAGCTAACAGAGCCATGTCTTCCCACTGTCCTGCACGGATCGGTTGTTCGATCGAGTGCAGGTCCAGTTTTGCCAGACGGTTCAGTTTTCTCATGGCTTCGTTCGGCGAGAAAGCACCGTTGGCATCAACACGCAGTTCGATTTCATCAGATGAAAATTGTTTGCGGATGATACGAAGGATTTCTAATTCTTTATCGAAGGCGATCGCTCCGATTTTCAGCTTGATGCAACGAAAGCCGGATTCTATCTTGTCTGTCACTTGTCCCAACATCTCTTCATAGCTTCCCATCCAGATCAGTCCGTTGATAGGAATACCCACCTCGCCATGCGAGAAAGGAGTGTTCCACAAGGCAAAGGAGCCGGCTTCAAAGTGGCGGAAAGCAGTCTCCAGACCGAACAGGATAGATGGATAATCGCGCAGTCCGTCCACGTCGATTCTGCCTGTGCGGGTGAAGTTTTGGCAAGCCTTGGCCAAAACTTCTTCATATCCAGGCACGTCGTCGCAACTCAGTTTAGGCAGAGGAGCGCATTCGCCTATTCCTTGGCGGCCGGGTGTTTCTTCTGCGGTGAGGTAGATATACCAACTCATCCTCTCTGTGTAGGTCCCGCGCGAGGTCCCTGCCGGCTTTTTGAAGTACAAGGTCTTAGGGCGGATCTCTATGTGATAGTGCATAGCCATTGTGACTTTGGATTATGGAAATTTCGGATAATCTTCGAAACGGGGGCGGCGTTTTTCAAGGAAAGCTTTGCCACCTTCCTAGGCTTCGTCGGTCATGTAGTAGAGCATGGTGGCATCGCCAGCCAACTCTTGGATTCCGGCTTGACCGTCTAGCTCGGCGTTGAGGCCTGCCTTGATCATACGGAGGGCAAGCGGGCTGAGCAGCATCATTTCTTCGGCCCATCCGACATATTCGTCTTCAAGCTTATCCAAAGGTACGACCTTGTTCACGAGACCCATGTCGAGTGCTTCCTGTGCATTGTATTTGCGGCAAAGAAACCAAATTTCACGTGCTTTCTTTTGGCCGACGATGCGAGCTAAATAGGATGAACCGAAACCTGCGTCGAAACTCCCCACGCGAGGACCCGTCTGTCCGAATATTGCGTTTTCAGAAGCAATCGTCAGGTCGCAGACCACATGCAACACATGCCCGCCACCGATTGCAAAACCGTTTACGGCAGCGATCACCGGTTTTGGAATCGAGCGGATTTGCTTTTGTACATCGAGTACATTTAACCGTGCCACACCATCTTTACCGATGTAGCCGCCGTGACCTTTCACATGCATATCACCTCCAGCACAGAAAGCCGTGTCCCCGGCTCCTGTCAGCACGACAACATTGATATCCGGTCGTTCACGGCAGATATAGAGAGCATCGCTCATTTCTGTTGTTGTAGTCGGTGTGAAAGCGTTGCGATAGCGTTCGCGGTTGATAGTGATGCGGGCAATTCCGTTATAGAAATCAAACAGGATTTCTTCATATTCTTTGATGGTTGTCCATTCTCTTTTTGTTTCCATAAGATGAATTTAGAATTATAAATTATGAGTTATGTTCTTATTTTTTTAGTTGGTGGTAATACTCTTTGAGTAGCCGTACATCTTCAGACGCATCCGTGAATACCTCCATCAACATTGGTTGGTTGTGGGGGGCGGACTGGGTGAAAACAGCCATTGCACTCGTCAGTTCTTCATCGTTATGGACGGGAAGGTAAGAAAATCCTCTTTCTTTGGCCCATCCTTTGGCAGAAGTTTTGTGTGTAGCTGTCACGAAACGGCGTGTTTTATCTTCCATTTTCAGTCCGGGAAGTGCTTGGAATATTTCACCTCCTCCGTTATTGAGCAGCAGGATACGTCGGTTACAGCCGAAGTTGCTGTTCCAAAGAGCGTTCATATCATAAAAGAAACTCAAATCGCCGATCACTACAAAATTCAGTTTGTCTGAACAAACGGAATAACCGATGGCAGTCGAAAGCGATCCTTCTATGCCACTCGTCCCCCTGTTGCAGCAGACTTCGACATCTTCTGGGAGTGTGTATAACTGGGCGTAACGTACGGCTGAACTGTTGCCTAAATGCAAGGCCGCAGGTGTTGGAAGCGACTTGATCAATGTTCCGATAGCAGCCATTTCCGAATAGCTGAATTCCGGTTGTGGCAGGTCGCGGGTGTTGTTTTCCCAGATGCGTGGAAACTCCGTTGTCCGGTTTTCCAGCAGGTAAGCGATTTTTTCGAGAAATTCGAACGGGTCCATCTCGATAACGGTTGTCAGGGAACCGTAAAGGTCTGTTACTTCTCCGCTAAGCGAAACATGCCAATGTTCGCGTGGCGGATGCTTGCGGAGAAATTGTTTGAGGCGTTTCGACACGATATGTCCACCGTATGTGATCAGCAGGTCAGGAACCATCTTCTCTAATTTTTCTTCTGGCAGGGCGTAAAGGGCGGCGTCGAAATTCTTTACCGGGATGCCGGGAATGGTCTTGTTACCTGTGTGCTCGGTAAGCCAGGCAAAATGCTTGTATAGCAGTTTGGAATATTTCTTTTCAAAAAGATAGATCAGGTTCATCTGACCGGCAACGATCATGCGACGGTTGTAGTTGTTCAGCCGCTCGATCAACCCAGTATATTCACGGTCGTAGACATTTAATCCTTGGTAGCGGGTGATGACGCGTACCTTGGGCAATTCCTCCGTAGTGAAGCGGAACAACGGTTCCGAGATTGGTACGTTGATATGCACCGGTCCTTTCCCATGATGGTTCAGTTTGAGCAGAGCTTCGTTGATAAGACGATTGCAATACCATTCGTCTTCATCGGTATGTATCTCTGGCAGGTTGACGGATTTTTTAACCTGCGAACCGAAAACACCCGGTTGAGGAAACGTTTGCCCGTCCATTTGTCCGATCCAGGCCCCGGGACGGTCTGCTGAGATCACGACCAATGGCACTTGCTGATAGAAGGCTTCCGATACGGCAGGATGAATATTAAGTAATGCACTGCCCGATGTGCAGCAGACAGCAGCCGGACTACCGCCATGTAATGCCAGCCCGATCGCGAAGAATGCCGCACTCCGTTCGTCTGTCACCGGATAGCAGGAGAAGAACGGGTGATTGGCAATCGTATGTACAATAGGTGAATTGCGGCTGCCGGGACACAAAACGATTTTCTTGATGTTATGCTCGATGAGCAGAGCTACGAGCTGCAGGATGTTTTTTTTATCTGAGTACATAATGTATTTGTTTGCTTTGTCATGCGATGATTCTATCGCTTTTTCTGCAAAGATAACATCTGTGGGGCAGAAAACATTCATAATCTTAATGAAAAAGGCTTCACCCCGGAATGGTCCGGTAGGCGAAGCCTTTCTGCTTTCGTTTAGATCAGAAATTCATTGTTCAGAACTTCTGCATATTCAGATTCTTATCAACCAGGATGCCGTCGACAGCTTTCAGGTTGAATGTAACTTTGCGTTTCGCTTTCAGCTTGATGGTGAAGAGATCTTCAGAACCTTCGAGCACTTGTTTGTCTCCGAGATTGACGAAAGTAGGATAGAGCGCCTTTTGACCGCTGGTATGCAGGCGGTCGTATGTCAGGTTTTCCATCGTACCGAGGTTTGCCGGTTCGATGCCGACAAAGTCATAATCCTGTTGGTCGTAAGGCAATGCGAAACTCAAAGCGTTGACAGCTTTGACACTGTCACCTTTGACGGTGATTTCGACTGTTTCGCCGGCGTTGTACGTCTGTTTCGGAGTGGAAAGGAAGATCGTTCCGGCTACACGGTCCGTACCTGGATTCTCGATGCCGTCCTCCAATTGGGTTGCCACGACCGATATGTCGTAAGCATCGATCAGACCGTTCCGGTTAATATCACCTGCGCTGACATAATCGAAATCGCTGTCACCACGGCGCAGCCCTGTGTAGTTCATGTACGAGGTCAAGTCGTTTGTGTCGATCTTTTTGTCGTTATTGATGTCACCTGGCAGATAGCTTTCCGTGCCCGGGACCTTGAATACGTACAATTCGCGGCCGGAAGCGTAGTTTCCGACACCTTCCGTAATATGCAACTTGATGTAGCGGGCTTTCGGCTGGTTCTTGAAAGTGAATATTTTCACGTCACCATTGCGTTCCCAGCGGAACGAGTCGACTGCCGTCCAGTTTTCCTTATCCATGCTGTAGGCCACGTTGCCGGCGAGGATCGTACCGTTGCCTCCATCTTGGCGGGACAGATAATGGAACTTATCCAGTTGGTTGATGGTGCGTAAGTCGATGATCATGTCGAACGGCATTGCGTTCTTACGGTATTTCGTATGGAACATATCGCCCAATTCAGCAAAGTCGAACAGCCGGAAGATTTCAAAGCCTTCCTGTTCTTCGGCTGTCACTTCTCCGCGGATACCTTTGATGGCGAATTCGAGCGGGTTGGATTTTGTCTTGACGGAGAAAGTAGACCAGTCTGAATGACCGTCCTTGTTGACGGAACGGATTTTGAACGAATAGTCTGTTTCGGCTGAGAGGTTGTCGAACAGCAGTTCGGTGTTCTTGATCTGTGTATAGAGCATGCCGTTAAATTCTATTTCGTAGAAGTCGGCGCCGGAAACTTTATCCCAAGTCGGTTTTAAGGTGTAAGCTTCTGTGTTTCCGTCTGTCAC
>ERZ837487.4373-NODE-4373-length-11149-cov-4.626194_pt1 | contig 11149 bp, 8 predicted proteins | sample MGYA00519911_ERZ837487 | MGnify/ENA primary metagenome ERZ837487 (study PRJEB31850, sample SAMEA3708818) | human gut metagenome | biome: human gut; feature: human-associated habitat; material: faeces | place: China | collected 2014 ...
CCTCCTACTGATTCTTATTTATGATCTTTGTCTCATAAGTTCCGGTTGCAATATCAATATAACGCACAAAAAGTGAAACTTTATTGTCTGCATTCAGACTGTTCCATACAAGATCTGTAAATGCTTCCATATCATCCGGAATGCTGACAAGCTTAGGCTCCCCTTCAAAACTTGGAAGTGGATTACCATCACACTTGTATGTATGGATAAAATGTCCCTCTCCTGCTGCTGGATTCTCATATGCAAAGGTATAGCGGTGTGAACTCTCCGGATTACCATTGTTGCTCTTTAAAATAGACATTGCATAGTTGTATGTTCCATTCTCAATATGCATGATTCCGGAAATACGAGGAGTATAATTCGGTCCGTCCGGCTCAAATGTACGACTTCTCAGTGACTGTTCAAAAGTGAGCTGCTTGTCCATGCCTTCATAAACCGTGTCTGTCTGGTCACCATTCGTCACAATGGTCTTATTACCAAGCACACGCACCGGTGCATAAATGATCAGACTTGGATCTGTAAGCTTTGACGGATCAAATGCCTGTGTACGGATTCCTTCTCCGTCTTCTACGAACACGCGGTTTCTGCTGTTCTCACTTCTTCCCATAATAAAATATGCGGTCACAGCCTTCGTACCGTCCGCACTTCTACCAATAATAATTCCACGTCCCGGGTAGGAATTACTCTGTAATTCTTTTTCAAGATTCAACATTTCCATGAATATTCTCCTCCACAAGTATTCTAGTAACTGATCAAATCACATAATTAACAGATTATATCCTCATATGATCACCAATTACTACGCGCTATGCGCTCTTACAACTATTATATAAAAAATAATGATGTTTTTCCAGTCTTATTTGTGGTATATTATAAATAACTATTTAACCATTTTCATACATGGTTTTATATTTATCTGAATACGGAGGAAGAAACTATGAAAAAAAAGCATTTATGCCTTGTGTTAACGCTTATCTTTGCGTTGTTGCTTGGCGGATGTGCCAGCGGTGAGACCGCAGACAAGTATGTAGGAGATTTGATCACTTCTATAAAAAAAGAGGATCCGTCTTCTCTATCTTCTTTTCTGGAACAGGGAATTTCAGATGAGAACGAAACATATGTACTTCAGTTTCCGGACGAGCTAAAAGATTCTTATCTTAAGTTCCTTCAGGCATCATTTAATGCCGTAGAATTTGAGATAAATGGTGCTAAAAAAATTGACGATGAACGTTATTCCGTGCAGCTTACTTTTACTCCACTGGATATTGAAGCAACGACGAAAAACACTTGCGAAAAATATAGTCCGGCCATCTCTTCTACAGATTTGAATGCCGAGATGACAAAGCTTCTCGAAAAAGCAACGGAAGCTGTAAAAAGCTCTCCTTCTTACGAGGGCTCCACTCAGCTTACACTGGAGGTTAAGAAGTCAAAAGACGGTTACAGCCTAGACGATGAGCAGTTACAGAAATTATTCTCTGCTACTATGGATAACATTATGGCACCATATGATAGTGTATGCGAGATACTGGACGCTCAGGATTACCTCACATCCTGTCTGAATGCACTGTTTAAAAATGATGTGGCTGAATATGCAAAACATACTGGCGAAGACGAGTCTTCTGTCCAGTCTCAATTAGAAAGTTCTATGTACGCACCACCGGAAGAGCTCAGCGCCTCATACACAGAGCGTTACAGCGCCGCGCTGAAAGCAATCTGTAATAACTGTCAGTATTCTGTTGGAACACCAAAGAAACAGGACGGATTATTCAATTACATTATTGATGTAACCGTAACTCCGAATACAAGCTTCCAAAGTGCTATGAATGAACTCGAAACCGGAACTTACTATTCTGAGGAAGAAGTAGATCGTGCTCTTGTAGAATTGATGGAAAAATACGCTGCTGCACCAACTTATGGTGCACAGACAACGGTTACCGTTTCTCTGAACTTCAAAACACTGTCAGCGGCCGGTGCCGAAGATTCTGAGATCACTTCATTAATTGATACCATACTTCCAGTAGAATAGAGCATTCAGAATAAAACTGTATAAAAGAACCTGCCCCAAAATTGTGAGGCAGGTTCTTTTATACTTATATCACTATGGATCCAATATTGAATCTATTTTGTCAGAAGCATCATAATATCATTGCTTCTCTGAACAAATGCTGTCATCTCTTCTGGATTTAATGGCTTATGTGCCAGCATAGCCAGATCATACAACTGCTTGCAGATCAAAGATGTATTTTCTCCATCTTCATGTTTCTGTACATACTGTACCAGTGGATGATTTGCGTTCAGGATCAGGGTATTCTCTCCACCCATATCCATTCCCATGGAATCCATTCCATACATCTTCATCATCTCCTGCATACGACGGCTCTGCTCTGATAATGTCATAATAGAAGCTACATTGCTGTCTTTCAGTTTCTCAACTTTCACATCCAGCTTGTCATTACCAAGCTCTTTGCGGAATGTTGCAGTCAGACTGTCTACAGTCTTCTGGAATGCTTCCTTTTCGTCTTCAGCAACTTCCTCTTTTGCATTATCTGTAACGTCTGCATCAATTCTCTGGAACTGAACATTCTGATAGCGCTGCTCAAGCTGTGTAATGAACGGAGAATCAATGTTGTGTTTCAGTACAACTGCATCCTGTCCCTGTGCACGGAACATATTGATATACTGACTCTGCTGAATCTCATCTGTTACATAATAGATAGTTGTCTTCTTCTCTTCTGCATTTTCCTCGGCATTGTCTGGTGCCGCATTTTTATCGAGTTCTTTCAGCTCTCCACCATTTGCTTCTACGCAGTCTTTCAGTGTCAGATATTTTCCGTCGATATCCTTAAAGAGAACTGCATCTTTCATCTTGTCACAGAACTTCTCATCTTTCAGACAGCCAAATTTTATAAATGGACTGATGCTGTCCCAGTATTTCTCATAATCTTCACGTTTTGTCTTGCACATACCTGCAAGCTTGTCTGCAACTTTCTTGGAAATGTACTCAGCAATCTTGCCTACAAATCCATCATTCTGAAGAGCGCTACGTGATACATTCAGTGGAAGATCCGGACAATCAATAACTCCCTTTAATACCATCAGGAATTCCGGAATGACTTCCTTAATATTATCTGCAATAAATACCTGGTTATTATACAGCTTGATCGTTCCTTCAATAGAATCATATTCTGTATTAATTCTCGGGAAGTACAGGATACCTTTTAAGTTGAACGGATAATCCATGTTCAGATGGATCCAGAACAACGGCTCCTTATAATCCAGAAATACTTTGCGGTAAAACTCTTTGTAGTCCTCATCACTGCACTCATTCGGATGTTTTGTCCAGAGCGGATGAATATCACTTAAGGATTCCGGACGCTTTTTAATCTTTACTTTATCTTTTGCAGGTGATACTTCTACAACTTCTTTTTCACCATTTTCATTCTCTTTTTCTTCGGTCTTGGCATCTTCATGAATGTGCTCAACAACCTCATCGTCCTCTTTCAGTTCTGCCTCGTCAATTGTCTCATACTCTGGCTCTGCATTTGCCTTTGATAAGAAAATCTCTACCGGCATAAAGGAACAATACTTCTGGATAACTTCTCTTACACGATACTCGTTCGCAAACTCCAGACAATCATCGTTCAGATACAATGTAATCTCAGATCCTACAGTCTGCTTGTCTCCTTCTGTCATCTCGTATTCCGTTCCACCATTACTTACCCAGCGTACCGGTGTTGCTCCGTCTTTGTAAGATAATGTGTCAATATGAACTTCATCTGCAACCATGAATGCAGAATAGAATCCCAATCCGAAATGACCGATCATATCGTCTTCTGTTGTCTTGTCTTTATATTTTTCAAGGAACTCTGTAGCTCCTGAAAATGCAATCTGAGTAATATATTCTTCAACTTCCTCTGCTGTCATACCAAGACCATTATCAATGAACTTCAAAGTCTTCTCTTCCGGATTCACTTCTACATGAATTGATGCCTTATAATCATCCGGTAACTGGTATTCACCCATTACATCCAGTTTTTTCAATTTTGTAATGGCATCACAGCCATTGGAGATCATCTCTCTGACAAAAATGTCATGGTCAGAATATACCCATTTTTTAATAATTGGGAAAATGTTTTCACTGCTGATTGAAAGACTACCTTTTTTTGCTTCCATTCTAATCACTCCTGTTTCTGATATTTTAAGCTGATTTAATCATTTGTGTTTTTGATGCCAGGGATAAAATCGAAACCTACATGAACTTACTCATAAGTAAGCAAATACAAAATCTTGAAATCTCCCCGATTAAATCTATGATAATCCCTTGCTTTTTAAAAGTCAATAGAAAATCAGCACTCTTTTTCATCGAGTGCTAACAATTCTGTGAATTTTATTAAGAAATAATAAAATTCCTTACGTTCATAGTTTGTTCATGTTTATTTTAAAATTCTTTCATCTCTTTAACATTGTTTCTCCACAACTCTTACATATAATAAAATCATCAACAACAGAAGTTCAGTAATACATTTTGAATAAACTTTTTCATAATACGTGCCGGGTGCCGCTTAGCGGTTACCCGGCATCCTCCCTTTTATGAACCTTTATATATTATTCTTCGTCTGCCTGTTCCTCTTTCGCACTGTCTTTTTTGTGTCTACACAATACCACACCGACCATTATTAATAGTATTGTTATTATACTTCCAATCACAATCCATTTCAACATGGCAAAATGACAGTTTTCTTTTTCTCCTTGCCAATTTTTCTGCTCCTTTTCTGTCTTTCCAGATAATATTTTTTGAATTGGCGCTGCCGCCTTTTCCAATATCGTCTTCTCGGGAACGATTTCAAATGATATATTTTCTTCTGCTTCATTCCCTGCCAGATCCGCTGCTGTCACGCTTACTGCATATTCGCCTGGATTTGTAATCTGAAATGTATACTTCCCGTCTTCTTTTTTTAATGTCTGCCTTTTTCCATTAATCAACACTTCTTCTATCCAGTCTTCTTTTTTTCTGGAATCTACTTGAAAGTTCAGGATTCCTTCATACTGTGCCCCTTCCTCTACCTGATAAAACTGAATCTTCGGAGGTGTGTGATCTATTACGAATTCCGCTCTTGCCACCGCTTCATTTCCTGCGGCATCTATGGCATTTACCTGTAATGTATGACGCCCCTCCGTATCAATCTCTGTCCCAATCGGATATAACCTTCCGTCCATCTGGATCTGATGGACAAATGTCGTAAAGTCCTTGATAAATACATCCACCGGATAATCCCATGAAAACTTTTTCAGATACTTCCCCTGCAGTTCGTCCACCATCTTTATCACTGGATTCTTAGTATCAATCATAAATTGCAGGAAATGTTCTGACTTCTGTTTTGCCTTATCCACAGCCTGTATACTGGTTTTATAGATTCCATCTTCCTGAAATGTCTTTACAAGACTTGCGGATCCGTTCTCTAAACTCCACTTTTCTTCCGAATCTATGACCTCCGTTTTTTTCTCTCCTTCCGGTTTTTCATAATCAATCACTGCCCGACAGCTTTCTAATTTATTTTCATCAGTTGCCTGGTATTCTATCGTCACGGGCTGACTGGTAATCAGATAATCGGCTGCCCCTGTTAAACTTACTGTCGGTGCCAGACTGTCAATGAATAACTTCTGCGTTTTCTCCGTTTTATTACCTGCCTGATCTGTTACAGTCACTGTTACCGGCACACCTTCTCCACTTTTTGAAGTCTGTGTGATTAAAAACTCTGACTGATTCTCCTTTGATTTTCCAATAATTTTATTCCCAACATAACATGTAACCGTATCAACCTGGCTTCCCCATGCACCATCTTCTGATACCACACGAATCCACGCTTCCTTCTGATACCAGGTAGAAAATCCTTCCGGCGCCTCCAAGGTCACTGTCGGACTTTGTGTATCTATCAGTATTTCTATTGTCTCATCATATTCCGGAATCACATTGCCTTCTTCATCTTCCATAAAGACATGTAAAATATTTTTTCCTTCCTCAAATACTTCACCCTCAAGAGAAATCTTGGTTTTCTGCTCTTCTGCTTCTTGTGATACTATGTATTTTATTCTCCCCTGTAACAAAGTATCTTCCCCATGTTTTAATTCGTACACAGTTGTTCCATAGGCGCCATTATGTGTGATCATAACGGACGGCTTTGATAGATAATATCCATTCTTTCCATCAGCCTTGGGGATTTCCAGCTCATATCTCTTAATCTCGGGCTGCTCCGGTTCCTTGTCTTTGTCTTCATCTTCCCCTCCTGGCTTCTCTTGTTCCTTATCCCCTTCTTCCCCTCCTGGCTTCTCTGGTTCTTTATCCCCTTCTTCTCCTCCTGGCTTCTCTGGTTCCTTGTCTTCTCCATTAGTTCCATCTGAATTTTCCGATTCTGTTGTCTTTTTCATGTTTTTTTCTGCCTCATTCTGCGCATAAATAACTGCCTGCTGTGTATAAATCATTGCCAGGACTAATATCAATAGCGCTCCGGTCCTTATCTTCCTACCCATACATTTTCTCCTTCCATGACTATTCCGTATTCCTGTGCCAATTTTTGAAATTCTGTTTCTTCCTTAATTTCCGGAATCTGATTCAAATACTCTTTTACTGTCTGTGCACAGATTTCTCTGGAAATATCTGAATCTGAACACTGCATACGCATATAAAGGATTCTCAGCTGCTTTGAATCTTTTAATTCTTCTGCTCCTTTCCTGCATATTTCAAGTGCCTGATCTTTTAAGCCTTTTTCTCCCTGTATTTTCACAAGCTTCTGATAAATATCTTCTTTCTTCGACTCCTCTTCCCACTCAAGCATATCTGTATACATTTCCAAAGCCATATCCCAGTCTCTTGCCGTTTCAGCCGCAGAAGCCATATAAGAAGTACATTCTTTTACCAGTCTCTCCTCTGGCTTCTCTTCCAGAATTTTCTTACCAATTCTTAAGATTGCTTTTGCATGTTCTTCCGATTCCTCCACTGCATAGCCCCGAATCAGACAGCGCTCATAATCCAGCCTTGAATCGTCCGGCATCCACTCCTCGATTTTCCTGAATATATTCTCTATTTTCTTTTCATTTTCATATTCCTTTTTCTCATTGCTGCTCTCTTTATCTTCTATCCCAGCCACATACCGCACTAATGCAGCCAGATTTTCCGACATCTGATCTTCCCTGGCATCTTCAAATGCCTGAATACTTTTTTCGTAATCTTCCAGCTCCAGAAAATACAACAATCCCATGGATCTCTGCGCTTCTACGAATGCTTCGCGCTCTGAAACTTCTGACATATTTAAACCGTCTGAACTTTCCATCTTAAGTTCTGTGTTCCTCTCATCTCCTTTTTTCTGAATGACCCGGACACTTACTGCGGCTACGAATACACAAATACTTATCATTGCCATAACCGTTCTTTTTTTCGTCCATATTCGTCTATCTTTACTTTTCTTCTCTGTTACATTTGGAATTTCTTTTTGAATTTCGGACATCTGCTTAAATGCCCGTTTTGAATGCCCATCCAGGCATCTGGATATTATTTTTTGAAACTTTACCGTCTCCCGTCTGGTTAATTCCGGGATCGGGTCTGTTACTGACAACAGGTACTGAATTGTCCTGCCTAGTCCATATATATCTAATTCAATGCTGGCAGCCTGATAATAATTGACCTCAGGTGGAAGAAAGTTCTCCCTCACACTTCTTCGATTCATCTGAACCAGCATTTTTTCATTGGATTCCACACTCATATCAAGAAAATGTAGTGTCATATCCCCCGTGACGATCACGCTGTACGGATTCACATACTGATAACAAGGGTTTCCCCGGCACTTATGTATGCACTCCAGTTGATCTGCAAGATCACGGATCCATAAAAATAATTGTTTTTTTGTAAGGTTCGGGTGATATTTCAACCACTGAATGAGTGACTTTCCTTCTACATAATCCGAGCTGATATAACATTTCTGATTATGTTCAATCAGGCGAAGCACCTCGTAACCTTCCCTTTCGCCCATCCGCATTCCTCCTATCTACATTACTTTTTGGAATTATCGGTGTGATTTCATATTGTGACAAATTCTGATTCTCTTCGACCTGGCAGAAGTTTTCTCAGATAAATTAGAGTGATTATTATCATACGCGAAAAAAGAGAAAAATGCAAGAAACATTTTGTTGCATTTTCCTCTTTACATTCATAATTTTTTGTTCAGATGTATATTCTTTTTTAAGCAGCCTGCTTATTCTGTTGCGCCTCCTCAGCTTGAACCTGCTCCTGCTGTACAGGCATAACAGTGTTTATCCATCCGGATTTTCCGGGCTGTGTAAGGTTTTCCTATCCAATCAGATATGGTCTCCTTCGAAAAAATCGGCAGCCCTGCTGCCAGGTTAAAATCACAGTCATACAGCTTTCCGTCATAATCTACCGAAATCTGGAAACGACACATCAAAGCTTCCACCGTTGCTGGGTTGAAAGCATCATACAACTTCTTCATATACCCTGAAAGATTCCCGGATCTTCGAAGAAATGCTCCAAATCGTCCCATTGGATTGTTGTAAAGTGTATACAGGGAATTGAACACAATTCCAAAATCTGCTTCCAAATGCTCTTTATACTCTAGTTCCATAGCGGTCTGATCCGGTGGAAAAAAGGCTCCCGCCGGATTGTACACCATGTTCAGCACCAACTCAGGATTCTTTCCATAACCAAGTGTATTTAATTTCTGTAATACTTGTATTGCCCCGTCAAATGTACCGGTTCCCCGTACTCGATCCATCTGATCTGCCCTATAATAAGGCAGGGAACATACAATTTCTACTTTCTGTCTGGCATAAAATTCAATCAAATGTTCATATTTAGGATTCAACAGAACTGTCAGATTGGTTCGCACGATCACGTGACTACAGACTTTGCATGCCTCTGTAACAAGCCATTCAAAATCCGGATTCATCTCCGGCGCGCCCCCAGTAATATCAATGGTCTGCACTTGTTGTTCTCTTGCAAATTGAATACAATCTGCCATCACTTCCCGGGACATCACTTCCGTCCGGTTCGGTCCTGCACATACATGACAATGCTTGCACGCCAGATTACAGACACGGCCAATATTCATCTGAAGCACATCCAACCTGTCTGCTGTATTCATCATCTCTGGATCAATCTGTGTCTGAAACACAGGTATCTGATCCAAATCATGAAAATCATTAATTATCTCATCCATAAAAACCTCTTCATATATCTGCTAGAATATCTCTGCTAGAATATCTCTTTTAGTATAGTGATACTATCTTTTACGACTTCCGGACAGAAATCAAATAACAATCCTTCATCCAGAATCTTCTGCATCTCTTCCGGCTTGGAAATATCATGCTTTAACAGCCCTTTACAATTACAGACAGCATATTTTTCCTGGAATTTCTGTAAAAATTCTGCACGTTTTGCATTCATAATATCCTTCTGCCCCATATGCTCTACTTCGCAGTGTCCATATTTTAATCCAAGAACGATCATTGCTCCGACAACAGCACCACAAGTCTCACCAAGACCCATACCGCCGCCAAATGCTGCAGACATCTTGTAAGCTTCCTCTGTTGTAATTCCAAGCTCCTCTGCAAATGCTCCAACTACAACTTGTGAGCAATCAATTCCTTTCATAAATAACTCTGCAATTTCTTTTTTCTCCATAATATTTCTCCTTTCGTGTCATTTTCAAGAATATTTACGGCTCCAGATAGCCCCGTATATTTTTTAAGAAGTCCATATCCAGATATGCATTCAACTTTTTGAATGTGGATTCATTGAAAATCAACTTATCCGGCTGCTGGTATTGAACCCATGCCATAGCACACCATGTAATCCCGCGCAGACATGTGATTGGAATAAATGCATGAGTATGCTCCCGGATCATATCTGTCTTAAACCGATTTCCCACCGCTTTGATGTATGCATCAATAAACTTCTCAATCTCTTCTGAAGTAAGAATGACATCTGTCTTCCAGAATGTAGTCGTAGGTGCCAGGAAATGTCCCAGATCCTGGGCAGGATTACCAAATAGCGGCTTCTCCCAGTCAATCAGGTAATTGGACTTTCCTTCCCCGTTGATCAGGAGATTCGTAGAATTTAGTTCTGTATTAATGCAGCATTGATAACCACTTTCAAGCTGGATTTCTGCTTCCCGTTTCCAGCCAAGATCCAAAAGTTCACGGATATATGTTTTTTTCTCTCCATCTCCTAATGGTGATTCCAGATAGACCTTGAACATCTCCTCGCACTCCTCCAGAATCGCTTTCAATGGATTCTGTGGGTGTATAAGGATTTCTTCACTCTCTGGAATCGGGACACTGTGAATGTCTGCCAGACATGGGGCTGCCAGCATCAATTCTGTATGATAATCCATTGCATGACCCGGAAGGTATTCCATGACCAGAACGCCATGCTCCAATATTTTTTTGCTGCCATCTACATAAAGCACTTTTGGCGTCCTGCCAGAGCCTTCCATTAACCTTAACGCATGTGCTTCATATTCAATCTGATGCTCCAGATGCATCTGGCTTCCACAATTCACACGAAGTAGTAATTTCTTTCCTGTCACAGGGTGTGTAAATACATAATTAATATTATATTCTCCCTGTGCCAGCAATTCGTAATTTTCCGTCTTCTCTTTTGGCAATCCCAGTGCTTCTCTGTACTCTTTATTTTTCACATATTCTTCCAGACCCCTGATCCGCTCCATAGATTTTTTCCTCTACCTTGATATTTTTATTTCTTGAAATCCACTGCTATATTTTACCTTACGTCTCGGTACATCTTTGATATTCGGTCAATTGGTACCCCGTCCCGATACATCTTACGAAGCCGATTCATTTTCCACATAACCTTAAGTTTCGGAATTGTCTTCTTGGGAAATCTGCGGTCAGATGTATAAATCCTGTGCTTTGCGATTCCAAATTTTACCCCCATTTCCTTAAGAGTCAGTGAAAACTGATAATCCTCCATGATCGGAAGGTTCGGGAACATTCCCGCCTCAAAGAACAACTCCCTGTCTATGAAGATTCCCTGATCTCCAAACATGACCTTGCGGTCTTTGATCCGGTGATTGGAAATGACACGGCACGTCCACATAAAGAAATGCTTTGAATGAAA
>ERZ837487.4398-NODE-4398-length-11093-cov-23.616235_pt1 | contig 11093 bp, 11 predicted proteins | sample MGYA00519911_ERZ837487 | MGnify/ENA primary metagenome ERZ837487 (study PRJEB31850, sample SAMEA3708818) | human gut metagenome | biome: human gut; feature: human-associated habitat; material: faeces | place: China | collected 2014 ...
CCTCGTGGCAGGCGGTGACGCAGGCACCGCAGCCGTTGCATTTTTCTTCGTCTATGTGAATGATTTTACGGATCATGGAAAAAGCCCTCCTTGCTTTGATGCACTGAGTATACTATAATTGAGCCGACACATCGGTTGTTATAACCACGAAAAGAGGATTTTTATGCTGCCTGCTTCTCCCCTGTTCCGGGGGCTGCCCCCGGACGCTGCCGATCAGCTCTCCGCCGCCGGCTTCCTGCGCCGGAAAACATTTTCCAGACACGAGGTCATTTTCCGCGCCGGAAGCCGGGTGCAGGAGATCGGCGTGGTGGTCAAAGGCTCCGTCCACATCGAAAACCTCGACCTCTGGGGCACCAAAAGCATCCTGAGCAGTGTGGATGCCGGGCAGGCCTTTGCCGAGACCTACGCCTTCTGCGGCGATGCTTTGATGGTGGACGCCGTTGCCGCCGAGGACTGCGAAGTGTTGTTCCTGCACACGGGTGCGCTCTCCGACAGCCGGGTGCCCGCCGGGGTACGCGGCACGCTGCTGCACGATCTGCTGACCGTTTCCATGCGCAAGAACCTGAGCCTTTCCCAGCGTATCTTCTGCACCACGCCCAAGACGGTGCGGGGACGGCTGCTGACCTACTTTTCCGCGCAGGCGGCAAAAGCCGACAGCCCGGAGTTCGAGATTCCCTTCAACCGCCAGCAGATGGCCGATTACCTCAACCTTGACCGCAGCGCCCTCTCCAAGGAGCTGGGCCGGATGCGGGACGAAGGCCTGCTGGAATTTGAAAAGAACCATTTTATTTTAAAGCAGCTGCCGGAATGAGCAAAAGCAGCGCCCACCGGGAGGTTGGCTCCATCGGCAGGCGCTGCTTTTTGTCTTACGTTACAACTCAGACCGTTTCTTTTTTCTTGCGGGGTGCGCACTTGCGCTTCGGCTTTTCGGCGGCAGGAGCTGCCTGTGCAGCAGCTTCTTCCTTGACCGGCTCAGCAGTCTTTCCCGCCTTGGCGGCGGGCTTCTTTGCAGCGGTTTTGCGGGTCATCTTTGCGGGCTTTTCAGCCTTTTCGGCAGGCTCGGCCTTCACGGCCTGCTCTGCGGCAGCGGCTTCGGGCTTTGCCTCCGCAGCCTTCTTGGCGGTGCGGGGCTTGCGGGCAGCGGGCTTTTTGGCGGCAGGCTTCTTCTCCTCTGCAGGGGCAGCGGGTTCTGCCGGAGCAGCTTCTGCAGCAGGCTCCTCAGCCTTTTTTGCGGCACGCTTTGCGCGCTCCTTCACCTCGGAAATGACCCACAGCTGATCCTCTGCGCCGGGCACTTCCTTCCAGATCTGCAGCACGGTGCCCACAGCGGCACCCATGCCCACGGTATCCACGCACTTGCCGCCCGCCCACGAAGAGCGCAGGCGCACGGTACCTTCCGGGGTGGGCTGGACGGTCCACATCTGGGACGTGCCGCCCACATCTTCCCACAGGTGCAGCCAGGTGCCGTTGGCGGTGCCGGTCATGGTCAGATCCAGCAGTTTTCCGGAGGCACGGTTGCGAATGCGGTAAACACCGTCGCCCACGCGGATGAAGGCCCACTCCTGCTCAGGCTTGTGATCGTATTTGCCCAGCCGGACAGTCCCGCCGTCCTTCACGCCCTCCACGGCCTGAATGACATTGCCGGTGTGTGCGGCGATGGTATAAAAATGATCTGCTTCGATCACGGTCTGTGCGACAGTTTTCATGTAAAATCCCTCCCATGTTTGGCGACGCCGGGTTCTGTTTCCAGCATCTTACAATAAATGATACCACATATCGTGATTTTCTACAAGTCAATCGACCATCCTTTAGCAAAAACGACAAAAAGAGCGGTTCTTTTGCGCTGTTTTTCTCCCCGTGTTTCCCGCTTTCTTCCACGCAAAAGCAGCACCCTCGCTCTCGACTTTTTGCCGTACTTGCGTTATACTATGTGCCGGTATGACATTTCCGCCGCTCTGTCAGACGGGGCGGCTTTTCTCACCTTATTTCAGAAGGAGCTTTTTGCATGGCATCATCCGACGAACTCACTTTGAACCAATACCGCAAAATGACCGAGACCCCTATCCCTCGGCTGATCCTCGGGCTGGCGGCTCCCACCATTTTAAGTATGCTGATCACCAGCATTTACAATCTGGCCGATACCTTTTTTGTGGGTCAGATCTCCACCAGTGCATCCGGCGCGGTGGGCGTGGTTTCCAGCCTGATGGCTATTATTCAGGCTTTGGGCTTTATGCTGGGGCACGGCTCCGGCACCATTATCAGCCGCCGCTTGGGCAGTCAGGACACCCACGCCGCCACCCGCTTTGCTTCCACCAGCTTTTTTACGGCGCTGGCCTTTGGCGTGGTGCTGGCGGTGGTCGGCCTTGCCACCTTGCCGGACTTTATGCTGCTGCTGGGCAGCACCGAAACCATCCTGCCCCATGCCTGCGCCTACGCCCGGCCCATTCTGCTTGCCGCCCCGCTGATGATCTCCAGTCTGGTGATGAACAACATCCTGCGGTATGAGGGCAAGGCAAACCTTGCCATGGTCGGGCTGGTCACCGGCGGACTGCTGAACATTGCGCTGGACCCGCTGTTCATGTTCGCTTTAGGGCTGGGCACTGCCGGTGCCGGGATTGCCACCGCCCTCAGCCAGACCATCAGCTTTGGCATTCTGCTGTATATGTTCCTGCGGGGCAAAACGGTCAGCCAATTCCGGCTTTCCGCCGTCACCCGGGAACCGCGCGAGTTTTTGCAGATCCTTGCAGGCGGCGCGCCCAGCTTTGGCCGACAGGGGCTGAACAGCATCGGCGGCATGCTGCTGAACATCGCCGCCCGCAGCTATGGTGACGCCGCCGTGGCGGGCATGAGCATCGTGTCCCGCATTTTTATGTTCATCCTCTCGGTGGCCATCGGCGTGGGACAGGGTCTGCAGCCGGTGGCGTCCTTCAACTACGGCGCGCGCAAGTACCACCGGGTGCGGCAGGCCGCCATTTTTACCATGCAGGCCGCCTTTGTGCTGCTGGTGGTGCTGATCGCGGTGTGCTGGTGGAACGATGAGGCTCTGATCCGCCTGTTCCGTGACGACCCGGCCGTTACCGCCGTGGCGCTGCCCGCCTTCCGCTACCAGTGCTTTGCCATGCTGCTGCAGCCCGTCATCGTAGTGGCCAACATGACCTTCCAGAGCGTGGGCAAGGCCGGGCGCGCCACCTTCCTTGCCTGCTGCCGTCAGGGCGTGTTCTTCATCCCGCTCATCCTTATCCTGCCGCGCACTCACGAACTTTTCGGCGTGGAGATCTGCCAGCCCATTGCGGATGTGCTCACCTTTTTCGTCTCGCTGCCGTTTCTCGTCGCATTTCTCCGGCAGCTAGGCCAGATGGATGACGCCGAGCGTGCCAAAGCTGCGTCCTGAAATCCTGTCATAAATCTGTAATCAACAGCCGCGTTTTCCTGCAATGGAAAGCGCGGCTGTTTCGTATTATAATTGAACCGGAAAAATCTTCCGTTTTTGTTCCGAAATAAAGGAGTGTTCCTATGAAACGTTCTTTTTCCCGTTTGGGCTGCACGGCAGTGTGCATTGGGCTGAGCCTTGCGCTGGGCTGCGGCTGTGCGGTGCTGCCGCCCGCTTCCAATAAACCTGCTTCTTCCGCCGCATCGGTCCCCACCGATGCCAGCGGCAAGCCCCTGTACGACGCTTCCCGTCTGGAAGACGGCCGTCTGCGCATCCTGTACGGCTATGACAACTCCGGCGACAGCCGCACCCTTCTGTGCGGCAGCAGGGTGCTGTATCAGTCCGCCCGCAGCGAGAATGTGAATCTTCTGCAGGACACCGTGACAGGCGAAACCAATTACTGGTTCCGCAGCTGGTCGGACCCCACTGGCCGGGGCGGACGGCGCAGCGCCCTGTACGACAAGGACGGCAACGAAGTGATGGCCTTTGACGGTGAGCAGAACGCCACGATGCAGAACGGCCTGCTGGTGCTGCAGGAGAGCCGCCTTACCAACGGCAGCTATGCCGACGGCTACGACACCTATGGCAGCTGTCAGATCATCGACCTTGCCGCAAAAGAAAATCTGCCGGTGCCGGAGGGCGCTTACGGCTGCATCGTGTGCGGGGATGTTCTGGTATTCAACTGCTATGCCCGCCCGGCCGACCTTGCCGAGGACGAATGGGATGACAACACCGAGCTGCACAGCTGGGTCATTGTCCAGCAGAAAGATGGTGCCGAGCTGCGCCGGGTGGACACCGCCCGGGCACTGAGCCTTGCCTATGCGCCGGACGTGCTGGACAGCTGGGTGGAGCTGGACATCTATTCTTCCAACTCCACCGCACAGACGCTGTACAGCCCCTCCACCGGCGAAGAGCTGGCAGGCTTCCAGCAGGTGTGCGGCCACGGTACGGCAGCTTTCCGCACAAGCGGCGGCTATGAGCTGCGCGACCTGACCGCCGAGGACCGGGGTGTGATCTCCGTGTTCGATGACCTGCCCGCCCATTATTTCCCGGGCTATGTCATTACCTGGAACGTGGACCACGACTACAGCCATTCCCTGCACGACCTTTCCACCGGCGAAGTGACGCCGCTGTATGCAGTCAGCGTGACCGGCAACCAGCTTGCCCTGTATGCACAGGACGGCAGCCTGAAGGTCTACGACACCGACACCGGTGCCCTGCTCACCGATACCAGCGCCGGAACTTTGGAGGACAGCCAGACCGTCACGATGGACTGCGAAGGTGACGGTTATGTCTGGCTGGAACTGCGGGACCACGACACCTACACGACCACCGCTGTGCGGGTATACGGCCCGGAGGGCCTTGTCTCTGATCTGAGCGGCCTGACCGGCACCTACAACTATCTGGGCTATCTTATCACCACCCCGGAGGGCCGTCCGCTGTACTACGGCACCCGCGCTGCTGCCGGCAGCAGCTATGCTACCGGATGCGATGTGCTGGACGAAAACGGCAATGTGGTAATGCAGAGCCTTGGCAGCTGCTACAGCTACTACGACAGCAGCCTGAACGCCCTGCCGGAGCATGTGTTCGTGGCACGGCGCGGTTTTTACTACGGCTGGATGGATACCGACGGAAACTGGCTCTACTGCCGGAGCGTCTTCTCCACCATCAACGCCGATGACGAAATGGGTTACTGAACCATAACAGGAGGTTTTCTTGTATGAAAAACGCTAAAATTTCCCGCCGCAGTTTTCTGCTGGGTCTTGCCGCCTGCTCGGCTGCCGGTGTCCTCTCGGCCTGCAAGGGCAGCGAAACTCCTGCCAGCAGCGCATCTGCCACCCCCGAAGCTCCGGCTTCCTCAGTGAGTGAACTGCCGTCGGAGATGCTCTTTTCCGAAGAGGACTTTCCCAAGCTGGACGGCAGCACCGCCTGCATCCCGCTGATGGCGCAGATGATGGCCGACACCACCGGCATGGATCTGGAACAGGCCCAGAGCATCATTTCGGTCAGCACCACAGCCTATGCATGGGAGAACTTTGGCCTGTACGACACCGACACCCAGATGCTGGTGGTGTACGAAGCGCCGGACTATGTGAAGAAAGAACTGGAGGACGCCAACGTCCAGCTGGAAAGCAAGCCCATTGGCCGGGATGCGCTGGTGTTCATCGTCAACGAGAACAACCCCGTCAAGAGCCTGACCCAGCAGCAGCTGAAGGATATCTACGCCGGTAAGATCACCAACTGGAAGGAAGTGGGCGGCGAAGATCTGGACATCGTCCCCTTTCAGCGCGGCGAGGACTCCGGCAGCCAGACCCTGTTCAAGAAGCTGCTCATTCAGGGCGGCGAGCTGATGGACCCGCCCACCGAGCTGGCTCCCGCCGCCATGGGCGAACTGGTGGACAGCATCGCCGCCTATAACAACAGCGCCAACGCCATCGGTTTCTCGGTGTATTACTACATCGACCAGATGTACTCCCAGCCCGGCCTGCGGCTGCTGGCCGTGGATGACGCGACCCCTTCCAACGACACCATTGCCGACGAGAGCTACCCGCTGTGCAACGAATTCTATGCCGTCATCCATCCGGATGCCGCTGCCGACAGCCCGGAGCACATCCTCTACGACTGGTTGGACACCGACGCCGGTCAGGACTGCATCAAAAAGTCCGGCTATGTGGCTGTCGGCCCGCAGGCCACCGTGACCATCGTCGATTGAAATTGACAGACCTTCTCCTATCTGCTACAATAAAGGCACGATTTTGTCAAATCTTCTGCAGCAGATTGCCGAAAGGAAGGTCTAACTATGGAACATCCCTCTTCCCATGTGGAAAGCCGCTGGCGCACCCAGCTGCGCAACAGCATCATTCAGGCGTCCAGCCTGCTGGAGATCCTGCTCTCCGGGCTGGTGCTCATCGGCCTGCTGCTCAGCGCGGTGCCGCTCATCAAATGGATGCCCGGCCTGCTGTTCGACGGCAACGAGGTGGAAATCCGCACCTTTCTGGAGCGGAGCCTGGACATCGTCATCGGCATCGAATTCATCAAGATGCTGGCCAAGCACAGCCCCGGCAGCAGTCTGGAAGTGCTGCTCTACGCCATCGCCCGCCATCTGGTGGTGGGGCATGACTCCGCGCTGGAAAATCTGCTCAGCGTGGGCGCCATCGCGCTGATCTTCATCGTGCGCAAGTTCTTCTTTGTCCCGGCCTTCGGCGCGCATCTGCCGGACGGCCACCCCGCGCCGGATCTTTCCCCGGCACAGAGCGGCATCCACGCCGAAGAGCGATTTGCCCGGCTGAAAAAACGGGCGGACAAGGAAGCCGCCGAGGCCATTCCTACCAAAGACGAAGAGTTTGAGGAAGAGGACTTCGAGGACGAAGCGGAAGAAACGGAATGAGCCTGAACGAAAAAAGCCCTGCAGCAAACGCTGCAGGGCTTTTTGTTATATGTTTTACTTTTTGTGATGGCCGAAGCGGTACTCCTTGCCTTCCCGGATGCGCTGGATGTTGGCACGGTGCATATAGATGACCATGCCGGACATGAAACCCGAGCCGATGGCACACACCAGCAGGTCCCCGGCGGTATAGCCTTTGAACACCCCATACAGGATGGTCAGCAGCGGATACAGCGCCGCCATGGTCACACTGCCCAGCGACACCATGCCGGTGGGGATCAGGCACAGCAGGAAGATGGCAGCCAGAAACGGCAGCAGCACCGGCTGGATGGCCAGAATAGCACCGCCCGCCACCAGCACGCCCTTGCCGCCCTTGAACCCGAAGTAGAGCGGGTACAGATGGCCCAGCACGGCGAAGATGGCGGCCAGATACACGCCCAGATAAGGCGAGACACCGGTGCCGGCGGGCAGCTGATGGAACAGCCACCGGCCGATGCACACGGCCAGCACGCCTTTGAGCACATCGCCGGCGGCCGTCATGGCAGCGGCCTTTTTGCCGAAGGTGCGCAGCATGTTGGTCATGCCGGCGGCACCGCTGCCGTGGGTGCGGACATCATCGTGATACACGAATTTGCTGATCAGAATGCCGGTGTCCACGCTGCCCAGTAGATAGGCCTGCAGGATGGTAGCTGCGGCGATCAGGATTGCTTTCATCATAGCAACAAAGCCCTCCTTTGCAGGCGCTTACACGTCCTTAGCACCCACTTCGCCTGAGCCGCGCTCGCGGATCACCAGACGGATCGGGGTGTGTTCCAGCCCGAAGTTCTCGCGGATCTGGTTGATGAGATACCGCTGATAGCTGAAATGGAACAGCTGCTTCGAGTTGACAAAGGCCACGAACGTCGGCGGGCGGGTGGATGCCTGGGTCAGATAGAAGATCTTCAGGCGGCGGCCCTTGTCGCTGGGCGGCTGCATGCGGGCAGTTGCGCGGGCCAGCATCTCGTTCAGCACGCCGGTGGGCACGCGGGCACCGTTCTGGCTGTCCACGTCGCGGATGAGCTGCATCAGCTTGTTCACATTGTAGCCGGTCTGTGCCGAAATGAAGATGATGGGAGCATAGCCCATGAAGCTGAAGCACTCGGCATAGCCGCGGCGCTGCAGTTCCATGGTGTTGGTCTCCTTGCCTTCCACCGCGTCCCACTTGTTGACAACGATGATGCAGGCCTTGCCCTGCTCGTGGGCGTAACCGGCCACCTTGCTGTCCTGCTCGGTAAAGCCGACGGTGGCATCCACAAGGATCAGCGCCACGCGGCTGCGCTCCACGGCGGCCAGCGCACGCACCACCATATAGCGCTCCAGACCGTCGGTGATGTTGCTGCGCTTGCGCAGGCCGGCGGTATCGGTAAAGATGAACTTGCCGTAGGCGTTGTCCACCGGGGTATCGATGGCATCGCGGGTGGTGCCGGCCTCGTTGGCCACGATCATGCGGTTCTCGCCCAGGATGCGGTTGGTCAGGCTGGACTTGCCCACGTTGGGGCGGCCGATGATGGCCACAGGGATGCGGTCCTCTTCCACCACAGTCTCGCTGAAATCGAGGTGCGCACACACAGCGTCCAGCAGATCGCCGGTGCCGTGGCCGTGCACGGAAGAAATGGGCATCACCTCGTCAAAGCCGAGGTTGTAGAACTCGTACATCTCCATGGGTGCGTCGCCCACTTTGTCGCACTTGTTCACGGCAAGGATGATGGGCTTGTGGCTGCGGCGCAGCATGTGCGCCACATCCTCGTCCGCTGCGGTCAGGCCGTCGCGGACATCCACCACCATGATGATGCAGTCGGCAGTGTCAATGGCGATCTGTGCCTGCTCGCGCATATGCGCCAGAATGCCCTCGGTAGCCTTCGGCTCGATACCGCCGGTGTCCACCAGCAGGAAATCGTGGCCGTTCCACTCGCAGTTGGCAAAGATACGGTCGCGGGTGATGCCCGGGGTATCCTCGACAATGGCAAGGCGCTGACCGCACAGTTTATTGAACAGGGTGGACTTGCCCACATTGGGGCGGCCCACCACCGCTACAATCGGTTTGCTCATAGGGGTTCCTCCTTTCTCAGAAGGCCTTTCCCCGAGGGGGAAAGCCTGTTTATCTCTTTCTTCTGGCGATGTGCAGGCCGCTGCGCAGCAGGGCGCGGGCCTCATCGCCGCCGCCTACCGGCAGCACTTCCACCTTCACACCCAGCCGTTCGGCCAGCTGTGCGGTGGTGATATCGTCCAGGAAGGTGTCCTTTTCTTCCCGCAGCATCACGGCAGGCACGCCCAGCGTTCCGCTGGTCAGTTTGCCTTCGCACTGGGCAATGATATCGGTGGCGGTGACCAGACCGGCCACGCCCACATTGCCGCCGAAGAATTTGTTCTGGATGGGGTGCACGGTCACTTCGATCATGGGGTACTGGCGGTGCAGCTCGTCCATCATCTCAATGATGAGGGGCGCTGCCATGGTGCCGGTAACGACATCCAGCTTCTTGGAGCCGTACACCCGGTGGGGCTTTTCCAGCTCGGCCAGAAATTCCTCCCGGAACAGGCTCATCATGCCCACACCGTTTTCCAGCTGGTCGTAGTCCTCGTAGAACTCCGGCGGCGGAATGGGCCGTCCTGCCTTGAGATACCACTCGTCGCTGGGGTAGATGATGCGCTTGCCGTGACGGCGCTTGCACTCGTCGCCGAACTCTTCCATGATGTCGATGACCTCGGCGCTGGTGGTGGCGTCGTAGGGCGTCTGTTTGAACAGATTCTGGCGGTAGTCCGTCACACCGCAGGGCACAGCGGCCACGCTCTGCACCATGGGGGTCAGCTCCAGCAGGTCGGTCAGGGTGCGGCGCAGCTCGTCGCCGTCGTTGATGCCCCGGCACAGCACCAGCTGGCAGTTGATGGCAATGCCTCCCTCCACCAGACGGGGCAGGTACTTGAGCACCTCACCGCCGCGCTTGTTGGCCAGCATCCGGATGCGGAGCTGGGGGTTGGTGGTGTGCACCGAGATATTGATGGGCGAGATGTGCATCTTGATGATGCGGTCGATCTCGTGATCCTGCATATTGGTCATGGTGATGTAGTTACCGAACAAAAAGCTCAGCCGCTCGTCATCATCCTTGAAATACAGGCTCTCGCGCATGCCCGGGGGCAGCTGGTCGATGAAGCAGAACATGCAGTGGTTGGAGCAGGAGTGCTTTGCATCGCCCAGATAGGTCTTGAAATCGCAGCCGAAGGGGCCGCGTTCCGGGCGGGTGACATCCCACTCGCGGATGCCGTCCGCCACCTTTGCCTTCAGGTGAAAACTGGCGCTGTCGGTGTAGAAATCATAATCCAGCGTGTCGTTCAGCTCGTTGTTGTCCACGCTCAGCAGCTCATCGCCCGGGCCAAGGCCCAGCGCTTCGGCTTCGCTGCCGGGGTCCACACGCTCAATTCTGATCGCCACTGCATCCGCCTCCTTTACAGAACAAGAAGGGGAAGGCGTGCGCCCTCCCCTTCTGTACATAACACCATTATGCCACCAATTACGCGCAAATTAGGCCTTCTTGATGACTTCCTCGCCCTTGTAGTAACCGCAGTTGCCACATGCCTGGTGGGGGAGCTTCAGAGAGCCGCAGTTGCTGCACTTGACCAGTGCGGGGGCCTCCAGCTTCCAAACATTGCTGCGACGCTTGTCGCGGCGGGCCTTGGAAAGATGTCTCTTAGGTACTGCCATATTTTTGCACCTCCTTGATGGGTTTATCAGTTCAGCAGTGATTTAAGGATTGCGAGCCTTGTGTCTACAGGAGTTTCGGGCTGTTCTGCCGGCTGGCAGGTACAATCCGCCTTCTTTTTGCCGCACACGGGGCAAAGCCCGGCGCAGTCGGCACTGCACAGCAGCACCGTGGGGATCCGGAACATGAACTCCTGGCTGAGCCATTCATCCACATCCAGATGGCCTTTTTCATCCAGCGGAAGATCGAAATCCGGATCATCCAGATCCCGTTCCCGGACCGTCCACTCTGTATCGACCGTCTCTTCCCGAACGACCGGGTCGAGACAGCGGGCGCACTCTCCGTGCACCGATGCGTTTGCCCGCAGCGTCATCCGGATCTCTTCGCCATCCGTCTCTGCGTCAAAGACCGCAGTGACAGGTTCCGGGATCCTTGCACCGGCATAATCATGAGCAGATAAATCACACTGAAACTCTGCATGATAGGGTCGTCTGCCGGTGGCGATAAACTTTCTCAGGTCAAATTGCATAGTACACCTCTAAAA
>ERZ837487.4407-NODE-4407-length-11063-cov-3.971294_pt1 | contig 11063 bp, 11 predicted proteins | sample MGYA00519911_ERZ837487 | MGnify/ENA primary metagenome ERZ837487 (study PRJEB31850, sample SAMEA3708818) | human gut metagenome | biome: human gut; feature: human-associated habitat; material: faeces | place: China | collected 2014 ...
TAATGAATTATCAGACGATAACCAACGCGCCGAATGTAACAAACCTGCACGATGATGGATATCAAGTGGGAGCTTCTGTAGGGGTCCCAATTTATAATATCCCGGCTGCGGCTGGAGCAGATATAAATATCATTCCGGATACGGACGCAAACCGCACATATTACGGTTTTACGAGCGGTGCTGGATTAGGTACACCCGGAATGGAGGCTCATGTAGGTTGGTCCACGACTCGTCCGGTCAAGGGTATAAAATTTAATATAAATGAAATTTTCAATTCGTTTTACGATAAGATATTGGGGTGGTAACATGCAGAGAGAATCTGTGGAGATCTTCAGGCTAGGCCGGATCATACTAATTATCCTAGCCGCAAGTTGTTTATTTACAATGTATGGAGCGGCGCTCGACAAGGGTTTTCTGCCTGAGGAAATTCCATCCGAACAAAAGGAATCCTTATTGGAACGGCTGGACGTGCAGTTATTTTATGAGGCCCCGCCCGCGAAGCCCATCGAGTGCTTTGCCGTCAGCGAATCGGAGCTCATTGCGATCGGCATCACCTATGACCCCTATCGCGAGGAGGAATCGGGATATCGCCCTAACAGGTTCGTTGCCGTCTATAATGCGCAGGGCGAATTCCAGTACGGTCTGACATTTTCCCATACCGGCGGCTTCGAATTGGATTGGGATCAGGAAAATCTGTTGCTCTATTTGGATAGAAGCGGAATTCTGGTATCCATAAACGGTGACGGAGTGTGCACAGATGCCTACAAAGTGCCAACTACACAGGAGGGAAACGCCTATCTGCAGACACTGCAGTCCTCTCATCAGACTCGCAATGGAAAAGAATTCTGCCTTGAAAAGAAGTTTGGCACGGTGAACTATTCCAGAGCAGTCGTAAAAACAGACAGCGGCACGACGATCATCTATGATGCGACCGACGCGTCTTCGCAGCAGGCAGTTTGGCTCGCAATGTATTTTGGGGCGCTGCTCGTGGCGGTAGTGACAGGCCTTATCATCACGATGAAGAGACTTAGACAAGCCAGAAAATAGATGACACCTGCTAGAGATGAAACTTTCGCCTTTAGCAGGTTCCGTATAACCTACAGAAAGGAAGTGTCCTTTTGCGCCGAACAAAGTTTATTTTCCCACTGATCTTTATTTCTCTGGAGGATGAGCCGTGGGAGCCGATCGAGCCGAATCCGAACGCGGCTCCGGCGGAAGAGCCGGATATCGAGGAGCAGGATTTGTCCCAGTCCGACTGGACGCTTGCCTCGACCGAGACCGTGACGCATGAATACCTCACGCAGAACGGAAAAGTTGCAAGGGAAACGATCCGGCAGGACGTCAGCGGAACGGTTCTGAAAACGGAAACTTTGGATTTCTTCTATGACGAATCCGGAAGACCGTTTGCGTTCAATTACTCTGTCGACGGGGGTATTGCAAGCACCTATTATTACATCCTCAATCTGCAAGGTGACGTGGTCCAGATCATTGACGCAAATGGCGTCATGCAGGCAGAATACGTCTACTCCCCGTGGGGCGAAGTGATTTCTGCCGAGGGCGATCTGGCCGAGATCAACCCGCTCAGGTATCGCGGATATTATTATGATTCCGAGACGGGGTTCTATTATCTGCAGAGCAGATATTATGATCCGGCGATTGGAAGGTTTATTAATGCGGATTCTATGGTTAATGTTCGATCTGCATTGAGTTCCAATTTATTTGCATATTGTTTGAATAATCCATCCAGCATGTCTGATGATACTGGAAACCTTCCGTTCTTTGCAATTACAGCTGCAATCGGTGCTGCTGTCGGTGCGGTTTTTGGCGGCGTTGTTGCAGCGAGAAGTGACAGTAATATTATTGCTGGCATTGGATTGGGGGCTGCAGCTGGTGCGTTGATTGGTACAGGTGCTGGTATAGCAGCTGGCGTTGCACTAGCTGGTAGTATTACTGCTTCAACGGGTGCAGTGATGGCAGGTGGAAGCGCTTTATCAGCAGCGATAGGGAGTGGTGGACTCAGTGCGGGTGTTTCCTATGTAACCAACAATCTATCCCAAGCATCAAACGGTGCCGCTACCGCAGCGCAAGTAAGCGAATCTCATATGCAGCAAGTGTACAGACAGGGACAAGCGGGTGAACAGGCCGCTAACATAGTGAAAAAAACTATGCGTATTCCATCGTTATCTGGCACAGCTGCCTATCGTATTCCCGATGGCCTTGATGTTGTAAATAAAATCCTAACAGAAGTGAAAAACTATTCTGGCACTCTCTCCTATACGAGGCAGTTGCGAGATTTTGTTGCATGGTCACAGGCTAATGGCTATACGATGCATCTAGTTACAAGTGCATAGTCCTTTTCTGGACCATTACAAGCCGTAATTGACAGCGGAATCATACAGGTTATCCCCCTTAGGTAATGGAGGTGTATTAATGGGTGTAGATGTTATAAATGGGAGTCCTCAATTTCGAGAACAATGGACTAAGCGTGAAAAAGAGAACGAGAATCAGTATTTAGCATTGCACCCTGATTCACTAATCCCCAAGTTTGCTAAGGAATTAGCTGCATTAGGTTATACTGCTGAAACTACAGCTCAGTTACTACGTTATATGCCACGTCATAAAGGGGCATTTCTTCCCATTGTGAAAGCGTATTACCAACTAGCGAAGCAGGAGGGCTTACATGACGAGCAGAATTTCTTCTTGCAGTTCTTTCACTACAGAGGCCTGGATGAAGTGGTTCCTTTGCTAATTGAGGATTATAAAGACGTAGAAACTGCCGATTCAACAAGATGGTTTATATCAGATTGTTTATATCAGATTTGTTCTCCGAATTTTCTTACAGAATATATTGATCTTGTATCTAATCCTCAATATGGGATTAACCGACAAATGTTAGTGTTGCTGTTGGGTAATCTAAAGAGCGAATATGCTGTCTCTACTCATGTTGGTAGATGATGGGGCTGTTGCTATTCAAGCAATTATGGCTTTGGGAGAATACAGGAGAATTGAATTCCAGCCGTGTTTTGAACGCTTTCTCACCTCTAAAAAACAGGGACTTAGAAATGCAGCAAGAATATCATTGAAAAAAATAAAAACTTGAGTATACATTGGCTGTGCGGAGTTAGTATTGGAAGTTCAGCCAATATATCAAGTCAGCTTCAGTCGTGTGCGGATACAGCAAATTCAAAAGTTTCAGGGTTTGGTCATGTTGCGGGAACAAAAAACACGCGGTCTTTACAGCAGAAGTCAACGCTCTACAAAACAAAACTTTGGCAACGGAAGTGTCGTATTTGAATGGCGAAATCGTCCCATATGGCACCAGAGGAAGCATCCGCTTCGATGTGTTGCAGTACAATCAGAATGGCATTCCTATTGCCGCATGGGACTTTAAGACAGGTACAGCTACTTTAACTGCGGCAAGAATCGAGCAAATGCAGGAACGGTCTGGTTTGTTTATTCCAATTTGTATAATAAAATGAGAGGAAAATATGGAGGTAATACGAAAGATTGTTAATCAAATTAGCCCGTATATGAAAAGCTACGGATACAAATTCTCCCAGAAGTGTTTCTATCGGATTCAGAATGATATAGCGTATTGCGTGCAATTTGATGTGCCCAGTGGCTTCGTGTATGCGAGTTTTTTTATAATGCCATTGTATATGCCTTGCAAAAACCGATACTATACGTACGGCAATAGGATTTCTTCCCTTTATAATTCTAGATCGTTACCATTGCCACGAGCGGCGAATGATGAGGAAATAGAGAAATGGTGCACATTTCTTTGTTACGATCTTGAAGATAAAGTGTTTCCTTTTTGGAGGAAGATTTCAACGCCAAAGCAATTGGTTAATGTTGTTGAGCAAAAAGGATATTCAACGGGCCCTTTTTTCTTGTGCATTCCTGTGCAGATTTCCAGACTTGAGATGTTTTCTTATTTGTATATGGAAGAGTTTGCAAAGTTGTCTTTAGTTATACAAAGATACCCACAGGATGTACAAATTAGTAACTCCCTTACACAAACAATACGCAATTCATATTTACATGAATCAGAAACTGTTGAGCTGCTAATGCATGAAGATGTCAGCGAATGCCGTAGTTTTTGCACTGAAACAATCGAAGATACTCTTCGCAAGTGTTTCAAATAAGCTTACAAACATATTTACTTATGTTATTGCAAAAAGGGAGGATGTATCAATGGAAGCGTTTCAATCTGTGACAACGTGCCCCCCAAATGGCATGATAGATGCACGTTATCTACATCTGGAAGCGGAATTTTTCGAACTGGAAAAAAATCGGTCGGATTTTTTACTTAGGTCATTTGTGATTTGGTGTGAGTCTCTCTTTTCGGAACAATTTGTTGTCGACTGGAATTGGAAAGAAAGAAATGTCAAGGTAGAAACATTGCTGGACAGAATAAAGCAGGAAGGCACTTGCTTTGCTGGTGTTGAAGCAGCGGTTCAATGCGAGAGGATTTATAATAAGAAAACATTCCGTGCGTATAAGAAAGAACTTTGGTATCCAACCACATGCGGTAAGAGAGATACGGAAATATTTAAGGATTATTTTGATTTTTACAGAGAACGGGTAGCTCAAATAAACAACAATCAAATTGGATGGAAAGATGCCATTTTATCCTTCTTTAACGAACCAAATCGGATTGCCCAGACAACAATTCAACGTTTGGAGGTTGAGGGATATGTAATAAGGACACCATATTTTTCGAATGCAAACCTATTCAAGGGGAAAATAGGATTGTCCATTCCCATATTCTGCCTGAATAAGCAGGTTTCAAGCGTGGCGGAGCGGTTTGCGATATTTCTGAACGAAATATCCTGCCAAATAGCAAATATGAACGGGCGCGTGGCTGTAACGCCGATAGACTATCCCTCTAAATGTAGCGGGCATATGAAGTATTTCGGCGACGAATCACCTTTGCAACTGGGACCAGTACCCAATGGCTACTTTCCAATAGAGTGGTATCAGTACTACTATATTTGTGGAGCGGAATGGTTTAACGTCATTTCGCCATTGGCGCAGACACATTTGCCGATGCTATTCAACGATGCTGAAAATATACCTGAAATTTTTGTAAAGAAGCATTCCAATGGAAGCGTTAACTTGAAACTGCAGATGGCCCCGGATTTGGTTGATGTTGGTGATTTGCGAAAAATGAGAGATCTACTGTACAATGGGCTATATCCGGGGGTGGAAAGAATGGCAAAAAAAGATTTTCTAGATCCGCAGCGCACGGGCCTTCTTTCAAAGCCAAGAATGAAATGGGAAATTCTCCCAATCCATGAAGAGGAAATAATTGAGACAGAGGATGAGATTCTTTTTGTCCACGCTCCTTGCAAGGATGACAACGTATGATTGCCCCCTGAAGAAGTGAAAATCAGAAAGTCTGGACAAGTTAAGGTTACGACCTTATGAGTTCAAATATTTTTGTTCGTCAAGGCTCGTGCAATGAAATTATTCATTGCACGTATACGACTTTAATTTCAATAAAAGTGAAGGCTAAGTGATTTGGAGGCAGCAATATGAAGGTAAAGCCATGTGAAGATGATATTATTTCAGTAATTGCAATCTGGCCTGTGATAATCATTGCCGAGGTTCTCTTCATTATGACCGGTAGTCGGGAAACTTTCTACATTGTCGGTATCGTATTGCTAGATACATTGTTATGTATTTGCTCTGTTCGCGATCTCGTTTATTTTGCGCGAACAATTGAGTTTAAACAAGATGGATGTGCTATTTCTATATGGAAATTCAAAAAAACATATAGATGGTGCGATTTAACAGTCCAATTATGTGATGATAGCGATTTTGCATTTCGCGATTCTGATAAAAGAGGGCCAGGCATGATGATACGCCCTAAATCAGCCAATTATGGTCGTAAGTTGGCTGGAATGACATATTGCAGAATAATGCATCCTTTCTCTAGTGTCTACCTGCGGTTTGAATCTGCTAAAGATGAACACAGAACTATTACCGGGAAAATTGTTTATTATGGATATAACATAACAAAAGAAGATGCCTTAAAATATTTCCGTTTTGCAGCTGATTTTGATGGATAACATGAAGGAAATTTTGATTTGAAAAGCGGGAAATATTGATGCTATTACATTTCCTAATAGATTTGAAGAGAATTGAAGAACTATTTTCTTCAAATTCTCTTAATGCTGTTTTTCCTTTCACACGCAACAATGAATATTAAATCAAGGTGTCTGAAGACGTTTCAATTATATACCAAAAGTAGACTACGCTGGCTTCAAGTTCAGAATTCCTGCGCTTTGTTTTGGAAATATGCCAGAATGAATCAGAACGCCGTTGGTGGATAAGTGCTCAGTAACCACCCGCCTATAAAACAGACAAGCCCGAAACCATGGGCCTGCCTGTTAGTCGAGGTAGTAGGTATTCACATAAGCATCAGAATTCTTTAGGACGAATCCCTGCGGGATGTAGGGTGCCCACAGCTGTGATGACTAGGGACAGCTCCTGACGGAAAGCGGCACAGTCAGCGGCTTTCCGGAAGCACCCTATTCCTACAGCAACGCGTACCAATACGATTCCGTCGGAAATATCAAGTCCTTCTCTGACGGAACAACTACCCACACCTACGCATACGAAGATGCCGATTGGAAGGACCTGCTGACCTCGTATGACGGCCAGAGCATCACTTATGACAGCAACGGAAATCCTACCAGCTACTTCAACGGCAACCGCTGGACCTTTGGCTGGGAGAATGGCCGTCAGCTGACAACTCTTTCCAAGCAGGCCCCTGTCATCATCACGACCCAGCCTGAGAACTTCTTCGGCACCGCCGGCAGCACCGCCACCTTTACCGTGAAGGCGGAAGGCGACCGGGTGACTTACCAGTGGCAGCGCAGCAAGGATGAGGGCAAGACATGGACGGACATCAGCGGTGAAACCTCCGAAACCCTCAATGTGACCATTCAGAGCAGTGACTTCGGAAGCCAGTACCGTTGTATCGCCAAGGACTTCATGGGTCATGTTGCTACCTCTCAGGCGGGCAAGCTGGCTTCCTCTATTGCGAGCCAAAGCGCGTGGGATCCTGAGTACACCATCATCAACGAGCCGGACGATTACTACGGACGGCCCGGTGACATTGCTACCTTTATCGTAGAGGCCGAGGGAAAGAACCTGTCCTATCAGTGGCTGTATCAGGCCCCCGGTACAGATGAACTGGTTTATTGCACCAGCAGTGACGCAACCACCAATACCATCCGCGTAGAGATGACCGCGGAGAGCGACGGTGCCCAATACTGCTGCTTCATTACCGATGCCAACGGCGACATGGGCTCTACACGGACCGCAACGGTCAGACTGGATGTCCGTGACTGGACCATGGAGTACGAGGCCGGCGGCCTGCGTACCAAGCGTTCCAGTGCCGAGAAGACCTACAACTACATTTACAGCGGCGATAAGCTGGTTCGGATGACCTGTGGCGATAACATCCTGGACTTCACCTATGATGCCAACGGAGCGCCTTTGACGCTGGTCACTGGAGGGAAGGTCTATTATTACCTCACCAATCTTCAGGGCGATGTAATGAGCATTGAATCCAGCGACGGCACCCCTGTGGCGAGTTATTGCTACGATGCCTGGGGCAAGATCCTGGCATGTGATGGTGCCCTTGCGGAGCTGAATCCTCTGCGGTATCGCGGCTATGTGTACGACCAGGAGACAGGTTTCTATTATCTGCAGAGCCGGTATTATGATCCGGCTGTTGCTAGATTCCTTAACGCAGATTCATATATCTCCACAGGGGATGGCGTGCAAGGGAACAATATGTTTGCCTATTGCAACAATAACCCCACTAATATGGTGGATGGCGGTGGAACGAGTGCAACGGCATTTCAATGGTGGTCTAGCACAATGTGGTGGTTGTGTGGTGCTGATGCTGCACTTCCAATCGGAGATGCAATATATGGATTGGGTATGCTTATTCTTGGGGGTGCTGCCCTATATAAAAGGACGCAGAAAGCTTCAACGATTACAGCCCGTTCTAAAAGCGATGAAAACAGTAATGCTCTGTCCTCTGCAAAGGACTATGCAAGAAATATATTTGAGCCCGGTAATAGATATGCTGTTCATCATATTGTAGCACAAGCGTCACCTCATGCAGCGCCCGCAAGAGAAGTCCTAAAAAGTGTTGGCATTAATCCCGTGACGTATGGATTAAATCTTGCTGTAATTCCTGAAAAGAAACATTATTCTTTGCACACCATTGAGTATTACAATTATATCAACAGGCGTTTAGAAAATCTGACAGGAGATCGCAATGCCATAATGTGGACACTTGCTGAATTGCATATAGAGATACAATTGTATTGTCAAACAGGATTAAAAGCATGGTGATGATAAATGAAATCAATTTGTAACGAACGTAACGTGATCCAGATTGTATCCAATGACAGGTATATTGCTGTTATTGGCTGTGGAATTACTATCTTGGAGAGAGCGACATTTGCATTTGTTCACCGTTTTGCTGGGATACGCCATATCCACGGAGGGATTTTCCTGGATGATGACGTCCTGGCTGTATTTACAGGAGAGCAGCGCCTATATTTCTTCCAAATCTCTGAAAAAAAACTCTTATGGGAGTGTCCACGCCCATCGCAACTTGCACCAACTGGGGATATGCAGTGCTGTTCAATACCCAGTGTTACTCAAATCGTTTGTATTGCTGAAGGCAATCAGGGCCTGGAAGACCACGTTCTGCTACTAGTGGACTACCAAAAGCGGACTTACACACTTCAAAATATTACTTCTTGTCGTCGTGTTGCTTCCTCCCTTGTTTGGAATCAGGAACTTGGCGTAACTCTTTTGTCATATGAAGCTACGGGACACGGTGACTTGGCATATAGTATTGCAGGGATTTCCGATACAGGCGCAGTTTCTATACTACACGAATGGAAATGCAGTCAATGCAAAAACGCATATTCTGGCAAGCACCTTTTCCTAAATGATAACAATGGTAAGGAGGCGCAGCTGTGGATGTGTGAGTTTGTACATTCCAGCCAAGAGCAGCAGTGGAAATGGAGTACTTCTGTGCATCTACCAATTCCCTTTTTCAAGACGCCCGGACCTGTAGGTGCCGGTGTCTACTTACCGTATGTTTCTTGGGTTGACGAAACTTTAGGACTACTAACTGCAAATACATTAAGTTGGATTTGTGTATGTGATTTTCATAACCAGCGATTATTGGCAGAATGTAACAGTGACAGAATCAGTTGCGGGTTGGTTTTGGATGGAAATCTCCTTATTGGGACATCTAAAGGTGTTATAGAGATGCACTTGGATTTATAACAAAGGAATGGCAATACTAGTAAGTAGGGTAAAACGGCAACTATGAACTGATGGCAGAGTCCTGATATCAGGACTCTGCCGAAAACTGTATTAGGGTAAGCGCTCAACAACCACCCGTCTATAAAACATGCAGGCCCGCAACCACGGGCCTGCATGTTAGTCGAGATAGGTATTCACATAAGCATCCGAATTCTTCACACCGAATTCCTGTTGGACATAGGGTGCCCAAGGCATGAACAATTCCAATTCTTCGTGGGATTGGTTTTTCTCCAGGTACGGCAGCTCCACCAACACATGCTGGAGATAAGCAAAAGGTTCAACACCGTTTGCCTTTGCACTTTCCACCAGGGAATACACAATGGCGCTGGCCTCAGCTCCTTTTGTGGTATCGCAAAACAGCCAGTTCTTTCTGCCAAGGGTAAAGGGGCGGATGGCGTTTTCTGCCAGGTTGTTGGAGATCGGCACCTCGCCGTTAGATAGGAATGCTGTGAGCTGCTGCTTTTGGTTCAGACTGTAGCGCACCGCTTCTTCCAGTTTGCTGCCCTTTTCCGGGTGGATTGTTTTTAGCCACGCATAATACTCCTCCAGAAGGGGCAGTTCCTTGTTCTGGCGGTATTCCTGGCGATATTTGGGTTTATAGGCAGCGCATTTCCGCTCCTCCGCAAACAGCTTGTTGCAGTACTGGAACCCAACGGCTGCTTTGCTGGTTTTTACGGTGGTACCGTCCGGCATGGCTTCCCGCCATTTTCTTCTGGCGTGGGCCCAGCAGCCACAGTGCGTCACCTTGGCAACCAGATTATAGCCCTGGTAACCATCTGTCACAAAAGCCCCCTCAAAGCCTTTCAAGAAGGCTTCCGGCCGTTTCCCGCCTTCGGTCGGGTTGGTCCGGACCTGGTGTTACAGCAGCGCTGCACTGGCGTACAGCCACATCCTGGATCGGGAGATTGCGGGCTTCCCGTCTTCCTTCAGCACCTGTACAACGGTCTCGTCCGCGTGGATCACGAAATGGGTCAGAAGCTCCTGCTTCATGTGCCTGTACAGCGGCTTCAGCCAGGTTTGTTCGCACTGGATCACCCAATTGGCCATGGTCGCACGGCTGAGAGAGATCCCCTCTCTGGCCCAGATCTTTTCCTGCCTGGCCAGTGGCAACCCGTCCACATACTATTGCGTCATGATATACGCTACAGTGGAAGGGGATGCCAGGGAATGTTTCAGCAGCGGCACCGGCGGCTTTACGGAAACAATATGCGCAAATCCGGTATCCTTTTCGCAGTGGTCACAAGCATAAGTGACCGTGTAGAAGGCCAGCAGCTTGACTTCCTTCGGGATGATCTGCATTTCGTGGCGCAGAAATTTCTTCCCAATAGGCTTCATCGTTCCGCCGAATTTGCCGCAAAAAAGTTGGTCTTCCGGAAGCTCCAGCTTCCACCACAGCTTGTCATTTTCCGTTTTCAGTTTCAGAATGGTTTCTTCCAATGCAGCCACTTCGGTAGCGGAATATGTGGTTTTCAGCTGCGGTGTAGCCATAACTTTGGTGGCGGGACAAAAAGTGCCCCGTGAATGGGGGTAAAAAAGAGGACCGAATTTCTTCAGTCCTCTTGGCTCCCCCTGTTGGACTCGAACCAACGACACACGGATTAACAGTCCGTCGCTCTACCGACTGAGCTAAGGGGGAATCTTTGTGTTGGCTTTACCTATCTTCCCGGCAAGTCACCCTGCAAGTATTGTCGGCG
>ERZ837487.4410-NODE-4410-length-11049-cov-3.265963_pt1 | contig 11049 bp, 10 predicted proteins | sample MGYA00519911_ERZ837487 | MGnify/ENA primary metagenome ERZ837487 (study PRJEB31850, sample SAMEA3708818) | human gut metagenome | biome: human gut; feature: human-associated habitat; material: faeces | place: China | collected 2014 ...
TATCAATTCTCCACGGATCGGCTGCCAGCTTATTTGGATCATCGAACAGACAAACTGCATACAGCTTCGTATCCTCTTTGATCCATACACCACAAGGAAAATTTGCTGCAGCAATATTCGTATACCCACCACGCTTCAGCTTTTTTTCCACAAATTCGCGCATCAATTTTTGATCCACCCTTATCACCTCGTTGTACTTAACAAAAGTTACAATTCACAGGACACATATTTGAATGAACTGTAACTAGCAAAATTCTGTCAGTCAACTTTATCATTAGAAATAAGATTTGTCAATGTTTTGGCTTTAATATCCAATATGCCATAAATGCTGCTGCCACTGCCGTCACGACTATGAAAATCCCAGCAGCTGCAAGCAGATTTTTATTGATGAGATCTAACAAAAGCAAACGCTTACCTGCTGTAAAAAACACATATCCCAAAATAACCATAATCAATAATATGCCAATAACTGTAACTGACGATTTTTTTTGCTTGCATTTTGTTTTTTCCCTCTTAGGTGAATCTGACATTTGCTGCACATTTTTATATTGTTTTTCCTGCTGTATTTTCTGTTGTTTTTCCTGTTCACTTGCACCAGAATCAGTCTGTTTGGAATCGCTCTGTTTACATTCTTGGTCTGTTATTTGCTTATTAATTTGAGAACTTATCTGCACAGAAGATACTTTAGAATCACAAGAATCATTTGTGGCATTCTCTAACCGATCTTTTATGCACCCAACAATTACACTGATTGATAAATTTTCCCGAAGGCTTTCCTGAAAGAGTCCATATGCCAGTTCTAAGCTTCTTCTATCATCATAATCAATATGATCAATCAAAAATCGACATAATACATTTACAGACTGATGCAACGGCATATGCTGATATGGATAATAGCAAAATCGAATACGTTCTAAGCTTTTCGACACATATATATACTGAGGTTCAAGTAATATTCCTTCTCCGTCTAGCAAATAACGCCCTACCTCTGAAACTGCACTGCAAAACTGCAATAGAAGTGACACCATCTCATCATAGGTGATCTTTCTGGCATCAAGAAATTCCGGTAAGTTTTCTAATGATGTAATCTCATAGCTAAGCGTACTTTTTCCATTCATCTGCTGAACATGTACAGGTAAAAATCCATTGATCCTATTGTTAATCAGCATTGACAACCTATAATCTGATCTGGCTTCCTCGTCTGTCTCTATCATCATATACTGATAATCAAGCCTTCGGCTGTATGATACTTCCATTTGTGCCATTATATCACCCCCTGTAATGAATTTTTATTGCTTTTCGTAAAATGTTCAATCTTCAGCTGATATTTCTTTAGAATCTGACGCTGTTTCTTTATCCCGCTTGATTCCTCTTACCAGTCTGATAAACTCCTCCTGCTTTGATTCATGTACCTGCACTTGTCCTGTAATTTCTGTTGGTGTTCCCCATAAACGCATCAGTGCAAAAAAAGGAAGACGTATTGGTGCCTTATATGTAATCTTAACCATTCCAGGTCCTGCCTTCACCAAAAATGATGGCATATCACAGGCAAATAATTCACCTTCTATATGCGTATTTGCATATTCACAAATTATATCCTTGTTTGCCGTATTCTGCGAGATCCGCCATAAAAGCCCTTTTTCCTGAAGTTCTTCCCAAGAAAAAGCTCCATCTTTCATACTACTGTTTTCTGCCACCAAAAGCATCGCTTTTTGCGCTGTATGCCACGATACTTCCTCTAACACTGCTTTATCATGAGTGAAAAAACCATAATAAATACACATAAAAACAGCCATGAGGACTGTCATCATAATCAAGCTGGCCTCCACAGTAAAGCTTGCTTTTTCCCGAAATAAAAGCTTCTTTTTGATCAGAATAACAATCTTTTTCTTTTCCTGCTTCACAAAAACACCTCTTTCTCGTAAAGCTAACATTCGCAGTCCGGTTTTACTACTTGTTTATAAACGCAGTATATATCAGACAATTGATGCAAATTGAGACAAGCAGCCAAGGAACAAATGGTATTTCTTTTTGGTAAACATGTGTTATAAAAACTCTTTGCATCAACTGTGCACACAGACAAAGAATACTGCCTACAAATAAAATTTCCAGCCCTATTTCCACCCCACAGCCCGCTCCAAGCAAAAATATGCAAAGTACATCACCCATTCCAATGCCTTTACTAAAACGCGCCAAAAGCCACACTATCATCCCTGGAAATAAGCAAAACACTAAATCAAGGATTTCGCATCCACAAAAGAAATTCCAAATCATTGCAATAACTGTACATCCAATCAGCCAGCACACAGATACATTATGAAATAACAAATCAGTTGCCGCTGGAAGCAAAAAGCATAAAATAATAAAAATCCACCTTGCCTGCGTCATGATTTTCCTCCATCATCCTGTTTGGCACAGCGGCTGCAGCAGTGACGATCTGAAACCTCTGAAAGCTTTACTGACTTTACATTTCTTCTTAGCGCCGCACAATTTGGATCTGTGTGAAAACGATTTCCACTTGATGTAATATACACCCAAAAACCACTTCCGCCTTTTTCGCATCTGTCACATGCATAATACTTGCTGCCATCATCACTGCGGTAATTGACTACCTCATTATGACGGATCTGTTTCACAGAAAGCTTCAAATATGAACAGTCCAAACTTGTATGGTACACACTTCCTGTTTCCGTAATATACACAATTTGGTCTTCCTTAGTCTCATCTTCTATCTTATCGCCATCTTGCGATGGTGCTTTATTTCCGCTCCATACACGCTGACACTCCCGCTGTGTAAATAAAAGTGAACCGAAATTTCCCGGAAGAAACGGAACTCTCACGCGATATGTTACGGTAAGATCTAAATTTCCATCATCATCTGGAAAACGAGAGCCAAGTACGGTCAGTCCATCACTTCCTCCTATAATCCATGAACGATCTAAAATTTCTCTTCCCACTGAATACAGAAGCTTTTGTTTTAAATAAACTGCTGTAATTCCACCTTGAACTATCAGCGTGATCACATCCTCTGCTTCTTCACCGCCTACATCTTCTGCCTCATTTGGCTCTTCAAGCAAATAATAATATCCAGCAGCACTTGTAACTGAATCCTTCATTCCCTGCTGAATCCGCGTCTGTATCTGTATAACCTCAAAAAAAGACATAAGCGCCATAATAACACTAAGAAAAATAGGCAGCACTATACTGGCTTCAACAGTCAGCGAACCGTTACATTGCTGGCAGCCGACTGAAAAACAAAATGATCGATACCTGGATTTTTTTTTGAATGCTTTTCTATGATCAACTGCCAGCCTCATGGTACACCACCTTTCTTTTTTTAATTTTAATCTAATACATACGGCTTTGTTCGCACGAAATCTCATATCCAGACCCAGCAAAACAATAAAAAATCGGTGCCGCCTTCATACTTGCCTTAACCTGTACAGCTCCCAAACAATCCGCCATCGAAAAATCAGGATTTTTTTCTCTCATTCTAAGCTGAATGACATCCATTGTATGGTAGCGTCTATCACTTCGACCTTGCGCATACAAAAGAAGGCGTAAGTATTCATCATATGACAGTCCATTATTCTCTTTTGCTGTTAAAAACAAATCTCCATCCAAAAAATCTGCGATCTGTGAAAACTCCAATGTCCAGCTTTCTGAGTTTTTAATAATAGGAATATTGCCTCCGCTTAGCAATGTTCTTACATCAACTATAGCCTCAGCAAATGACCAACCTACAATCATTGTAAACTGCGTCAGCTTAATGGCAGGATATACGCCAGTCCAACCAACAAGAGTAGCTGCCGCTGTCTCTGCCTGAGATGATAAGACAGGATCCTTCCATGCAGAAAATAAATTCAGTCCCTCTCTCATTAAAAGAAGTGAATTTACTGTTGATTTTAAATTTTCCTTATCACTTGTTTTGCCATTTAGTATATATTCTAGCTCATATGCCATTTTATTTGTCTCGCCTGTACTTGTAAAACTGCGGCAATGCTCTAAAAGATATTCTGTAAACAAAAAACTTTCTTCCATTTCACTAATCGCAGAGTGATACCATGTAAAATTTACAGTTCTCCACTTTGATGGAAGATCCTCTGCCTCAATAACATATCCTGATGCAGCCTGATCAAACGGCAGTACAAAATTCAGCCAACCATCTTCCTTGAGCTTTTCTAATTTTTCAAGCCAGCTTTCTTCTATCGCTTCCTCATACTTCTTCTTTTCTTCATTCGTTTTTTCTAAAAACTGCTCATCAAAACTTTCTTGTTCCAGTTCCTGCTGCTCTTTTGCCATTGTCTTCGCATCATCACCCATTTCCAGCTCTTCAAGCTGCTCTTGTACTTTTTCAACCGCAATTCCAAGTGTGCGGTATTTCATAAATTCCAGTACGCTTCTGGCAAATAATTCTCCTTCATTTTCAATGACCGAAACCGTATTTTCAATCTCTGCAGTGCTGCTTGTTCCTCTATATAGATTCCCAGATAAAAGCAAATGGTCTTGTTTTGGATTTGCGTTCATCGTCAAATATTTACTTACAACCTCCTCTATATCTTGATTATTACTTAATTCATTTTCATTTAAAAGCATTAAATCAAATTCATTAAGTAATTCACGATCATACATAGAAAATAATGAATCCATTGCAGAGTCTGTAGCACAGACTAGGCGCTGACGAAGTCCAAATATCCTCGCATGCTCTGTCATCATCATAATAAATCCAATAAATAGTACAAGCAGCAGCGATAAAAATACAGTTATACTGGCTTTCTCATGTAACCTTTTCATCATCCATACAATTCACTTACTGTACTATTTACATGACTAAAAATTCCAGTTACGATAGCGGTAAGCTGTTCTCTAAAAATTACAACAATTGCCAAAAGCACTACAAGAACTAAGATCACCTCAACAGTAGTAACTCCCTTTGTATTATTTCTAAATCTTCTAATTTTCTTCACTGCGCCATCAGTGATACGACAAAAAACCGTATGTTTTTTAATTCCTTCCATCGAAATATACCTCCTTCCGTAATTCTTTATTTTTAATCACTACATACTCATAAATGCAGGTATCATTACTATAGCCATTACTAATCCAAGCAAAAGAAACATCGGAAACAACATTTTGGTTTCCATACGCTCACCATCCTGTATTGCCTGGTTTTTTCTCTGTTCTAACGCCTGTGTCAGTTCTTGATCAAGCTGCTGCTCTAATCCCGATATTCCTTGACGCAAATTCTGTTCAAGGCTGCTTCCTAACTTCAAATAGCAGTGTGCTCTGCACCTCCTTCCAAATGCACCATATGCGGCTGCTTCATTTACACCTGCCTCTATCTGATTTCGGGTAACAAGCATTTCTTCAAACAGATAACGTTGATATCCCTTGCATTTATGCTGTGTTTCTTCATATTCTGCAGTCAAACGATTCCATGCCGTGCGTACATTTAATCCACACTGAATCATCAATCCTAACTCAAACACAAAATTAGGATAATCAGCTATCAGCTGTTTATTTCGATTCTCAAATGCTTCTTTCCTTTTTTGCCTTGCAATTTCATATAAAACAAACGGCAATATTAAAAATAGCGCTGGCATCAGGCGGATCGGCTGTGTTTGCACTGTTTTATAGGTTAACTTCTTTCCTTCTATATTTTCAGGAAGCGTCACTATAGACTTTGTTTTCGTATTATTATTTTCATCCTTTAACTGTTTTGTCAAAAGCATCATATAATACTGCGCATCCTTCTTTGGCATCATCAGTCTCACATCAAGCGTGTAATACTGTTCATACATAGAATAAGATAGCTTTACCTGAAGCTGAGCAGTAACACCTTCTGGAGGGATATCTTGTATTTGAATCACGCCAAAATCATCCAAAAGTTCTGGAGTTAAGCTTTTCCACGCCACACGTATTCCATAAATTGTGGAAGAAACGAGAGAAAGATTAGTCTGAACATTTTCAAGTGATTCATTTTCTCCTAAAATCTGTTCTTTTACTGAATCAAATGCATCATCAAACACAGCCATCATACCTTGTGTCTCTGGTTCTTTTCCATCTACACTTACGTGAATGGTCTGATCTCCCTCTTCTAAACCTTCCACTGTCAAACTATAGTCTTTTGTCTGTCCAAACTCCGGACGCTCTAGCTCTGTTTTTTGTATTTGTGTATCTGGAAGAAATGAAACAGCAATTCCAAGCACACTCGCAAAAAATAAACATATCCAGAAATTTACCATCTGCCTTGCGCCTTGAAGCTGCAGCTTTTTCTTTGCATCCTCTCTTACATATAAGGCTTTTGCCCACTCTCTTTCTTCTTCATTTTGAGCTGGCTGCTTCTTTGATAGCAAATCATAAATCCACAGTCCCATTGGAAATAAAAACCGTAACCATTCTTTTTTGTTTCCCTCACTCAGAATGTTGTCAATTGTTTCCTTTTTATAATTTCGTTTCCATACAGCAATTACTACTAATCCCACCATCAGACAACTAAAAAACAACGCCATGCAGCACACCTCCCTATTATTGCCTTTCAGCAACTTCATTCTTTCTTGTTTTAGTTACAGCATCCTTAATTACAGACTATTCTAGTCTCGTTATCCTCTCAGAAAGAAGATATGCCGTTATATAAATAAAAAGGCACACTGTCATAATCATCTTTCCTGTCATCGTCTTATACATTACACTAAGCAGCTGTGGTGATGTAACAGATAAATATAAAAGGATTCCAACTGGCATCAAATTCATAATCTTTTGTTCTAGCTTTTTCCCTGCAAGCATTGTCTCGATCTGAGACTGCGTCTGCACTTTCAATACAAGCTGACTAGCGATTTTCTGCAAAATAAATGGCATTGATGCACCACTTCTTTTAGCAAGCGCAAAAGCTTTTGCAAATTCTTTTACTTCTTCTATCTCACATGCATCTGCAAACGACAGCCATACCTGCTCAGCAGGTTCTCCCAAACTCATTTTTGTAAGCATTGTCTGCATAACCCGAACCATATAAGCAGTTTCTCCTTCCATCATAGATAGCTGCTCAGAAGCCTCCTGCATTGCATTTTCTGCTGAATGGCCAGTCCTAAATGCACCAGATAACAATTGAATTAATTCTTGAAATTCGCGTCTGATACGCTGTATTTGCTTTTCATGCAGTGATTTTCTAATCCATCGAAAGAAAAAATAAAGAAACGGTAGCATTGAAATAAATCCTATCAAAAAATCATGATAAAAAATATAAGTAAGCCCTAACCAGCCTGCTGCTCCCACAGCTCCATACAAAAGCTTCTCCTTAAAGCCTAATACCTCAGGAAGACAATACAATTCCTGCGCCCTTAAGTTTTTCGCAGTTTTTAAGTGAATGAACCGCCTCGAGTTTTCCTGTGATCTTTCCATCCACAACCCCCGTTTCCTGAAATTGATACAGTACAGACAGTGTTACATTTCCTTTTTCGTCAAGACCAGTAACTTCCTGAATAGAAAGTACCTTTCGGGAACGATCTCGTAAACGCCCCAAATGAATTACAATATCAATTGCCGAGGCAATTTGTCCCCTTATTGCTGCAAGCGGAAGCTCCACTCCCATCAAAACCATTGTCTCAAGACGTGTCATCATATCCTGTGCACTATTGGCATGACCCGTTGAAAGTGAACCATCATGACCAGTATTCATCGCTTGAAGCATATCTAGCGCAGCCGCATCTCGTACCTCTCCGACAACAATACGATCAGGACGAATACGCAGACTATTTCTAATCAAGTCCCGAATTGTCACTTCATATTTTCCTTCCTGGCTTGCATTTCTTGACTCTAATCGAACCAGATTTTGGATATGATATAAACGAAGCTCTGCGGAATCTTCTATCGTGACAACACGCTCCTGATCAGGAATATACTCCGCAAGTGCTCCCAAAAATGTAGTCTTTCCTGAACCGGTTCCTCCTGATATAAATATATTGTAGCGTGCTCGCACCAGATTCGCTAAGAATTGCGCTACATCCTCTGACAATGCACCCCATTTTATTAGTTGGTGCATATCAGGAGGATGCTTTGCAAATCGCCTGATCGTAAGAATCGGACCATTGAGCGCGATTGGAGGAAGAATAATATTTACTCGTGATCCATCCTCAAGGCGAGCATCTGCCATTGGATTTGCCTCATTTACCCGGCGATTTACTTTCGCTACAATTTGCTGAATTACATCCTCTAATTTTTCCTGCGATGAAAATGCCTTAGGAAAACGAACTAACTCACCTTGCTTTTCCACATAAATCTGATCATAACCATTGACCATGATCTCTGTCACTTCCGGGTCATCTAATGCCTCACTTAATACATCCAGCCTTCGAAATGAATCATACAATGCTTGTCTTAGCTGCGTCAAAACCCGCACTGAAAATTGTTTTCTGTACTGCGGCATCATCAAAACCTCATCAATGCTTGCATACAATTCATCATCTGTCAGCTCTCTTGTCATATCAAGCTGCTCCACTACTTGGGTACGCAACAATCCAAAAAGATTTTGCCGTTGTTTTTCATCATCTTCATTACTGTTTCTTTGACCTTTCAGCGAAAACAGCTCCTCATCGCATTTTTTCATTTTATTTACCACTCGCTCTTTATTAAATTGCGCACATAATCTCCTGCTTCTCCCCACAGAGCGTATTCTAACCGTTCCTTCATTGTTCCATTTTGCGCACACTGAGGCAGCGTTACAATCTGCATACGCTGCAAAAGCTCATCACTGCCATTTTTCTCAAGCCAAAGCTCAAAACGTCTTTGCTGATCTTTTGCCAAACGTTCTGAAAGCACTGGCACATACAGCTGAGAACACATCGAAAACATTGAATCTGCAAGCCACAGCTTTGATCCAATATCTAAAACAATCGCTGCGTATTCTGTCTCCTGCGCAATTTTTAAAATCAACTGGCTCCATTCTTCTGGCTGTATTGCACATAGATCCTCTGGACAATTCATTCCGGTAAGCACATCAACTCCATGCCAATGTGATACAAGTACTGGCAATTTTTCCTTTAATTTTTGTCTTTGCCAGTAAAAATAGGCATCTGATAGCGTTCCTTTTTCACCTTGCTCCTCTGATATATTTTCTTCCTCATACCAAAACGGCAATTCATCAAAACCGATATATAAGACTGACCGCTTACGCGCCAGTAACTCCCCAAGCAAAAGAGAAAATGTTGTCTTTCCACATCTTCCTACTGGAGAATACACACCGTATATGGGACACGATTCCTGCATTACTGGACTGTCCCGTTTGTCATGATCACTTATACGCTGCATCAATTGATTTAATAATTGATCCGTAGGCTGATATTTATAAATATGGTTTTCCTTATGATCACGTGCCTGCTCTTTATGTTCAGTTAAATATAAAACATCCTGCGTTTTCACAGACATCTCTCCATACGATTCCAAACTGCTTTCTTCAGAAAGAAGGAGAAGCTGCGGTGTATGCCCCTGCAGATAATCTGACAGCTTATCTGCCTGCGAAAATACCTGCAATTCAAATGGCATATTTTCCTTGCGGTTCACATATTCTGCAAGATTTTTTCCATACGCCTCTTCCTGCTCATACATTGCCACTACCTTTTTCATATGCACACTTTCTCCTTTCTTTTTCACTGGTATTTTTACCACTAAAATTTCATTCATAATAAATTAAAATTTACTGATGAGCACATTTTAACAGATTGATAGTTAAAGTCAATGTTTTTTCTATTTATTTAATAATAAGCATCCGTATTGTATGTATAATACATATTGTGTAAGTTTATATTTTTACTTTTACACAAAAAAAGCCTTTCTACCCTAACATTTTAGAGTAGAAAAGCTTTTTAATTTTACATTATTTTTAATTATATTCTCGAAAAATTGCATCCGATGCAATTTTATATTCTCTCACAGAGTTAGACTTTTTAATCTGTTTCAATAGCTTAGGCGATGCCTGGATACCATTTCCCAGATAAACCCATAACTCTTTCATCTTAAATAAAACATTGCGATCTCCTGACATCTCCTCACAATATCCGTCTAAAATCGCATCATGAAATTTCTTCAATCGCTCAGATGACAGCGTTTTCTCCACGTTCCTTTTTTCGCTAACGCCTTCTTCCATTTCATGATTAATCTCTTCTGCAAGAGCAGGATTCATAAGTAAACCACGACCTAGCATAACACCTTTTGTCTGTATCCCAAGACCACCCTTTATTTCATTCCACTTATCCACAAAATGAATATCTCCATTATAAAAAATTGGGGATAAACTATGCTCTTTTGCATACTGATAAGCATCCATATGAGGATAACCTTTATAAAAATCCTGTAACAAACGAGGATGAATAATCAAATGATCAATTGGGAACTTGTTAAACAGTGTTAATAACTGTGGCCACTCCTCCTCTGATGAAATGCCAATCCTTGTTTTTACAGAAATCTTCATTCTCGTTTTTGAATATATCTGATCCAAAAATTTGCTCAACTCTTCTGGATATGCTAAAAAACCTGCCCCACGTCCTTTTGCAGTTACTGTCCCAGACGGACATCCTAAATTGAGATTCACCTCTCGATATCCGTATTCATACAATTGCTTTTCAATTTCCAAGAAGTCATCAGCACGATTGGTCAGAATTTGCGGAATTACATGCATTCCCTCATTATGTTCTGGCAACACATCATGGCGTTCACGACTTCCTAATTTCTTATTTGAAATAAATGGCGTATAGTAGGTATCAAGCGGTGCAAAATATGCATGATGCGCCCTACGATAGACATAACCTGTCAATCCTTCCATAGGTGCCATTGAAATCTGATACTTCATGAAATTTATCTCCTTCTTACTTTTATTTAGGTTCACGGGACGCCCATTCAAAAAACCCACACTCCGTGCTCTCGCTGCTTCGCAGCTTCGTTTTGTTCTTTGAAGTGGACTGGTAAACAAAAAAGCTATCACTTTTCAGTGATAGCTAAGCAAATAGCGGAAGGGAGATTTGAACTCTCGACACCACGGGTATGAACCGTGTGCTCTAG
>ERZ837487.4416-NODE-4416-length-11035-cov-4.357468_pt1 | contig 11035 bp, 9 predicted proteins | sample MGYA00519911_ERZ837487 | MGnify/ENA primary metagenome ERZ837487 (study PRJEB31850, sample SAMEA3708818) | human gut metagenome | biome: human gut; feature: human-associated habitat; material: faeces | place: China | collected 2014 ...
GCGGATCTCCCGCTCCACGAACTTGGCGCAGTCGTCCACGATCCAGCGGATGGGGGCATCCTGCAGGCCGGAGACCCGGGCGTTTTCCTTGGCCCAGGCCACCATGCCCTTGGCGGCGTCCACATGGCAGACGCTGGCCCCGGCGGCGGCGCAGGCCACCGTGGCCCCGCCGGTATAGGCGAACAGGTTCAGCACCCGGATGGGGCGGCCCGCCCGGCGAATCTGGTCCATGGCAAAGTCCCAGTTGGCGGCCTGCTCCGGGAACAGGCCCGTGTGCTTGAAGTTCATGGGCTTGACCTGGAAGCGGAGGTTTTTATAGGCGATGGGCCAGTTCTCCGGCAGCTTGTTTTTGTCCCAGTGGCCGCCGCCGGTGCTGGAGCGGCTGTAGCGGGCGTTGGCCGTGCGCCAGCCCCGGTTCTTCCGGTCCGACTCCCAGATGGCCTGGGGGTCCGGCCGCACCAGAATCTGGTCGCCCCAGCGCTCCAGCTTTTCTCCGCCGCCGCAGTCCAGCAGCTCATAATCCTTCCAGCCATCCGCGATCCACATAATGGGTATACCTCCGCACATTAAATCAACCCATTATACAATAGACCCGTCCCAGCGTCAAGTGCGGCTTTGGGGCGCAAATTGTGAAAAAATTGTGACCGGAAGCGGGCGGAACCCTTGACAACGGCCGGATCTGTGGTAAAATACAGAACGTCAAAGGCAATGACGAGAAGAATCTGCCGCGGAGTGCGCCGCAAGCGAGGCGGGAAAGGGTGCGAGCCCGCCGGGCCACAGGGCAGAGGGCCGTCTCCGAGCCGGCGGCGACGAGCCGCACGCCCCATCCCCGTTACCGGATGACTGAGACGACGGCTGCGGCCGTTAATTAGGGTGGTACCGTGAAGCATCGCTTCGCCCCTATGTGGGGCGGGGCGTTTTTGTTTATCAGGAGGCGATTATGGAGCGGCGTATAATTGATATGGAGAAGGACCCGCGGCGGGAGCAGTTTCAGCTGTTCAGCGGGTATTCCTTCCCCTATGCCGGGGTAACGGTGCAGCTGGATGTGACGGCCCTGGAGCTGCGGCTGCGGGCGGAGCACAAGCCTATCTTCCTGACCATGCTGTATGTCATTCACCGGGCGGTGAACCGGGTGCCGGAGCTGCGGCGGCGCATTGAGGACGGCCAGGTGGTAGAGTATGACGAGTGCCCGGTATCCTTCACCGAGATGAAGCCGGACGGCAGCTATGCCTATTGCCGTCTGGAGACGGCCCGGGTGCCCTATGAGGACTACATCGCCATGGGACGCGTGCAGCAGGCGGCGGCCCGGCAGGGCGGCACCATCGAAACGGACCGCCGGGCGGAAAGCCCCAGCATCTTTGCCTCCTGCCTGCCGTGGCTGAACTACACGTCCCTGACCCACCCGGCCTGCACTCCGGCGGACAGCAACGTCCGGGTCAGCTGGGGGCAGCTGTTCATGCGCTGTGGCATGACCCAGCTGTCTGTATCCATCCAGGCCCACCACGCCCTGGCGGACGGATGGCACATTGCCCGCTTTTACCGGGCTTTGGAGGAAGAGATCGCCGCCCTGTGCCCCACGAAAGATAATCAATAAAAACAATTTGAGATAAAGGAGTAATGAACCATGTCCCATCCCTATCACGGCCTGAACGAGCTGCGGGAAATGTTCCTGAAGTTCTTTGAAACCAAAGGCCACCTGCGTCTGCCCAGCTTTTCCCTGGTGCCTCAGAACGACAAGTCCATCCTGCTGATCAACGCCGGTATGACCCCCATGAAGCCCTGGTTCAAGGGCGAGGAGGAGCCCCCCTGCCACCGGGTGTGCACCTGTCAGAAGTGCATCCGCACCGGCGATATCGACAACGTGGGCAAAACCGCCCGCCACGGCACCTACTTCGAGATGCTGGGCAACTTCTCCTTCGGCGACTATTTCAAGCACGAGGCCATTGCCTGGAGCTGGGAATTTCTGACCAGCCCCCAGTGGGTGGGCCTGGAGGCCGACCGGCTGTATCCCTCCATCTATCTGGACGACGACGAGGCCTTCGACATCTGGAACAAGGAGATCGGCATCCCCAAGGAGCGGATCTTCCGCTTCGGCAAGGAGGACAACTTCTGGGAACACGGCTCCGGCCCCTGCGGCCCCTGCTCCGAGATCTATTATGACCGCGGGCCGGAGTTCGGCTGCGGCAAGCCCGGGTGCACCGTGGGCTGCGACTGCGACCGGTACATTGAGATCTGGAACAACGTGTTCTCCCAGTTTGACAACGACGGACAGGGCCACTATACCGAGCTGAAGCAGAAGAACATCGACACCGGCATGGGTCTGGAGCGTCTGGCCTGCGTGTGCCAGAATGTGGAGAGCCTGTTCGACGTGGACACCGTGATGAACATCACCCACAAGGTGTCTGAGCTCACCGGGGCCCACTACGGCGAGACGGAGAAGCGGGACGTGTCCCTGCGGGTCATCACCGATCACATCCGCTCTGCCACGTTTATGATCTGCGACGGTATCCTCCCCTCCAACGAGGGCAGGGGCTATGTGCTGCGGCGGCTGCTGCGCCGGGCCGCCCGCCACGGGAAGCTCCTGGGCGTCAATGAGCCGTTCCTGTATCAGGTGGTGGATACCGTGATCCATGAAAACCAGGGACAGTATCCCGACCTGCGGGAAAAGCAGACGTATATCACCAAGGTCATCCGCACCGAGGAGGAGAATTTCGGCCGCACCATCGACGGCGGCATGAAGATCTTCTCCGACCTGCTGGCGGAGCATCAGGCCAAGGGGGAGAAGATTTTCTCCGGCGCCGACGCCTTCCGCCTGTATGACACCTTCGGCTTCCCCATCGACCTGACGGCGGAAATGGTGGCCGAGCAGGGCATGACCGTGGACGAGGAGAGCTTCCGCCAGCTGATGCAGGAGCAGAAGCAGCGGGCCCGCGAGGCCCGGAAGGCCCTGGGCGACCTGGGCTGGGCCGGTGTGGAGTTCGGCAAGGACATCCCCGCCACGGAGTTCGTGGGCTATGACCACGACGAGTTCGACGCCACGGTGGTGGCCCTGGTGGCCGAGGACGAGCTGCGGGGCGAGATCCCCGCCGGGTCCGACGCCGTGGTGGTGCTGGACAAGTCTCCCTTCTATGCGGAGATGGGCGGCCAGGCGGCCGACCACGGCACCATCAGCGCAGACGGCATTCTGTTCACCGTGTCCGACGTGCAGAAGAACAAGGGCGGCAAGTTCATGCACTATGGCCGCCTGACGGAGGGCACCCTCCATGTGGGCGACACCGTCCACGCCGCCATTGATACCGAGCGCCGCAAGGCCATCCGCCGGGCCCACAGCACCACCCACCTGCTGGATGCGGCCCTGAAGAAGGTGCTGGGCGAGCATGTGCACCAGGCGGGCTCCCTGGTGGAGCCGGACCGTCTGCGCTTCGACTTCACTCACTTCGAGGCCATCACCCCGGACCAGCTGCATCAGGTGGAGGAGCTGGTCAATGACGCCATTCTGGAGGGCTATCCCGTGGTGACGGAGGTCCTGCCCATCGAGGAGGCCAAGAAAAAGGGCGCCGTGGCCATGTTCGGCGAAAAGTACGGCGACACCGTCCGCGTGGTGGAGATGGGTGATGTGTCCATCGAGTTCTGCGGCGGCACCCATGTGGACAACACCGCCAAGGCCGGCCCCTTCCGGGTGAAGTCCGAGACCAGCGTGGCCTCCGGCGTGCGCCGGATCGAGGCCACCTGCGGCAAGCTGAGCCTGCAGGGCATGGAGCGCAGCCAGGGCGTTCTGCACAAGGCGGCGCAGTTCCTGAAAACCGCACCTGCCGGACTGCTGGAGCGCATGGAGCAGCAGGCCAACGAGATGAAGCAGCTGCGCCAGGCACTGGATAAGCTGAAGGCCGAGGCGTCCCTGGGCGAGGCCAAGCAGTTCCTGGCCTCCGCCAAAACCGTGAAGGGCCTGCACGTGATCACCACCACCCGCACCGGCATGGACACCGCCGCCATGCGCACCATGGGCGACTTCCTGCGGGATAAGGACCCCAGCGTTGTGGCGGTCATCGCCAGCATCAACGGCGAAAAGGTATCCTTCCTGGCCGTGTGCGGCAAGGAGGCCGTGGCCCGGGGCATCAAGGCCGGCGACCTGGTCCGGGCCGTGTCCGCCGTGTGCGGCGGCAAGGGCGGAGGCAAGCCAGATTCCGCTATGGGCGGCGGCACCGAATTGCTGAAGGTGGACGACGCCCTGGCTTCCGTGGACGATTTTGTGTCGGAAAAGCTCTCCTGAAGCCGGGAGAGTGGAAATAACGAAAGGAGCATGACTATGCGAGACGACAACTGCCTGTTCTGCAAAATTGTCGGCGGGGATATCCCCTCCAACAAGCTGTATGAAGACGAGCTGTGCTACGCCTTTTACGACATCGCACCTCAGGCCCCCACGCACTTCCTGGTGATCCCCAAGGAGCACATCGGCTCCGTGGCGGAGGTAAACGGCGGCAACAGCGCCGTGGTGGCCCACATCTTCGAGGTCATCGCCCGGCTGTGCCGGGAGCAGGGGCTGGAGAGCTATCGCGTGGTGTCCAACATCGGCGAGCAGGCTGGTCAGAGCGTGCATCACCTGCACTTCCATGTGCTGTCCGGCCGGGATATGACCTGGCCTCCGGGCTAAGGGACATGAAAAAGGCCTGTATCCTGCTGGCCAGTCCCCGGAAGCAGGGCAACACCGCCGCGCTGACGGCGCCCTTTGCGGCGGAGCTGGAAAAGCTGGGCTGGTCCTGCCGGACGGTCTGGCTATATGACCTGGAGGTCCGGCCCTGCCGGGCCTGCCGGGTGTGCCAGCAGGATTGGACGGTGTTCGGCTGCCCCCAGAACGACGACATGCAGGAGATTTTCAACAGCGTGCTGGCCTGCGACCTGTTGGTGCTGGCCACGCCCATCTACTCCTGGTACTGCACCCCGCCCATGAAGGCGGTCCTGGACCGGCTGGTATACGGAATGAACAAGTATTACGGCCGGGAGAAGGGGCCGTCCCTGTGGGAGGGCAAGCCCGTGGCCCTGATCGCCACCTGCGGCTATCCCGTGGAAAAGGGCGCGGACCTTTGGGAGGCCGGGATGCAGCGTTACTGCAAGCACTCCCGTCTGCGGCTGCTGGGTATGCTGGCCCAGCGGCACCGGGGCTATGACACGGTGTTCATGGACCCGGAAAAGGCCCGCTTGGCGGCGGAATTTGCCCGGAAGGTAAACGAAAGCATCTGAATACGCACAAACGCCGGGCCCCGATGGGGTCCGGCGTTTTGTTTTATTCTGCCAGCGGCAGGCGGACGATGAAGGTGCTCCCCTCCCCTATCCGGCTATCCACGGTGACGGAGCCGCCGTGGAGCCGGGCCGCCTGCTGCACCATGAACAGGCCCAGGCCGCTGCCGTCCTTGCCCCGGGCGGCGTCCACCTGGTAAAAGCGCTGGAAGATGCGCTCCCGGTCCTACGGGGCGATGCCGCTGCCGTCGTCCCGGACGGACAGCACGGCCCATTGGCCCTCCCGGCGCAGATCCACCCACACATGGCCGTTGGGCTTCCCATAGCGATAGGCGTTGGAGATCAGGTTCGTCAGCAGCCGGGACAGCCAGGTCACGTCCCCGTTTACCAGCAGGTCCGGCTGGGTATGCACCGCCAGCGTGGTGCCCTCCGGGGCCAGATGGGCCTGCTCCTCACAGAGGACCTCCACCAGCTGGCTCAGGTCCGCCGTTTCCAGCTGGAGCTTCTGCGTACCCTGCTCCAGCCGGGTGATGTGCAGCAGCTGACCGATGAGCCGGGACATCTGCTGCCCCTGGCGGCGGATCACGTCCACGGATTGGCGATAGTCCTCCTCCGTGGGCTGGCCGTGGTCCAGACTGTCGCACTCGGCCAGGATCACCGCCACCGGCGTCCGCAGCTCGTGGGAGGCGTCGGAGGTAAATTGACGCTCCACCTCGAAAGACCGCTCCAGCCGGTCGGCGTTGCGGGTCACCACGGACACCACCTGGGCCGCCGGGGGTTTGGTGACCTGATTGCGGTTCATGAGCATCACGAGCACCAGCATCAGGGAGGAAATGACCACCATCACCACGGTGAACCAGATGGTCATGCGGACCTTGATGGAGATATGTCTCATACGCCCTCCTTCAGCACTCAGCCCATGCCCCGGACCGTGTGCAGCAGCTTTTTCTCGTGGCCGCCGTCCAGCTTTTTGCGCAGATAGCTGATGTATACGTCCACCACGTTGGTGCCTCCGGCGTAGTCATAGTTCCAGAGGTTGTTTTCGATCTGCTCCCGGGAGAGGATGATGCCCTTGTTGCGGATCAGATACTCCAGCAGGGCGTATTCCCGGGCGGAGCGGCGCAGCTGGGGCTGATCCTCGGCAAACAGAAGGTGCATAGGGGGATCCCTCCTCTTTTATAAAGCATGGCGGCGCCGCCCGCAGGATGGGATAGGCGGCGTCGCCGGGTCTCGGTATCAGCGCAACAGATTTTGGCCGGTTTTTCAAGAGGCCAGCCGGAGAATGGTGGCAACATCCGCCACACCCCGGTACTTCTCCACCAGGTACTGCTCGATGTAGGCAGCCTCGGCGGCGGTCTGCAGACCGTCATACTCCTCCAGGGGGCGCTGGAGCATCACCCGCAGGTCGATGCCGTTCTCGGTGACCCGGCGCTCCAGGATCAGGCCCTCAGCCAGGCGGCGGGTGGTGATGGTGTCGATATGATTACGGATGGTCTTTTTCATGAGTTGTTCCTCCTTGATATTCTGTGTTCCGGGGTGTCGTTCCCCTTCGTTCTGGTGCTATCTTACGGCGGAAATATTAGAGGAACATTAATGCTTTTTAAATTAATTATAAACTGCCGGGCAGAAAAACGGGGGCCTCCTGAATGGGAGGCCCCCGGGGCTGGTTGATTGATTTTACACAGAGAACAGGATGTCGGCGTAGGTGGGATAGGGCCAGTATTCCGCGGCGGTCAGGGATTCCAGCCGGTCGATGGACTGGCGGGCCTCCTCCATGCGGCGGCCGATCTCCTCCCGGTAGTACCGGGCGGCCTCGATGCCGCCTTCGGCGTCGGGGGCCTGGTCCATAGCCTGCTCCATGGCCGTCATGGTGTCGTACAGGCTGGCGGTCAGGCCGGAGAGCTTGGACAGCAGGTCCTCCTCCACTCGGCAGGGGACCACCAGCTCCCGCTTGCGCAGGATGGCCTGGGTCAGGTCCGCCGTGTAGCGGTTCACCGCCGGGAGAATGCCCCGCATGACCATATCCCGCAGGGTAGCCGCCTCGATGGACGTGACCTTGCAGTAATTCTCCAGGTGAATCTCGTACCGGGCCCGCATCTCCGTCTCGCTGAGGATGTTGTGGCCGGAGAACAGGCGGATGTTCTTGGGGTCGATATAGGCGGGCATACAGTCCACGGTGTCCCGCAGGTTGCTGAGGCCCCGGCGCTGGGCCTCCCGGACCCAGTCCTCGCCGTAGCCGTTGCCGTCGAAGATGATACGCTGGTGGGCCTTGAAGGTGTCATGCAGCAGGTTCTGCAGGTCCGCCCGGAAGTCGTTGGACTGCTCCAGAATGTCCGCGAACTCCTCCAGCTCCTGGGCCATGATGGTGTTGAGCACCACGTTGGGGCTGGCGATGGACTGGGAGGAGCCCAGCATACGGAACTCGAACTTGTTGCCGGTGAAGGCCAGGGGCGAGGTGCGGTTGCGGTCCGTGGTGTCCTGGGGAATCTCCGGCAGGGTGTCTACGCCGATCTCCAGCTTCCGCTTGGCCTTGTCCACATACGCCTGGCCGTTGATGATGGAATCCAGGATGGCCGTCAGCTCATCGCCCAGGAACACGGAGATGATGGCCGGAGGGGCCTCGTTGCCGCCCAGCCGGTGGTCGTTGCCGGGGTAGGACACGCAGCAGCGCAGCATATCCTGATATTCGTCCACGCCCTTGATAAACGCCGCCAGGAACAGCAGGAACTGGGCGTTCTGGCTGGGGGTCTTGCCGGGTTTGAGCAGATTCTCGCCGGTGTCCGTGGCCAGGGACCAGTTGTCATGCTTGCCGCTGCCGTTGATGCCGGCAAAGGGCTTCTCGTGCAGCAGGCACACCAGACCGTGGCGGTCGGCCACCTTCTTCAGAAACTCCATGGTCAGCTGGTTGTGGTCGCAGGTGCTGTTGGCATCGGAATACACCTGGGCCACCTCGTGCTGGGCGGGAGCCACCTCGTTGTGCTCCGTCTTGGCGGGAACGCCCACCTTCCACAGCTCCTGATCCAGCTCGTGCATGAATTCCGCCACCCGGGGCTTGATGGCGCCGTAATAGTGGTCGTCCAGCTCCTGACCCTTGGGGGGCTTGGCGCCGAACAGGGTCCGGCCGCAGAGGACCAGGTCCTCCCGGCGGCGGTACATCTCCTTGTCGATGAGGAAATACTCCTGCTCCGGGCCTACCTGGGCGGTGACGTGCTGGGCCTGGGTGTTGCCGAACAGCCGCAGGATGCGGATGCTCTGGGTGTCCAGCAGCTTCATGGAACGCAGCAGGGGGGTCTTTTTGTCCAGAGTCTCGCCGCCGTAGGAACAGAAAATGGTGGGGATATACAGGGTCTTGTCCTTCACAAAGGCGTAGGACGTGGGGTCCCAGGCGGTGTAGCCCCGGGCCTCGAAGGTGGCCCGCAGGCCGCCGGAGGGGAAGCTGGAGGCGTCCGCCTCGCCCCGGGACAGCTCCTTGCCGGACAGCTCCATCAGCACGCCGGTGGGCCCCTGGGGGGCGATGAAGCTGTCGTGCTTCTCGGCGGTGAAGCCGGTCATGGGCTGGAACCAGTGGGTATAGTGGGTGGCCCCCTTTTCAATGGCCCATTCCTTCATGGCGGCGGCAATCTCGTCGGCGATGGAGCGGTCCAATGACGTTCCCTGCACCAGGCACTGCTGCCAAGCATCGTAGATGTGGGCCGGCAGACGCTGTCGCATCTGCTCCTGTGTGAACACCATGCTTCCGAACAGTTCAGGGATACTTGTGACTTTTTCGTTCATTGTAAGGCTCCTTTCGCCGCACTTGCGGTCTGTAGTTTTATCTTTCTGCGGGCACCGCCCGCAGGAACAGCATCAGATATACCGCGCCAGCGCCTCCATAACAACGGGGGTGACATACGCTTCGATGGCGGCCGCCGCCATCAGCAGGGGCGTGATGTGCATCACCAGCAGCCGCACCAGATTCAGCACTGCGGGGCCCACCAGGCCCTTCTCGTTGCGGCGCACATAGCGCACCAGGGTCCGGCACAGGTACAGGCCCCCGGCCATGGCCAGAAACAGGGCCGGCAGCTCGAAAACGCCGTGGGGCAGCGTCCCCGCGCCGTAGTACCACAGGGGCAGACCCAGCTGCACATAGTACGAGGCAAAGCCGCCGAACATCATGGCGTTGATGCCCAGGGACACCGCAGGCAGATACAGAAACGGGATGAATCCATAGCCCATGGCCAGGACGCAGGCCTGGAGATTGTTGAGAAACAGCCCCAGAGCGCTGAAATTCCCTTCCGCGTCCACGATGCCCCGGTCCGCGATCTGCTCCCGGAACAGCTCAATCAGCCGCTCAATGGGGGCGGGATAGCGCAGGGTCACCAGATAGCTGACCACCATGACCACGGCAAAGGCCAGGGCCGTCATGCCGAAGGCACGGCCGAAGCCGTCCCGGTAAAACCCGTGCAGCTGCTGCCGCTGCCGCGCCAGCCATTTCAGCATGCAGTCAGCATGGAGAGCCCCTGGCGAAGCCTGCGCAGGGTCTCCTCCCGGCCCAGAATGCGGCAGATCTCCACCGCGCCGCCGGGGGTCACCAGCTTGCCCGCCGCCGCAATGCGCACGGGCCACATGAGGGTGGCGTTCTTCACCTCCAGGGACGCGGCCAGATTCACCAGGCCGTCATGGATGCTCTCGTCGGTCCAGTCCGGCAGGGCCTCCAGCATGGGAATGGCGGCCTCCAGCATCCGGGCGCACACCTCGGGGTTGGTCTTGGACTTTTTGTTGGTATAGAAATCCACCGGGTACTCCGGCAGGGCGTCGAAGAAGTCCACCTTCTCGGGAATCTCCGTCAGCCGCTCGCACCGGGCCTGGAGCAGGGCGGCAATGGCTGCCGGGTCATAGGCAGGATTCTGGACGCTCTGGCGGATGTAGGGCTCCGCCGCCCTGGCAAAGGCCGCAGGCTCCATGCTCCGCAGATACACAGCGTTGAAGTGGTCCAGCTTGGCCCGGTCGAAAATGGCCGGGGACTTGGAGATACCGGTGATGTCGAAGGCCCGGGTCAGGCCCTCCAGGTCGAAGATCTCCTGCTCCGCCAGGTCGCCCTTGGGGCTCCAGCCCAGCAGGGCCACATAATTGAGGATGGCCTCCGTCAGATAGCCCTGGGCCTTCAGGTCCTCATAGGAGGGGTCCCCATGGCGCTTGGACATCTTGTTCTGGGCGTCCCGCATCACCGGGGAGCAGTGCACATAGGTGGGCACCTCCCAGCCGAAGGCGTGATACAGCAGGTCATACTTGGGGGCCGAGGACAGGTACTCACTGCCCCGGACCACATGGGTGATGCCCATGAGATGGTCGTCGATGACGTTGGCGAAGTTATAGGTGGGCAGGCCGTCCCGCTTCATCAGCACCTGGTCGTCCAGGGTGCTGTTTTCCACGGTGATGTCGCCGAAAATGGCATCATGGAAGGTGGTGACGCCCTCCGCCGGAATGCGCTGACGGATGACATAGGGCTCCCCGGCGGCTACCCGGCGCTCCGCCTCCTCCAGAGGCAGGTCCCGGCAGGGGTCCGCCGCCCGGTCAAAGTCGCCGGAGTCCTCCTCGGACTCGGTCTTTTCGCAGAAGCAGTAGTACGCGCCGCCCTTTTCCACCAGCAGACGGGCATACTTTCCATAGGTGTCCCGCCGCTGGGACTGGATATACGGGGCCACGGGGCCGCCCACGTCGGGGCCCTCGTCATGGGTCAGGCCGCACTCGGCCATGGTGCGGTAGATCACGTCCACCGCGCCGTCCACATAGCGGCCCTGGTCCGTGTCCTCAATGCGCA
>ERZ837487.4417-NODE-4417-length-11032-cov-3.419605_pt1 | contig 11032 bp, 7 predicted proteins | sample MGYA00519911_ERZ837487 | MGnify/ENA primary metagenome ERZ837487 (study PRJEB31850, sample SAMEA3708818) | human gut metagenome | biome: human gut; feature: human-associated habitat; material: faeces | place: China | collected 2014 ...
ATTATAAAATATAGAAAGGAATTTCATATTATGGCAAATCCAATTGTAACGATCACTATGGAAAATGGTGATGTAATGAAAGCAGAATTATATCCGGAGATCGCTCCGATCACTGTTGAGAACTTTGTAAATCTTGTAAAAGACGGTTTCTATGATGGTTTAACTTTCCATCGTATCATCAACGGATTTATGATCCAGGGTGGATGCCCATTAGGTACAGGAACAGGCGGTCCTGGACATACGATCAAAGGAGAGTTCAGCCAGAACGGTGTGATCAACAACTTAAAACACACTCCTGGTGTTTTATCCATGGCTCGTTCTATGATGCCTGATTCTGCCGGATCACAGTTCTTTATCATGCACAAAGCTGCTCCACATTTAGATGGACAGTACGCAGCATTTGGTAAGATCATCGAAGGAATGGATGTTGTAAATAAGATCGCTGAAGTTGCAACAGATTATTCCGATAAACCATTAGAACCACAAGTTATGAAGACTGTAACTGTGGAAGAATAGTCAACTATATCCTTACAGCACAGAGCCGGACCATCAATCTTCATTTGTATCCGGCTCTTAATTTTTATAAATATTTAGATGGGGAATGATAATATGAGTGAAAACAACAAACTAATCTTTCTGGATGTCGATGCGACTTTGTACAGTAAAGAACAGCGTCTGGTTCCAGAATCTACGATCAAAGCAATCCATGAAGCACAAGAAAATGGTCATAAAGTCCTGATCAACACTGGACGACCTCTTGTTTATTTTGAAAAAGAGATTCTCGATATTGGCTGCGACGGTTATCTTTGTTCTAACGGAGTTCACATCCTTCTTGATGGCGAAACGATCTATCACAAAACAGTTCCTAAAACAGTGGTCGAACAGATCAAACGGATTTGCGAAGAAAACAATATCTATGGAACCTTTGAAGGGGAAAAATGTTCTTATTTCCGCGATCATAACGTTGACTTTCATCCACATTATGGATTTATGATCACTGCTTTTGACCTTGCTCCTTATATGGCGCATGAGTTTACATGGGATCATGTTGAAAATCCTGATAAAGGGACTGGTCTTACATATGTCGCTGATCATCTCAATATCTCTACAGATGACTGCTACGCATTTGGAGATAGTAATAACGATATCTCCATGTTTAAAGCTGCTGGCCATGGAATTGCTATGGGAAATGCCTGTGATGAGTTAAAAGAAATTGCAGAATATGTTACAGATTCCGTAAACGATGACGGGATTTATCATGCATTTGAACATTATCATTTGATTTAATATAAGAGGGGTATTGCAAGTTTTTGTTACTACTTTTGCAATTTAGAAGAAAAGCAGCTAGAAATCTTAAATTTTGATTTCTAACTGCTTTTTCTTTCAATAAATATCAGAGATTACTTTACTATTTAATTTTAATTGTAACCGTCTTGCTCTTTCCGCTTCCATCCACTGCTCTTGCTGTGATCTTCACGGATTTTTTCTTTCCAGCTTTGTATGTTGTTACAGTTCCTTTGGAAGAAACTTTCGCATATTTTGTATTGCTGCTTGACCATTTTAAAGTTCTATTTGCCCCTGAAGATGCACTTGTTTTTCCTTTCAGATATAACTTCTTACCAGCTTTTACTGATTTAACTCCAGAAATGTAGACTTTCTTTACAATACCTTTCTTGACATAGATCTTATATGATGCTTTCTTACCACTTCCGTCTTTGGCTGTCGCTGTGATCGTTACTGTTTTTCCACCCATTTTCTTCTTCGTTGTAACGACACCGCTGCTGCTGACTGTTGCAACTTTGGTATTGCTTGATTTCCATGTAACACCTTTATTGTATGCGTTGGATGGTGTTACGGTCGCCTTTAATGTTACTTTCTTACCAGTTGCGATCTTGTTAGATGTTGTTGTTGTGATCGTAATCTTGCTGACTTTGATATTTTCTACTGTTACGATGCAGTACATTACATTTCCGTCAGATGTTATTGCCGTAATAATTGCTTTTCCTGCAGCCTTAGCTGTTAATTTACCTGCTGCATCAACTGTTACAACTGCTTCGTTAGAAGATGTCCATTTTACTGTTCCGATTGAAGCTGTTGCATAATCTGGTAAATATGTGATCTTCAGCTGTTCTGTCTTGCCTGGATTTAATGTTACAAATGTTTTGTTTAATACAACCGCCTGTGTAGGAATCTTACCTGTTTCGTCTGTTGTGTAAACTTTGATCGTTTTTGTTGTTGTTCCAGCTTTTAATGTCAGTGTTGCCATCTGACCTTTTGTTCCGGCTTTGATCTTATCTCCTGTAATGGATACTGCTGCCAGATTAGATGATGTGATCGTGCATGCTTCTTTGCTATCTACGAATACACCTTTTGTAAACTGCTGTATTGTTAATTCCTGTCCTTCTTTTAGATACAGGCTGTCGCTTAAGAATGACATTCTTGTCGCTGTGCTTGCTGTTGTTGGCAGATATAATGATTCTAACTGTGCTTTCAGATCATTTAATGCTGTAAAATCTGTCACAGATGTTCCTCTTAGATAGAGTGTTTTTAATTGTTTTAAATTCTTTACGAAACTGATATCTGTGATGTTTTTGTTGTTTTCGAGATCGATCTTTTTGCAATTGACTGCTTCAGATAAACCTGCTAAATCTGCATTCGTCAGATCTTTATTTTCTAAATTAATAGATTTTACATTTTTGATCTCTTCTGTTGAGATCATTCCATCGTTATTTGCATCTGCCTTTTCTTTTTTTCCATCTTTATCTGCATCTGTCTCTAATGCATCGTATACTTTGTAACTTGTCAGTGGAATGATATCTTTTCCTACGGCTGCTACCTGAATCTCAATCGTTGCTGTATATGTCTTTCCTGCTCTTGCTACTACCGCTTCTACCGTTGCTTTTCCTGCTGCTTTTGGTTCCAGATAGTATGTCTTTGTTCCATCCTGCGCTGTTTCTGTGCGGATATTTAAGATCTTTGTATCTTTTGATGTGATCGTTACTACATCATCTTTTTCCAGATTATTTAACTTGATCTGTTTCTTAAATGCTCCTACACTTACATTTGGATCATTTTTATCAAACTCTGGTGTTGTTGCACTTTTGGCTGTCACATTTACTGGAATTGTTGCAGATACTGTTGGTGTTGTTGTACTCTCAACTTTTAAATTCGTCGTTCCTGCTTCTGCTGTATCCACTGCTTCCAGACTTATGGATCCATCTGACTGAACCTGGATTGATTTTAATTTTGCTGTTGTTCCTGCTGCTACTTCCTCAGAATACTTAACATCTTTGCATCCTTTTAAAATTCCTTTTGGAAGGATAGGATCATTTGTTTTGGCTCCTTTTTCTACTGTGATCGGATCTTTCTTGATCAACGCAATTCTGTCTGCTGTGGAAACCTTTGTACCTTCCAGATTGATTTCCTTTAGATTCGTCATAGATTTTAATGCATCAATCTTACTTACATTTGTATTCTTGCTTAAATCTAATTTTTCACAACCAGTTGCATACTGAAGATATGCTACTTCTGCATCTGTCAGACCTTTATCAGAAAGATTGATCTCTGTCTTCGCTGCTAAGTCTGCTTTAGTAAGTTCACCTTCTTCCTTTCCACTAAATACCTGATACATTGTTTGTGAGGTAAATGGAATAACATTATCATCTTTGCTTAAATTAAATTCAAGCTGAGCACTTACTCCATCTAATGGCTTTTTATTCTTTTCAAATGTTGCTATTACAGTAACTTTTCCGCTGTCTTTTAATGCAATCGGCATATACTTCACAACTTCTGTTCCATCTGCTTGTTTGAAAGTCTTTTGTTCAATCTTTAATGCTTTTTCATCAGAAATATTGAAGTTGACTTTATCGAAATCTTTTGCCTGCGTTCCCTGGAATTCATAATACTTGAAATTTCCTACTGTTACATTCTGGGATTCTGCCGCAAAGGAAATTCCACTTGTAACTGTTGGTGTGGTTGTACCTTCCTGTGTCACCGCTGCCTGATTCCCCTGATCTGCTGTTGCCGCCATTACCGTAAATCCGTTGACCGGTATCATGGATATACTGAGCAGACATGCTAACAGTTTCTTTCTGCTCTTTCCATTTAAGTGGCTGAATACTTTCCATCCTTTTTGCATAAAATTCGTCCTCCTTTTCTTCATGTTTGAATCTGCATATTGCTTTGTTTATTATAACACTTTTTTGTGTAGAATGCATAAAAGAGTGATCAATTTTATCACTCTTTTAGCGCATTTTGAGATTATTTAATTTTAATCGTTACAGTTGCTTTCTTTCCACGTACTTTTTTCCGTGGAATCTTAGTCTTCTTCATAAGTGAAAGCTCCCTATTAACTTATTATCCCTATTTACAATTACTATACTTTTTTAATTATACTCCTGCATTAATCTTTATTTAATATATCTGTTCACATTTTATACACATTTTTCATGCATACAACAACAATAAAAAGACTAGGACAATCAGTTTTGGAAGATGTATATCTATACAATCCAAAACTGACTGTCCTAGTCTTTTGTTCATTAGAGTTTTTATTTAATTATTTTTATATCTAATGCTGTGGCGCTCCATTAGGTTCCAATGTTCCTCCAACCTGTTTCTTCATTCTGAAGCGGTAGAAGATGATCGTTGCTAATGTTGACACAACTAAGATTCCAACAAATACCGCAATATCCTGTCCGATCTGTCCATCCATAGATAGTGTGTGACGGAATGCGTGTACTGTATAGCTGAATGGCATATATTTGTGTAATACTGTGTAGAAGTGTGGTGCCATATCCAGTGGATATGTTCCTCCGGCTGCACCTAACTGTACGACCATGAATACTAACATGACGTAACTTCCGACACGGTTTAATAACATCTCACCAAAGCAGATCAATGACATAAATGCCATGGATGCTAAGACGGCCATTCCAAATGTTTTTCCTACGTAATGTGGTTCGAGTCCATTGATTCCCATTAAAACTGCAACCATGATCACTGCCTGTGCAATGGATACTGCTGCCATGACTGTGACTTTGCTTAACCACCACTGAAGTCCACTCTTGACTTCTTCGTTTTTCTCCATTAAAGGATACATTAATGTAAATGCCATACATGCTACGAATAATCCAACGGACATCATATATGGTGCCATTGCGTGACCGTTGTTATCAACGTGTGAATATTCTACATTCTTAGCTTTTACTGGTGCTGCAAACATTTTGTTTGTCTTCTTGGTTGCCTTAATGCTGTTAACCTGATCTGCTCCTTTTTGTAAGGAATCTTTTAACGTCTTGCTTCCACTCTGAAGTGTTCCGATTCCATTTCCAAGAGTTGTAGATCCTGCTGCTAACTGACTTGATCCACTTGCGATCTGTCCAGCTCCAGATGCTAACTGTCCGGCTCCACTGTTTAATGTATTGTTGTTAGCAACTAAGGCTGCTGTTCCTGATTTCAGTGTTTTTGTTCCTTTGTAAAGCTTTGCTGTTCCTGACTTAAATGTTGGAAGTTTTGAGCTTACCTGACCAATTCCACTATTCAGCTGAGTTGCTCCGCTATTTAATGCTTTGGAATTGTTTGTTAACGTTGTAAGTCCTGTGTTCAGACTTTCAACTCCTGCTGTGTAGTTGGCAATTCCAATCTTTAATCCGCTTGTGCTGTCGTTGATTCCAGATTCTAAGGTTGTCATTCCTGTCTGTACTTTTGTAGCACCTTCTGATAACTGAGTCAACGCCTGGATCATACCCATTGTATCCTGAGTTGTTCCCTGACGGTCTAATGTTGTTTTTACTTTATTTAAGCCTTCATACAGACCATTCATCATCGCTTTTTCGTATCCAGAAAGTGTCTGGGATGATTCTGCAAGTTGCTTAGATGATTTTGCTAAAGAACTAACATATGCTTTCACTGTTGCAAGTTGCTGTTCACTACTTGCGGACTGTGTTTTTGCTGTTGTTTTTGTATCTGCCGCTTTCTGTGCATTTGTATATGTTTCATCAACATTATTTTCAACATCAGATGCTGCGCTATCTACCTCGTCGATTTCAGCTAATAATGCTTTTTTATCTTCTTCGCTTAATTTATCAAGTACAGATGAATTCTTTAACTCGCTTACTTTGCTGTTTAAATCAGATACACTTGACTTTGCATTTGCTGCACTGCTTGCTGCCTTCTTAGCTGTTTCATTGTTTGCTGTCTGTGTTGATGTCTCTGATGCGGTTGATCCAGCAGAAAGCATTTGATTTAATTCATTTAATTTTATATTAAATGCTTCTAATTGTGTATCGAAATTGCTTCGTTTGCTTATAATTCCATCTTTCTTCGCTTCATTTTCTTTTAACTGAGTTCCAAGTCCATTGGATGTTTCTTTTGTCTGACCCAACAGATTTTTAAGGCCTGCTGATAATGTTCCAGTTCCATCTTTTAAATCCTTACTTCCACTGGATAATTTTTCAACACCTGCATTTAATGCTTTATTATTCGCTGCAAGCTGTTTGCTTCCAGCCTGTGCTGTGCTGACTCCGTTTGTATACTGGGAGATTCCTAATTTTAAGGATTTAGAGCCATTGGATAACTGAGTTGCTCCTGTCTGCAGAGCTGCAACTCCATTTTTCAATGTCTTTGTTCCTGATTTTAAAGATTTTGCTCCACTGTCAACTTTGGCTACACCTGCTGTATATGTTTTTAGTCCTACGGAAAGTGATTTTGCTCCATTCTGAAATGTTAATGTGCTGGATGCTAACTTCTTTAAATTCTGTTCGATCGTATCATTTCCAGCTTTCAGCTTCTTCGCTCCGCTTTCGATCTTTTTGGATCCATCTGCTGCTTTCTGGAAACCGCTTCCGGCTGTCTTGATCTGATCAAATACGGTCTTTACATAAGTTTCTGTTACTTTTTCTCTGACTGACTTCTCAATCTTCGCTATGGCACTGTCATCCATCTTGGATGCTACATAGTTCGTACCTGGATTTGTCTTGTATGTCAGTTTCATCTGTTTTGGATTCTTATCCATTAATGTTGTTGCATTCTTTGAGAAATTTTCTGGAATGGAAATGATCATATAGTATTCTCCACTCTTCAATTCTTCCTCTGCTTTCTTGTCACTTACAAAATGAAAATCCAGTGATCCTGAATCTTTCAGATTCTTTACCAGATCATCTCCTACTTGTAATGTTTTTCCCTCGTAATTTACCTTCTTATCGTGATTGACTACCGCTACTGGTAATTGATCTGCATCTCCGTATGGATCCCACATAGAACCAAGGAATACAGATGTATAAATTGTAGGAATCGTAATGATCGCGATCAAAATGATAATCATCCAGGGGTTCTTTGAAATTTTCTGCCATTCTCTTTTTAACATGATCACAGCTGCTCCTTCCTTGCATTTTTATTACTTATATAGAGGTCATACCTCTTTGAATCATTGGTTATTATATGCACTTCCTTGATAAAAGTCAACAATTTATTGAACATTGGTCATTTTTTTATTTCATACATAACTTTCTTTTTCATTTATGATATATCTTTTTTCTTCTGTTCATTTTCTTTTGATTCTGTTATGATAAAAGTGCTTTTTTTATTTGAATTTTAATGGAAACGAGGAATTTTATTACATATGATACAAGATATTTATCCACATAAACTAAACAATCAATATCATCCAGATCAAAAACCAGATGCTGACAGCATTATTTTATATTTTACACAGGACGGTCTTCTTCATCGTTTATTAAAGAAAGAAGACTTAGAAGAAATGGGGCAGGAAGATCTATTTTCTCTGAACGAAATGATCTATACCGGTGATGGTAAGAAACTTGCAAGACCAACTCTTTTAAATGAGGAACATCTATTTTTATCATTCCCTAGATTGAGTGATTTTGTGAATGATACTCATGTTACAGAAGAAACTCTTACATATATTTTCTCTGTGGATGATGACAACTACTTCTTATTAAATGAAGCTCCGGAAGAAATTCCTGAAGATTATGAATTCAATACCGTACGTGAGCTTCGCAATTTACAGATTGGTCCAAAATACCGCACGTTTGCGGCGATCACTGGTTTACATCTTTATAACTGGTACCGCACAAACCGTTTCTGTGGATGCTGTGGACACAAGACCGTTCATTCTTCCACAGAACGTGCTTTAAAATGCCCATCTTGCGGTCACTTGATCTATCCAAGAATCGTACCTGCTGTTATTGTTGGAGTTAAAAATGGTGATAAGATCCTGCTTACAAAATACCGTAAAGGATTCACTCCTTTTGCTTTAATTGCTGGGTTTACGGAAATTGGTGAAACTTTGGAAGAAACTGTTGCACGAGAGGTCATGGAAGAAGCTGGTATTCGTGTGAAGAATATTCAATATTATAAATCTCAGCCTTGGGGTGTTGTGGATGATCTGCTGGCTGGTTTTTATTGTGAGGTAGATGGAGATACAGAGATTCATATGGATGCTTCAGAATTGAAACTTGCTGAGTGGAAGAGCCGTGATGAGATTGAACTTCAACCGAATGATTTTAGTTTGACGAATGAGATGATGCGGGCGTTTAAAGAAGGAAAGTTCTGATTTGTAGTTTGAAGACGGAAATTATTGGTGGAATATTATAAAAAGAGATCATGTGCCTGCAACCCACTCGCGTTCGGACTCCCACGTAACTGTACTAAGCTCCTGAATGGTCTAACGACCATCCACTCGCTAAGTGCAGACGTGTCCGTACGGTTGCTGACACATGATCTCTTTTTATAATATTCAAATAATTTACGTGATTCAAACCACTACACAGTGTGTATGTTATACGGTACTGGCTAATAATTTTTGTATTTATTAACAGATGACAGATGGTAAAAGGGCTTAAACAACACCGATTTATCGAGGTGTTTGGAAAATATTCAAATTGCTTATCTTCAGTTTGTTGATAATATTATTGGAGTTGAATCTTCTGCCATTTTGTATTGATATATTATAACAAGTACGATTATAATAAAATAGTTGTGTTTTTTTAAACCATTTTATACAATAATAAATAGAAAAATCAAAATGAAAGGAATAAAATGAATCCATGGAAGAATTCTTACAAGTAGGAGCAATCGCCAACACACACGGCATCGCTGGGGAAGTCAAAGTATTTCCGATGACAGATGATATCAAACGATTTAAGAAATTAAAAGAAGTATATTTAGATACAGGAAAAGAAAGAAAACTATTACACGTAGTGTCATGCAAATTCGTAAAGAACCAGCCGGTTTTGAGATTTAAAGAATTTTCAAATATCAACGAAGTAGAGATGTATAAAAGAAAAGGCCTGTTTGTTACAAGAGATCAGGCAGTACCTCTTGAAAAAGACGAATACTTTATCGCAGATCTGATCGGTCTTTCTGTGATCAGAGAGGATAATGGAGAAGTTCTTGGGGAATTAACTGATGTTTTACAGACGGGTGCAAATGATGTCTATGAAGTGAAGATGGAAGATGGAAAAGAAGTTTTACTTCCAGCGATCAGAGAATGCATTAAGAATGTGGATCTTCAAAAAGGTGAGATCACAGTCCATGTCATGAAAGGATTATTAGATGAATAGATTTCATATATTAACATTATTTCCAGAGATGGTGATGGACGGGTTGAATACAAGTATCATCGGAAGAGCGATTGAAGCAGGACTTCTTGAGATCAATGCGGTCAATATTCGTGACTATTCTACCAATAAACATATGAAAGTGGATGATTACCCATATGGAGGCGGAGCCGGACTTGTGATGCAGCCAGAGCCGGTTTACCGTGCGTATAAAGACCTTGAAAAAGATATGAAGAAGAAACCAAGAGTTGTCTATCTGACGCCGCAAGGGACAACATTTCATCAGGAGATGGCAAAGGAACTTGCAAAAGAAGAAGAATTAGTTTTTTTATGTGGGCATTATGAAGGAATCGATGAGAGAGTTTTGGAAGAAATAGTCACAGATTATGTATCGATCGGAGATTATGTATTGACTGGTGGGGAATTGCCTGCAATGGTGATGATCGATTCAATTTCAAGATTGGTTCCAGGTGTTTTACATAATGATGATTCTGCTGGGGATGAATCTTTCGAAAATGGGTTGCTTGAATATCCACAGTATACAAGACCACCAGTGTTTTTAGATAAAGAGGTGCCAGAAGTTCTTTTATCCGGACATCACGAGAATATCCGCAAATGGAGGCATGAACAGTCAGTCAAACGTACCAAAGAGAGAAGACCGGATCTATGGGAGGCATATGAGAAGGAGATGAAAGAAAAAGATGGGGGAAAATAGGATTAAGCTTGTCGCAGCGGATATGGATGGAACACTGTTGAATCGAGAGCGTAAGATTACAAAGTATACACAGAATGTGATCAAAAAAGCAATGGCACAAGGTGTTTATTTCGTTCCGGCTACAGGAAGAGCTGTGAATGCATTACCGCCAGAGTTAAAAGAGATGGAAGGAATTCGCTATGGGATTTTCAGTAATGGTGCAACCATTTATGACTTAAAAGAAGAAAAAGTGATTTATAAAAATCATTTTGAAATGGATCGAGTTTTAGAGTTGATGGATTTTCTTAAGCAATTTGATCTAATGGAAAGTATTAGTTTAAATGGGCAATCCTATGCTAACAAAAAAGAAATGGAAAATATTGATTATTATGAACTTGATTCAAATACAAAAGCAATTGTGCAGGGGTCGAGAGTTCTTGTTGATGATTTAGAGATGTTTGTAAAAGAACAGTCAACAACTGTTGAGAAGACAACTTTATTATTTAAGACGATGGAAGAAAGACGAAGAGCAGCGGATGCATTGAGTAAGATTGAAGACATTCAGTTTTCAAGTTCTCTTCCAAAGAATCTTGAGATTTCTAAGAAAGGCTGTAATAAAGGAGATGGTCTGTTCCATCTTGCAAAGATCTTGAATATTCAAAAAGAAGAGATTATGAGTTGTGGGGATGCAGACAATGACAGAGAACTTTTAGAACAGGCTGACGCCTATGGAATGGCTGGTGTCATGTTAAAAAAT
>ERZ837487.4427-NODE-4427-length-11011-cov-2.975995_pt1 | contig 11011 bp, 9 predicted proteins | sample MGYA00519911_ERZ837487 | MGnify/ENA primary metagenome ERZ837487 (study PRJEB31850, sample SAMEA3708818) | human gut metagenome | biome: human gut; feature: human-associated habitat; material: faeces | place: China | collected 2014 ...
AATAATACTTTTATCTAAAACTTTATAGCTGATATTGGTTCCGGAGAACAATTGTTCCAATACATTAAAAACATTTTTTTGTTTACTTTTTATACTAACGATACGTGAGGTATTAACTTGTTTGTTATTGTAGAAGAAATGAAAGTCTGATTGTTTTTCAATTTCATCCAGTACCTCCTGTACAGATTTGTTGTTCACATCTATGTTTAAAAGAACATTTTGACTGTAGCTATCGGACGCGTAGGCTAATCCGACACAGATAAATAACATTATTACGGATAGTTTCATACATAATGGTATTTTCTTCAGGAGCATGAACCTAACATTCATCTTCCTGAAATGTTGGAAGCTAAAATAATTTGTCATAGATTTGTAAATGATTTAGAGTTATAAAAAAGTTGCTTATACTTGTCGCCAAACAAGTTTGCGATGGATTTTCATACGGGGAAATACGCCAATATTTTCCCGTATGTTTTGTTTTCAAGGGGGATTATTTTCTTTCATGAGATTTGATAAATAAGGTTACACTTAATATAATTCAACGATCGTTTTTTCTTTAATATTTCCTTCTTGCCCAGTTTGAGGGTCTATGAAGCGATATTGAATACCGGAAGCCAAACGGAAATGTTCGAGGATTAGTTGTAAGTGCTGTCCATCGAAAGGTCCTGTGAAGGAGTTGTTATATAACTTGTCGTTTTTTACGATGAACTCGACATTGAAACGTTTGCTTAACACTTTCAATGCTTCGTTAAATGGTGTGTTCCGGAATACGACCAAGCCGTCTTTCCAGGAAGTTTGTGTCGGAATATATGGTTTGTCGACTTTAACTTTTTTAGTATATTGGTTATAAGTGAATTCTTCATTCGGTTTCATTAAAAATGATTTATGCTTCTGATTATCGTCTAAAAATGAAAGTCGAATGGAGCCAGATACCAAGGTGGTCCTTACGCTGCTGTCGGCTGCATAGGCTTCCATATTGAATTCGGTACCGAGTACTTCTGCTTTGATATCAAATGGGGTGCTGACAGTGAAACGTTTACTTTTGTCTTTATGGACGGAAAAGTAGGCTTCACCGTTCAGCACAACATCACGTGTGTTACCTGTAAAACGCGTCGGGTGCTTCAGATAGGAACGTGAGTTTAACCATACTTTTGTTCCGTCCGGTAAATTGACTGCAGCGACCATTCCTGGATTAGTTCTGATTTCTATATATTCGATCGGATCTTTTTTTAATGCGAAATATATAGTGGAAATGATAAGCGGAAGGATGAGGATTGCCGCAATACGTTGTATCCAGGCGGATAGAGAAATTTTCCGGTGGGAATGTATCTTGCTTTTTACTTTTTTCAGGGCTGTACCTGAATCTGTTTGCCGGATACAAGTCAATGTCTCAGTTGCCAGGCATATAGATTGTATGTCCCGGGCTATTTTTTTGTTTTCTTCTGATGCAGAGATCCAATCTTCTACTTCTTGTTGCAGAGGTATGGAGAGGGTTCCGGTGAAATAACCCAAAAGTATCGATTCGTTTATTTGTTTATGTTTGTCCATAATTGTCCTTTTATAAATATGACTGACGAAAAATGAAATCTCCTAAATGAAAAGTGATTTTTTTTCATGTATTTGTAATTGTTCGTTGGATTAGAAAATATTATATTTGCAAATAAGTATAAATATTTCCGATTAAAACTTATAGAACAGTGATTTGTATGTCTTGTAATATTTCTGATATAGTGGCAGACGAAACTCTTTTTCAGGAAATCCAAAGGGGAGATGAAAAAGCGTTCGATGTCCTTTTTTTGAAGTATTACCCTTCCTTGTGTGCTTATGCCCAACAGTTTGTCGAGTATGACGACGGGCAGGAAATTGTACAGGATGTGATGGTTTGGCTGTGGGAGAATCGGGAGATGCATACGTTTGAGATCTCTCCGAAGAGCTATCTGTTTAAAGCTGTGAAGAACCGTTGTTTGACGTTGATCAGCCGAAATGAAATAAAACAGAAAATTATTAATACATTGTACGACAATCAACAATTAGAATATGAAGATCCTGATTTTTATATCGTGGAGGAACTGAGTCGTAAGATAGAAGAGGCGTTGCAACGGCTTCCCGACAGTTACCGGGAAGCATTCGAGTTAAATCGTTTCCAGCATATGACGTATGGTGAAATAGCGACGTGTCTGGAAGTTTCTTCCAAGACAGTCGATTATCGTATTCAGCAGGCATTGAAGTTGCTTCGTGTAGAGTTAAAGGATTATTTACCGATATTACTTGCCATTCTTTAAAACAATTGTTGTATAGAACAAACTTTTTTGTGATTCCAGTTCATTAGAGAATTGGACAATAACCTCTGCCTTCCCGTATTTTCTATTTCGATTAAGATATCAGATCGTTTTAGTTTGATATATTGATACTGTTTTTTTCTGTTTTGCTGATAAACGGAAATATGATATAGGCAGAAAATGAAAGTATGTTGTTTGGGGAGAGATAGAAAGGGGAGAAACGCTTACATTTGAGAAAAGCTTAACCCCTTGAGAATTGCTTGTGGCAAAAAAGATTGGTGGAGGTTCTGGATATTTGAAAAGAAATTCAGAGCTTTATGGGCATGAGGACGGTCGTCATAGGAACAGAGACCGTCCTCGTTGCCGTGAGGAGCCGAGATCTTTATATATGAAGACGGTCGTCGGGCCAATGAAAACCGTCTTTGTTGGAAAAAACTGTGCACCTCGCGGCAGGAAGTTCTTTTAGAAAGGTAAAAAGCCGGATTGCGAAGCGATTTACGAAAGAAGCATATCTTTGTTAAATAAACGATATTATACAATAAGTGTTTTCATCCATTTTTCGGCCACCTGCAATGTTTCTGGTTTGCCGACATCTATCAGATGAAGGTTTTCGTCAGCGTAGGCGTGGATGTTGGTCTTGGCGCAGATGGAGAGGTAGAAGTTGATGATCGAAAACTTACCGGTCCATTCTTCCATCCAGTCGAATATTTTAGGAGACAGTACATGTATCCCGCTGAAGGCATATTCGTTATATTGGTTCGGATCGAAATCGGGGTAGAACGATTTTACTTCGCCCGTCTCACGGTTGCGCCAGCCGCATAGTTTATTTTCCTTATTGAAAAGCAGATAGCGGGAAGTGTTGCGTTTGCTGACTAATAATGTAGCCAACGGATTTGTTTCTGCATGATGATTGTAAAGCGCACGGAGGTCGATGTCGGACAGGATGTCGACATTGTGTATCAGAAACGGCTCATTGCCTTGTAAAAAGGCGGCGGCATGTTTGATTCCCCCACCGGTATCGAGCAGATAATCCCGCTCGTCGGAGATATGGATCTGAATACCGAAATTATTATTGGCTGCCAGAAAGTTGATGATCTGGTCTCCCAAATGATGAATGTTGATAGTTATCTGGTGAAAGCCGGCATCTTTCAATTTGAGGATTACATGTTCGAGCATAGGTTTCCCATTGATAGGAAGTAATGCTTTTGGAGTACTGTCGGTCAGCGGTTTGAGGCGTGTTCCCAAACCGGCAGCGAAAATCATTGCTTTCATAATATTGCGTTAAAGAGTTGTTCAATGTTTTGTTCCCTGTGTACGAGGTCTACCCGGACACCGAACTTAGAATGAATATGTTCCGCCATATGCTGGGCAGAGTAGACCGAACGATGCTGGCCCCCCGTGCAGCCGAAACAGATCATCAGATTGGTGAATCCTCGGTCCATGTAACGTTTGACAGAAGCATCCACAATTTCATAAGCATGATCCAGGAAACGAGTGATCTCTCCGTCTTCTTCGAGGAAACGGATCACCGGTTCGTCCAATCCGGTAAAATGATTGTAACGTTCGTATTTACCAGGGTTATTGATGGCGCGGCAGTCAAAGACAAATCCACCGCCATTGCCACTCGGATCGTTGGGAATTCCTTTTTTATAGGCAAAACTGACGATCTTGACTTTGAGCGTATGCTTCTGGATGTCGTCATAGAACTGAGACAGGTTTGTCAGCTCCCGTAGTACGGTACATAAATAGGGATACTCCGGATAATCTTCTTTCAAAAGTTGCCGGAGGTTGTCGATAGCGAAGGGGACACTTTGGATAAAATGCGGTTTCTTTTCGAAATATCCCCGGAAACCGTAGGCTCCCAAGACCTGTAAAGTCCTGAAAAGAACGAAATGGCGTAATTGCCGGAAGAAATGCTTTTCGTCTATGTCCATATACCCGCGTAGTGCTTGCAGATAGTCGGCTATCAATTCCTGTCTCAACTCAGCGGGATATTTGGCTTTCGCCTGCCAGAGGAAAGAGGCGACATCATAGTAGATCGGGCCTTTGCGTCCTCCTTGGAAATCAATGAACCAGGGTTCGCCATTTTTTACCATCACGTTGCGCGACTGGAAATCCCGGTACATGAATGTCGGTGTATGGTCTTGCAGAAGGACATCGCTCATTTTCTGGAAATCATCTTCCAAAAGGTTTTCCTGGAATTCCATTCCGGTAGCTTTCAAGAAACAGTATTTGAAATAGTTCAGGTCCCAAAGGATCGAACGCCTATTGAATTCGGGTAGAGGATAGCATTGGCTGAAGTCGAACCCCTCCGCACCTTTAAACTGCAGAGTCGGCAGAAGTGTGATCGTCTTGTGCAGCAAAGACTTTTCCGTCTCGTCGAAGAAACAACTTTTCCGTCCTTTCTCAATTGCTTGAAAGAGCAAGGTGTCGCCTAGGTCTTCCTGGAGATAGAACGATTTATCAACCGACCAGCAATAAACCTGGGGAACGGGCAATCCCTTTTCCCGGAAATGCGCGGCCATATAAATAAAGGCATTGTTTTCCTCTATGGAAGTTCCGCTAACTCCGATCAGGGAAGCGGAACCTGACAATCTGAAATACCGGCGGTTAGAGCCGGAAGAGGATAGTTCGGTTATATCAGTTGCCGGTGAACCGGTATGTGTCTGGTAAAGTTGTTTTAATTCTTCAGTAATCATGTTTTTCTATTTTCGGCACTAAAGTAGCAAACAATTGACAATTGGCAATTGAGAATTGACAATTTTGTTGGGAAATAAGAGAGGCGGACGTACCGTTTTACCGGAACGCCCGCCTTCTTTATGACCACTAATCTCTAATTGTCTCTCTTTTTAATTGCCAATTGATTAAAGAATGCCTTGTGCCATCATCGCTTTGGCTACCTTCATGAAGCCCGCAACGTTTGCACCTTTCACGTAGTTTGTGTAGCCGTCGGCTTGTTTGCCGTATTTTACGCATTGTTCGTGGATATTCTGCATGATGCTTTTCAGTTTGGCATCAACCTCTTCACTGCTCCAGCTCAGTTTCTGAGCGTTCTGCGTCATTTCCAGACCGGAAACTGATACACCGCCGGCATTGGCTGCCTTACCCGGAGCGTACAGGATCTTAGCTTCCAGGAATGCGTCGATAGCTTCAGGAGTAGAAGGCATGTTGGCTCCTTCCGATACGGCGATACAACCGTTGGCGAGCAATGTCTTGGCATCTTCTCCGTTCAGTTCGTTCTGAGTCGCACTCGGCATTGCAATGTCGCATTTTTCTCCCCAAGGACGAGCACCTGCCACATACTTGCAACCATATTGTTCTGCATATTCACGGATACGGCCACGATAGAGGTTCTTCAGTTCCATGATGTAATCCAGCTTAGCGCGGTCGATACCGTCCGGATCGTAGATGTAACCGTCCGAGTCGGACATCGTCACGACTTTAGCGCCGAGGCTGATCAGCTTTTCAACGGTATATTGGGCTACGTTACCTGAACCTGAAACGCAAACGGTCTTTCCCTTGATGTCGATTCCCCTTGTATTCAGCATTTCCAGCAGGAAGTAAACATTTCCGTAACCGGTAGCTTCGGGACGGATCAGTGAACCGCCGAATTCGCGTCCTTTACCGGTGAATGTTCCCGTGTTTTCCTGAGCCAGTTTTTTATACATTCCGTACATATAGCCGACTTCGCGTCCGCCAACACCTATATCACCTGCGGGAACATCCGTGTCCGGGCCGATATGACGCCATAATTCCAATACGAAAGCCTGGCAGAAACGCATGATTTCAGCATTTGACTTACCGCGCGGGCTGAAGTCGGAACCTCCTTTGCCACCACCCATCGGCAGGGGTGTCAGCGAGTTCTTGAAAGTCTGTTCGAAAGCCAGGAACTTAAGGATCGACTGGTTTACAGAAGCGTGAAAACGGATACCACCTTTGTACGGGCCGATCGCATTGTTATGCTGGATACGGTATCCCATGTTGGTTTGGATCTGTCCCTTATCATCCATCCAGGTTACGCGGAAGGAGAAAATACGATCGGGAATACAAAGACGTTCGATCAGGTTGCTCTTTTCGAATTCGGGATGTTCGTTGTAAACCTCTTCGATTGTTCCTAATACTTCTGAAACTGCCTGATGATATTCCGGTTCATTCGGAAATCTTCTCTTTAAGTTGTCTAAAACTTCACTTGCCTTCATAAGACTGATTTTATTTAGAATGTTATATTTATAATATCAATTTGTTAACCGGTAGCCGTTTTTTTAACGACCTCGCAAAGGTAAGCTAAAATTTTACACAAACAAATATTTGAAAGAAAAAATGCATTAAAAATATCATTTCGGTATTTTAATCGGGTAAAAGTAACTAAATGTCACTCGTCTCTTCGCCTTCTGCTCTTATAGATAGGGACGAACACAATGATAGCTGACGCAACCAAGGCAAAAACGATGTCGAAGGTTATCTTTTCGCTGTATGCAAGCATCATGTAGCAAAGGATACCCCACAAAAAAGTGATACATACGGCTTGACTATTTGTAATCTTTCTGCGTGCCATAGTTTACAATTGTTTAGTTGGATGAAACAAGCGAGCCGAAGTAAATGACCAAGGCCAGGAATACGGCTACAAGGATAAAAAGAACGATGATCTGTTTTTCGAGGGGCAGATGTCGGAGGAACGGAATGTGGCGTACCCAACCGGAAACGGCTTGGAGCTGCTCGTCCTCTTCGTCTTCATTCGGAAATTCGTATCCGTTTGCTTCCAGAATCTCCTTTGCACGGGGAACTTCGCTTTTAAGCAGTTCGATGCGGATGCCGCCCACATTGGCCGGGTATTGGATCCGGCTCGTATATTCGTTTCTCAGGTAACAGTTGACCCCTTCCGATTTCAGGAGGGATTCGATCATCTGTGCTGCTTCCGGTTCATAGAAACGGGCTATTTCGACTATTTTATCTTCCATATTAATGTGTGTTGTATAATGTAAATGATGATTTACCCGTTTATTAATTTATCCGCAATTTCTGTAGCCTGGCGGATACGGTCGGCCATACCGATGCCGCCTTTGATGTTTCCGGCCAGCGTGAGGCCGGGGTAACGCGTTTGCAGTTCGTCGATCGTTTCGAAGCGGGAGCCGCTGCTCTGTTCATATTGCGGAATGGCATGTTTGTGACGGAAGATACGGATCATATCGGGTTCTGTCTCTTCCGGGAATTTCAGCATGGTGTGGAGCTCGTGCCTGATGAGCGCTTTCAGCTCCTCTTCCGGCCAGGTCGTCAGGTCGGCATGCTTTACGCCTCCGATAAAGAACGAGAAGAGAGCACCCTCTTCCGGAGCCCGTCCGGTAAAACAAGCGGAGGGGAAAAGAATTCCGAGTACGTCTTTTTTCTCACAGGAAGGAACCAGGCCTCCAAACGCATCGAAGCGTAATGCACCGGTGTCGCGGAACCCGACGCTGGCCTGTACGACCGGTGCATAATGCAGGTTACTGATCCGCTCCATCTTTTCTTTCGGGACGAAAGGCAACAGGGCGGGCAATGTATAAGCACCGGTGGTTGTGATTATCCGTTCCGCAATAATGGTCTGTTCGCCGTCGGCTGTCGAATAGGTAGCCATCCATTTGTCTGCACAAGGGCGGACCGTGACGTCAGCGGCCGAAAGTGTGATGCGGGCCGGACCGATCGCTTCGGCCATTGCACCGGTCAGTTTGTCCAATCCTCCGGCGGCTGAAAATACTTTCTTGCTGGCGAGACGGTCGCGATCTGTTTTCGGCTGCTTGGCTTTCGCGATGGTTCCGCGGATGAAGCTTCCGTATTGCTGTTCCAGGTTGTAGAGCTTCGGGAGCGCATAACGAGTGACGAGCTTCATCGGATCGCCGGCGTAGACACCGGACAGAAACGGGTCTACCGCATAGTGCAGGAACGATTTACCCAGGCGGCGGGCAGCTAACTCGCCGACAGATTCATCCGGGTTATTGCCTTTTGCCCGAAACGGCTCTCCGAGGATACGGAACTTGTCGCCAAGCGTGAACAGAGGAGTCGTGACCGCACTGAACAGTCCGGACGGGAGAGCCCGGAACCGGTTCCCTTTCCAGATCAGCCGGCGCTTGGATTCTTCGCGGGCAGTCTCCAGTGCACAGGCAGGGGAGAGGGCTTCGAATAGTTCGGCGACTTCGGGATAGGAGACTACACCTGTATTGGGGCCGCTTTCGTAGACAAAATCCTTTTCGCGGAACGTATGGATTTGTCCTCCGACGCGATCTTCCTTTTCGAGAATATGAATGTCTTTTCCGGCGCGAGTCAACCAGAAGCCGGTTGTCAATCCGGTCAGTCCGGCGCCGATAATCAAAATATCAGTCTGTTGGGGTTCCATTTCGTCATACCGGTTTAGAAAATGATTTATTTGTTCCGAGCATCAGCTTGTCCAGCGAAGCCGCTACGTTTCGGACGAAAAGCCTGCCTTCAGGTGTCATCCTGATTTGATTTTCGTCAAACTCGACCAATCCGTCCTCTGCAAATTCGCGTAGACAGGCTTCGTCATAGGCGGTTGCCTGCTTGATGGAGCGGGCGGGGACGGAAAGCTGTTCCGACAGTTCGTTCCAGTCGATCCGGTAGTTGCACATCAACATTTCGATTGCCTCCCGTGTGATTTGTTCCTCCCGGCTTAGGAGATATCCTTTGGCGACAGGCAAGATGCCGGCTTCGACTTTCTCGATATACTTCATGATGTCTTTTGTGTTCTGGGCGTAAGCCGTTCCGAGCTGGCTGATCCCTGTCACGCCGAAAGCATAGACCTGACCGGTTGTGCGGCGCGTGCAATATCCCTGGAAATTGCGATGTAGTTGTCCGTTCAGCAAAGCTGTGTATAACTCGTCGTCTTTGCGGACGAAATGATCCAGCCCGATCGGCTGGTAGTCCGCTTCGCATAAGATTTTGCGGGCCGCTTCGAACATCCGGCTCTTCTCGTCGCCCGAAGGCAGTCCGGTTTTTTCCAATACCTTCTGCCGGGGGAAAGCCCAGGGCACATGCGCATACGAAAAGGTGACGAGCCGGTCCGGTTTCAGGGAAACGGCTTTTTCGATCGTTTCGGCAAAACTCGCTTCCGTCTGGTGGGGCAAGCCGTAGAGGAAATCCATGTTGATGCGTACTCCGTATGAGCGCAGGATCGTTACGATTTCTTCCGGTTGCAGCAGCGGGGCTTGCCTGTGTACGGTTTGCAGGACTTGTTTGTTGAAGTCTTGGATGCCGATGCTAAACCGGTTGAATCCCGCGGTTGCCAGTTTCTCCCAATCCTGCCCTGTCATCCAGCCAGGATGACATTCGATTGCTTTTTCCGGATTTTCAATCAATTCGAACGTATCTGAAACATGTGCGTTCAACTCTTTCAGCTCAAGAACCGGAAGAAATGTCGGGGTTCCTCCGCCGTAATGGATCTGCGAGACTTTACGTTTCTTGTCGAGTAAAGGCAGTATCAGGTCGATCTCTTTATGTAATGCGGCTACATATCGATCTATGATTTCAGGCTTGGGAGCGGCGTAAGAATTGCATCCGCAATAATGGCAGAGACGTTGGCAGAAAGGAATATGAAAATAGAAGGAAACCGATTCCGGCTGCTGGCGGTTGGATTCACGGATGGCATCCGCATAATCCCGGCTTGTGAACCCGTCATGAAAATAGTTTGCCGGCGGATAGCTGGTGTACCGGGGAACCGGCACATTGTATTTATCTAAAAGTTCTTGTTTCATATCGTATTTTTATCTTTTCTGAAAACCGTTACTATATAAATGAGAGATATCAGGGCGATGCTTGCCTCGAAGAAGAAGAGTCCGTGATAACCCGTATGATCTGCAATTCTTCCACTCAGGATGGCCATCAACATGCCGCTGAGATGCGTGATGACCGTCTGGATCGTGAAATCCGTCCCTTCGCGCCCAGGGCGTACACAGTCCATTGCCGTCGTATAGACCACGATCGTCGCCATCCCGTAGCTGCCCCACAGAAGGAAAATCCCGCCGTAGAGCATGGGCGTCGTCGGATGCACGTAGGAGAGTCCGAGGAAGTAAAGTGTCGCTATCAAGACAAACACCGCGAACAGGATGCGCGCGCGGAAACGGCCGATCCGCCGTACGATCATCCCTCCGGCAAACGAGGAGAGGAACCCGACGAATGTCCCCGCGACTCCGCTCATCACCCCGATCTCCTTCATGTCGTAGCCCAGGTCGACCAGCCAGGGTTTCAGCATGGCGAGCGTACCGATCAGGCCGGAATAGTAAAGAAAGAGGAAACCGATCTGTTTCCAGATGCTCCGGCGGGCGAAGAAATAGATCACATCTGCCTTTTTGGCCCGTTCGTGCGCTTCCTTCGGCTGGATGCGGATGCCTTTGTTGAAAAAGAGTGGCAGAAGGGCGGCGATGACGAACAGCGCGACGCAAGGCAGCAGACCGTTCCAGCCGATTTGCTTGAAGAGCAGGAGCAAGACACCGCCCCCGATCATCGAACCTCCGAAACTTCCCATCGACTGCATGCTGTTTGCAAGGCTTTTATCTTTCCGGCTGAAAGCGAGTACCGCCAACGCGTCGGTCGCGATATCCTGCGTGGCGGAAGCGACGAAGGATATGATGATCAAGGCGACGATCGTATAGAAGTCCGTATGGAAATCAAGGAAAGCGACGGCGAAGATCAGGCCGGCGTAGATCAGTTCGGAAGAAAAAATCCACCGTTTATAGTCGCCCGTAGTC